>JAEEGL015856694.1_pt1 | contig 38815 bp, 22 predicted proteins | sample 9134231 | NCBI WGS metagenome assembly JAEEGL01 (sample SAMN16246548, study PRJNA631951) | gut metagenome | biome: gut microbiome; feature: rumen; material: fiber-attached | host: Bos | place: Iran: Karaj | collected 2018-10 | reverse complement strand
TTGTGGAGTTACAAATGTTCCTATCTGACGTTTCTCGTTTGCTTTACGACGTATCTCCATTTGCTGTGGTGTACTATTCTCTATGAGAACGTTATCCATCAGATTCTTCTTTGGATCTTTGTAGAAACGTCCAGCCAAAGGAGTCTCTTGTACCAAGTCAATCAATGAAGTACCATTGTTATTTGTCTCAGGACAGAATACTGCACGTGGCAACATATCTGCCAAAGCAATAACAATCTTCATCAAATCAAGTAATCCTATGTATGGTGACTTAAGTTCACCAACAACTTCAAGTGTATACGGATTGACAATGACTATAGCGGTATTGTCTCCAGCACCTCTTGCACCAGCAATATCAATACCTATAAGGTACGGTATTGTGATATCGAAGTATGGTGTACTTGAGTGTGGATCAGGATGTTTGACTTCATGATTATATACAAACAGAGTATATTTTTTCATGATGAATATCGAATGATCTGGACGACGAACATGCTGTTGGATATAATCGATATCCGCTTGATCAAACAAAGCTCCATCAGCACCACGGAAACGTTGTAACAATACACCTCGACGATACTCACCAATGGTGTTCTTCGATACCGCTTCGAGATATTGTGCTGTGAGATAAGCTTCATCTTTTCTGAGCTGTTTATAATCGAATTCGATGTAAACCATTGTAAGTGGAAGTGTTGGTTCCGGTATGTCTTCTTTCTTGGTACCATCTGGATTGGTAAGCTCTTCGGATGTAACAGAACCTGAGAGATCGGGTTCAAACATCTTCTGCAACTCTTCATCTGTCAGATCATACATACTCTCATTGAAACGTGGAGTGTTATCAATGATATGTTGGAAATCTTTTCCTTCTTGAGTTTCCAAGTCTCCCGGTGTAGATGCATATATCATACAAGAACGTATACCTGCCAGCTTAGCATTAGCACGAGCCTGAACGATAGTCGGGTTAGCGCCATCGATTACTTGTTTCATATAAGGAATGAATTCAGCCTCATCAATGAACCATGTAAACAGTGAGTAACCTCTCATCTTATCACCAGCAACCGTTTCGGATTTAGCTGCAGATACAGTTGCAATAGAAACGTTGTGTGCTTCATATTTGAGTGACTGTAAACCTGGAAGATGTTTGTTCTTCGCCCATGGATTAAGATACTTCGGTAATGCACATATATAGTCACGTAACAAACCTACGTTATCAGTGCATCGTTTCTCGGTCTTATGCATGTATGGAATATCACAATCACGATATTCGAACAACATCATGTATGACATGATTGCGGTAATAACAGTTGTCTTATATGTCTGACGAGGTTGTACCAAATGGAAATCAATACTATGCATGAAACACCATATTGCGGCACATCCTGCACGATGTAAATACAACGGTAATTCACCGACACCACGAGCTACTACATGAGATACTTCTCTGAAGAAGAACCATGGATTGGCTTTACATTCCATTATTATCTTTGCGATTTCTTCAGGGGTAATATCTTTCTTATATGGATCAATATCTTGAACACCAGTTTGAGGAAACTTGACTTCCAACATGAAGTAATAATTCTTAATACCCAATGCTTTCAACTCAGAAGCAGTTAATAAAAAAGAAGCATTCTTACTTCCAAAGTCATAATACTTATTTCCTATTTTAATGATTTTACTCATGGATATTCTCCTTTCCTCATTATTCACCTCTCGGTGTTAATATTTTGGTTGGAATCATCTTCAGCATACAAAAAATGAAGGGAATATTGTGGGGCCGAAGCCCCACAATACACACCAAGGCAACCAAAGAAAATGGTAATTATCAAGTATACTGTTTCAACTGCTGTAATACAGGTAACAGTTTGCAGAAAGTATCAAACACATGCTGGATGTACTTATTAGATCTTTGGGTAAAGAGATTCGTTTCAAGTATATGGTCGAAGAAGTCCTTTAAATCAACAGCTCCATTTTTAAACTGTTCATACTCTAAGTAGTATGAGTATATCTGGAGCACATATGAAAGGTCAGGTATTGATATCTTAACCTTCACATTGTTCATGTAGACTTCGTATTGTTTATCAATAAGACCAATTGAATTAAACGTGAAAGGACTCTCTTTGAGTTGTACACCATTGAGTTTGAGCACGTTTTTCAGATTACTAAGTTGTGGGAACTTATTAAACTTGGTGAGATCAAGATCCATATCATTCAACTGAGCCATCAGCATACTGTGGTCTTCATACTGTGAACCACGATAGTATGTTGTGATCTTTGCAAAGTCCATAGGACCAATACCAGCAAGGAAGTTATATGTATCATATTCACCAAACTTAATTGGGTTATCAGAATAACGTTTGAGATTGTTCTTGAACTGACGTGTCTTAACAGGTATATCATAATATGTTGTACGACCAGTGGATACAACCGACATAGCCTTTGAAGGTTCCTGTTTAAGCACCCATGTGTATTGATAACCTATTGCGTGCTTACCATCGACGGGAACCCACCTATGACGGAGCTTTGTATATACCGTCTTACGTTTCATTATGTCACCCCACTTCTTATAGGATGCTTCTAATGAGTCACGTACAGGTATTTCATTATGAGGTTCTATCTGGATATAGATACCGTTATCCATCAAATCCTTATATGCTACATCGGGTTCTTCATGGTAATACTTGGCGAATTGTCTTCCTTCATTTGGATTGAAGTTTGATATGAACTCGATGGCTAAATTCATTATATCATCTCTCGAAGCACCTTTCGATTCCATCTCTTTAAGATGTTCATACATCTGTTCAGCATGGAATGTTAATGAGTTCTCATATGGAGCAAACATGATGATTCTATTGAATATTGATAAACCGTTTGCGAGCATATCTATTGGGCGACCATCCTCAGTACGAGGCATGAGTTCACGTGGACGTATTTCGGATATAACAGACTTGTTACCCATACGACCAACAACCTTCTGACCAGCATGAATCTTCTTCGGCTGAAGTACTGTGAAACGAATAATCGTATTGATTATCTTTTCTTTTGTAACCCATGTTGAATCATTGAGCCACTTGTCAGCTTCATGATACATATCAAGAAGGGAAGTATCATCCTGATATGGATCCTCGATAAGTTTCTTGATATATGCATAGATAGAAGAATACCAATCTCTTATCTGAGAAAGATACTTGTTAACCTGATCATTATCTTCGTCAACATTTGTGAATATATCGATATCGACTATTCTGCCGGATGAATATTTGTTCTTATCATTTATATGTGGCATACTTGCTTCCTGATAAGATGATACGAATGAATTCTCTCTGATAGAGCAAACGATGTTATTTTCTATCTCTTCGCCAATATCAGGGAATGGTTTATATTCACCATTTCTGCCATATTTATTTAACAGAAATGAATCCTTCTTGATATCAACATCAACGATATCCACCATGTTATACTGAAGCTGCTCTGCAGCATAGTCTGATATAACCAATGCATCCTCTGTCAATTCTGGTAATACAGTATATGCCATTCTGATGTTCTTACCAGCGCAATAGTTATTACCGACATAAGATGTTGACTGAGCTATCTTGGTTCCAACGGGAAGAATATCATGTTCTTTGAATCCGTCCATGTAATTGTTCATTGCAAAACCATATTTCTCTGTCAGGTTTATTGCAGGGAATATCAATTCACATTTGTATTTTCCGGTCCTTGTATTCCTAAGGATATAACAAGTCGTGGAATACTTGTAATCCTTGAACTTTCTGAAGACCTTCATCAGTTCATAATTATCACCACGAATCTTAATGTTCCAAGAAGACCTTTCACCATACTCGTTCTCAACACCAGTAAACAAACGAGCTACTTCCGGATTAGACAGAACAACTCTTTGTGATGTGTGACGTGTTTCCATAATTGCTCTGACCAACGATATCTTGTCAGGGAATCCCATTGCTGAAGCACCAAACAACGACATTGGTACAACCTTTGATGCTTGTTTCTGGATGTCCGCAACACTGTTCATTATGTTTGCTCCACGTGCCATTTTTATCACTCTCCATTTTCCATTAGATTAAGATAGATACCGGGGAGTTACCCCGGTATCATCATTAAAAAAATATATATGTCATTTCACAAATAAATTTGCAAGTACATTTTTGATGTACTGAACATGGGGCATTGCATCAAGATCTTCCTGTGTATTACCTTCTACAACTATATCTGCATATGCATATGATATAACCATGTAGATGGCCGTTGATATAACCAGATCCGTTTTTGTGTCGACGTTCGTTAACAAAATACCCATGATCCTTTCGACGTCAATAGCGGGAATATCACCGTGTTCATCTGTAAAGAATCTCTTTGTTCTCTCATATTCCGGACGGAACACACATTCTTTGAGTTTCTCCGCATACTTATCATGATTGATTTTTGCCGTATGGCAGAAAGAAGCAAACTTCTTTCTATCAACATTTTCAACGACATAGTTCATCATGTCTGTCATGTTAGAGACAATCTCAAGGTGACCCTGATCAATGAAGAACATGTATCTGTTAATGATATAACATCTCATGAGTTCATCGATCACTTCGGGTAACTTATCGGGATATGCAACCAGCAGTGCATGTGTATCATGTGTGGTTGGTATTACCTTGAGGATTTCTTCAAGATTAAATCTTGCAGCTATACGTTTATACTCGGGAATCTCAGTGTTAATAGAGAACATTGTGTCATGTTCCTTTTGTTCTTCAGAATCATTCGGGATGACAGTTTCGATTGGGTCTGATTCAAGATCAACATCTGATACCATTATTCTGAAAAACTCATCGAAGTCTTTCTGTGTTATGTACTTATGCTTGTGGGTCCTTAAGGCACGTATGTTCTGAAAATATATATTCAAACCAGTTATGCCAAGACGATGCATGTTCCATGTTTCTTCGATTTTCTTTTTGTCAATACCGGATAAAACAAACATCCTTTCTCAACCTCCGTTTTTGTTTTCATAGTATTCTTGACGAATGACAATGTAGTTATCAGCTACGTATGGTAATCCACAAGATTGAATTACCATTATAATGTACAAATCTAAACGCTCATACATAATAATCACCTCTTTATGGTTAAATAAAATCTTCTACTGCTTCTCGTAATGAAGATTCATCCAGACCAATAGGTGAATTTCCGTTATTGCCGTTGGGTACTTGTTTTTTCATTAACAGTTCCGTCTGTCTATGACGTTCAGTTTCCTGTTCTATCATTAAATCTCGAAGGCGAAGGACAAATGAATGAGGCATTTGTCCTAAGACTTCAACAGGAATTTTCTTTCCAATAAACGTTGATACGCTTAAGAATTCTCGGGCAGTTCTATCAAGTTTATTGTTGTATTCTGATACCTCCGAGATAGCAGGAAAAGCAAGCTTCCTCCGATGTCAGGTATCGGTATAGTCTCATTGTTTCTGCCGCATACAGGGCAAATGTAACCTTCGATCTCGAACGATACAGGTGAATCGAACATGTTTGATTTCGGGAATATTTCGAAGAAGAGAATATATGAATCCTGGAATGATATGTGTTTTGTGATAACATTCTCGATATCTTCCCATTCGGTGTACTTGTAATATGTATCTCCCTGTTTTACATATACGGCAGATATCAACATCGCAGCACCGAGAAGAACTGAGAACTCACCACCACCCTCGATATTGTTATTCTCGAGATTCTTAAGGATTCTTGGGAGTGCCTTATCGAAGTCTCCATCTGGATAGAAACGTTCATACAGAGCACGCATACGTCCGAATCTTTCCTCGATAAAGTCCTTTACTGTTGGAGGATTCATTTCGATGAGTGTTTCTGTTTCAGGAAGCTTGTAACACTTGTGAGCATTTACAACTTCATCGAGAACCTTCTTTGCTTCCTCGCCAGGTGCTGCATCCTCAGCCTTCTTATAATATGAAGGAATCTTATCAGGATTGATCTTGATGATATCACGTGGTCTGTACTTTCCTTCATAATCAGCTTTACACTTTTCATTTCCGCATGTGTAAACGATGTCTTCTTCTTCGTTCGATGTTGCTACGAGTATAGCCCAGAGGAAGTACTGAAGATCGATGAATCTTGTAACTGAACAGAATTCCTCAAATGATTTGAACGTTCCAACAGATGTCCACTTGATGTGATCATATATGATAGACCACTGACGAAGCATAACATCCATCACGTTTCTCGCCGTAGGTGTTACGAGTGAGATTACTTCGAACCATGAAAATGGACGAATAATAGCACGATATCCAGATGTAGGTAATGTAACAGGAATATCCTGAAGACCGGGATCGAATGGTTTTATGATACCTTCGACATCGCTGTTGGTGACAACTTTACCCATCAAGAGTTCCTTCTCGGTAACTTCCCTGACGAATACGTCGACAACCTTTGACTTTGTCATCTGACCAACAACGTCTTTGTCAACGTTAACTGTTACAGGTTGACCGGGTTCGACGTTTATATTGATAACGGGATTCTGAGGAATCTCAACCTCTTCGATGTTACCGTTGTTTTCATCGGTATTCTCATCAGTGTTTTCGGTATTCTCAGTATTCTCATTTGTTGAGAAACCATTGGCTACGAACTGTTTACCAGTCATACCGTTGTCGAGATACCAGTTCGAAAGAACGATGTCTTCAAACTTCTTAGATATGAATGCACCGTCACGATGATAACATTCAATGAGATCACCCATGACATGCTGTCTGAGAGGCATCTTCTTATTATGAGGATCCATCTCAGGAACACCACCTGATGGAAGCTTGTTTCTTGCCGCAACAGATTGAACCATCTGTCCAACGATTCCAAGAACATCTTCCTGATGAACCATGTCATCATCAACTGCCTTTTCATCATAAAACTGTGGAGGCATTGGATCAGGTTTGTTTGCTTCACGAGCTTCCAATGTTTCCTGAACCTTCTTTTCTCTTTCTGCCTTATCACGTTCTTCTGCAGCACGAATAGCAGCATCGAGATCATCATCACCATAATTGATTTCAGGCGGTTTAGGTTCAGCTCTTCTCACTGTAGTTCCTTCCGGTTCTGCATCCGGAGGAAGTACAATCTTCTCAGGGATGTCAGGAACCTTGATTTCTGCACTTGAATCATCATCCTTGAATCTATCAAGTAATGAGTCCAAAGAATCTTCAAACTTATTATCGTTTGCCATGTTAATTCTCCTTTACGAATAAATTTACATTTAAAATGTATATGTTTATATAGTATAACCAGTATACTGGTTTGTATACTGAATAATTATAAGGTAGGTGTTATTATTTATGGAAGAATATGATAGAATGATATGGTACAATAACGATATTCAATTCATGTTCCATAATAATATATTAGAATATGATATGAATGCAGCTTCATTATCGTTGGCAGAAAGATTTAAATTATTGCCAAAGGAAACGATTGAACGATTAAAGAGATTGGATAAGAAAAACAGAGTTATCCAAACGGGTTTAATACGTAGAGATGATAAAGAGTTCTCAGTTGAAGTTGATAAGAAATTGATATACGTTCGTAATGAGTTCATACAAGAGAATGGTATCTTACCGAATGATTTGATATCTTTACATTCAGACGCAGTAATATTCGCATCAAAGAAAAAGATAAAAGACAAGATTGATGGAATACAATTTAAAGAATCAAATCGTTCAACAGGATATATGAATTATAAGAAACTGGAAATGTTTTATAATAATGATTATATAACATATAAAGGTGCATCTCAACAATTGTTACAACAACACACGATGGGTATCAATAAATATCTGATAAAGATATTCAAATATATAGAAGATTATGACCCACGTGTGTTAAAGTACATGTCGAGATTCCAAAAACAATATCTCCAAGATCAATTTCCAGAGTTCATGTATACGAAGTTTGGAAGTATTGGTGATTTCAAATATGGTAATCTCGACTTGTTTGGATTTGTTGCTAAGGTAGTAATAAAGGAAATGGGAGGTTGGTAATATGGAAGAAGATTCAACGATATATGTATTTACATTCTCTCCGATAAACAATACATCATCTCTAAACATGACATATACCGTTTATAGTAAAAAATCCGAAGAAGTAGAAATGTTTTTGAAACAACACAACATGTACAACGGTATTGAATATATCACCGTGACCACTTATGAAAAGGCTGATGTAGATGATATTCAAATGTTAAAACCGTATAAGTTTGGCTCTAATAGATATAGGGACAAGATGTACACTATATATACAACACATGAGTTAGTTGAATTAGCGGTCAGAGATACAGTTAATGAAATGATGATAGCATGTGAATTCAATTTGATCATAACACGTGATGCGGAATTGCCATTAATATCACATGTCAAAGAGATGGTTGATAAAACAACGTTTGGATATGCGTTAGATCTGGAGAGAGTATTAACAAGAAAATGTGATGAATACAATGATACCAAATACCATTTGTCAAATGATAAAAGGAAATGGAAATTCGGAGGATATTATCCAGGTGAGCAGTATGTGTATTCCGATGATGAGGATGACAGTAGTAATGAACTTGGTGATGCTTTATTGGGTATAATGGAATCAGCTGACATAATGCCAATAACAATGGAAGCATACATAGAATCATTTGTATCAACTATCACAGATGATTTCTCATAACCGATAATTCTAACTTTCTAAATGTATATTGTTTATATGACATTAGGCAGGGAATATATCCGATCACCCGCTTGATTGTCAGAGCCCAACGGACCAATCACCCGTTGACTGGCTCATCAGTTTAGGGTCCCGTAACATCAAACGGAGCCCCCTCCTTATTTGCGGCGCACAATCGCGATGTGTTGCCGCACCTTTTTTTCTTCACACATACATATATGATTATTTTGATAACATGAATAGGAGGTCATTTTATGGCAAAGAAAAAGATAGATCCGGTTGAACTGGTCAACACACATAGACCAAAGAACTTTAAGTACAAATACATATTTACAGACCCATCATTGCTGCAGGAATTGGATGATGCAGGATTTGATATAACCACACTTGATACAATTAAGGATGATGATTTAACAGATGCTGCAATGGAAGTAAAAGACTTTTATGAGTATGAACGTGATGTTGTTTCAAAAGCAAAGAAACCAACAGACCTTGAGAACGGTGTCATGTTGTCAAAGAAGATGGCAACAAAAACCGACAAGAAACTTCAAAAAGTTAAGGTCGGATACTTTATGTATGATTCACGTAAGTATGTTTGTCTACGACTTGAGTATGAAAGATTTGATATAATGGAATTGTTTATCTTATTATAATCAGAATACCGGTTATCATCACCGGTTTCTTTTTTATTCCAAAATGAAAAATATGAAAGAGGACCGGGGCCGAAGCCCCGGGTCTTCCATATTTGTATGCAGTTTATTGATCAGATCAAGTCCTTGTACCAGGAGTCTCATAAGGTGTGTCATAGTCAGGATACTCTGCATGGTTACCATCCTGCCAGTATCTGAAGTGATCAGGTGGAAGGATCTGTTTCTCAACAACACGTGTTCTTGGTGTGAAGGAACCAGTTGCTCTCATGACAGGAGCATTACCAAGACCACTCTGAACAGCATCCATTGTAGGTCTGTTACCGTTGTTGAACATTTCAGAATTGATCTGTCCGTCTTCAGAACCGGATCTCTCCTTCCAGAATGCATCACCAGCACCAGGATTGAAGTTGAACGAGTGACCGAATACGGCGAACTGATTAACATATCTTGATGCGAGGTCATTTATGTATGCTGACTGGATGAACTGGCAGTTGTATACCAGATTGAGATTCTGGATCTGCGATGAACCCTGTGCATTGGTTGTAAAGATTTCATTGAGACCTATCTTAGATGCAGGTGTACAGCCGAGAGCAGCAATAGCGGATTCGACTCTTGCACCAGATCTGTCGAGTGCGATAAGCATGAACTCTGCAACTTCCCAAGCAGGTGAAGGTTCGAGTGCGATGGGGTTAACTTCGCCTTCAATGTTGAATACACGCTGTGCGATACCAGAAGAATCTTCTGAACCTGCAACGAGGCCGTGATATGTTGTGAGACCTGTAATAGCATCAGAGATACCATCAACCCACATGTTGTGGAAGTTGGATACAGGACGACCAACAAGCTCAACAGTACCACATGTCAGTGTCTGTGAAGACTGTGTATTCTGTGTTGTAGGAATCGGGATGGAACGACCAGCGAAACCACCCTGAAGTGCAGACGATGCAAGTGAGCCATCACCGATATTTGGTGTAATACCGGTGTTGTAGTACTCAAGCATCTTCTTGTATGTAACAAAGTCTGTGTTTGTGTAAGTGTTGTTATCTGTACCGAAGTATCTCATAAGGAAGAACGGTCCACGATACATTACGCAAAGGACTCTGTTGGTTGTCTCAGGATTGAGAGCGCGCAGAGTATGGATGTCGGGTGTGAGACCACCAAGCATACCTGTGTAATTAGAAAGGTTGCCATTATACTGGCGAATACCTGTCTGCAATGATACAGCTCTGTTAGCACCAGTTTTTTTATTTGCTGTAGCCATAAAGCATTCTCCTTTCTATTAGCTTTGTCTTCTGCGAACATCAACGATGATCGGAACACGGAGAACCAGTCCACGGAATGTGACAGCACAGTAGCATACAACTACGTCGCCACCATCTTCAGGATTGATGTCTCTCTCGAATGAGATATCAAGATCTTCGACACGAGAGCCAACCCAGTTCTGGAACATGATGTTGCAGTCGTCAGTCATTGTCTTGAGAGTGTCATCATCTGAATATTCGAGAATGTATGTGTTTATCTTATTCTGGAGCAGGTACACGAGCTGAGACAGCGTACGAGCGTTACTCTCCTGGATAAGGTCGGATGTATCAGCAACACGATACAGAGTTCTCTGACTCTGTCTGGTGAGATTGCCGTTAGGATCAACAACCCAAGTGTTACCGCCAGCTTTGTAAGCTGCAGATCTCTCGTCCCAATTGATTGTATCAATGTCAGGGAAATATGAGATATATGATGAAGGTGGAATTACAGCATACTTGTTAGCAAATGGCTTGTTAACAGTGTACTGTGCCATGTGTGTGAAGAGATGATCAACAATCCACTTGGTGTATGTGAACTTCAGACCTGTTACAGGATCCTGATATCCGCCGATATCCCAAGATGCATTGTAAGATGAGAATCTCTTAGCGAACGAATTAGCTACAAGCTGGAGAGTATTGTCATCAACTACACCAGAATCGAGATGCAGTGACAGACCGCTACCCTGACCTACTGGACGGAAGTCTTCAGGAATACCCTGGAATACTCTTACATCCATGAGCTCATACATTGCAGCCTTTACGTCGATATCATCAGGCTCTGAACCGATACCTTCGAGAAGAGACTTATTGAAGAGAATTTCTTCCTTCTCATCTTCAGTGAATACTGTTGATGCATTGATAAGTTCCTCAGGAGTATATCTCAACTCAGGAACGATGTTGGAGCCGACGATTGTGTTGTAAGCAGCATCGAAGAGATACTTTGCAGGACAACGTGTAGGAGACAGGATTGTCTTATCAAGTTCACCCTTGAATGCACGTGTCAGAAGTGCTGCGTACTTCCACTTGAATACGATTGGATTCATATCCTCGTCATCGAAGAAGCCAGTATAACCACCAGTGATCGGAACGCCACCAGCCTCACTGTTAAGGAGAATGCCGTATTCCTCTTCGTTGTAGTAGTTTGCAGGTACCTCTGTTTCGTCAGGAGCAATTCTGAAGAGTGAACCAAGTGAACCAGATACGATGTATCTCTTGATAGCATATGGTGAACCAGATGCCTTCAGTACCTTGATGCTCTTAGATGTTGCTGTTGCATATGAATCATCTGCGAGTGTACCCTCTTCGGGAACATATGTGATCTTCTTGATCTTGAATGACTGACCGCCAACGACATTGTTGAACTGACCGTCATTATTCTTGATCGCTGTAGAACGATAGATAGTGTAGTCTGTGATATTACCATCAGCATCCACACCTGTTACAGTGAGAACGAGATGCTGATTTGTAACGATATACTCTGTCTTGGTTTCAGTGCCGTCAGTATATTCATGTGCTGTAACAGAAACTGCATTGAGTGAATCATATACAGCTGCTGTGTCGATGGCAACATAATATACAGGTGAAGCTTCGTTTGTCTTATCGCAGTATACTGTTGATGTATCGAAAGCCGATATCTCAGAACCCTTGTGTCCTTCAGCCTCAGCATCATATGCGTAGAACTTTGTCTCAGCGGGTTCGGTTGTAGTTGTTTCAACAACCATATCTACGAGAGAAGTCTTAGGCTCATCACTGCTATCGATCACAACAGATACCTTATCACCTACAGAATATACACACTTGGTAGATCCAGTAGCATTAGCTATCTCAATACCGTTAACGAGGAATGTATCAACGTTGCTGCTCTCGAAAGAACGAACATCATACTTCTCACCAACAGCATCGTTGTTGAGCTTAACTGACTGAGGAACTTCACCAACCTTGAGAGCTGTGCTGACAACCTCAACAGTATCACCGGAATCATAGCTGTTAACTACGATAACTGCATTTGTATCATTTGCAGGAGCATGACGTACGACCGTATATCCTGGGAGACCATAGACAAAGTCAGTATACTCGCCGCTGCCTGTGATAGCAGTTGCTTCATCAGGTGTATAATCCCAAGCCATGACATTACCTGTGCCCTTGACGAGGTTCTTGTGTGAATTTCTGTCAAGACCAAAGTAAATCTGCTCGTTAGTATACTTTCTGAGCTTGAGTGTGATGTTGCCGTTTACGTTTGTAAGCTTCTCAACAAAGTATACTTCGAATGTTGTATCTGTTGCACCAGCGATGATGCTTCCTTCAACAACTGTTCCGATGTTGATCTGAGTATACAGACCAGGATAGTTTATTGAGATATCTGCAGTTGTAAGTGTTGCTGTCAATCCATTACCGAACTCTGTAACGAGACCAGGGATACGATAAACGATTTCACCGGACTCTTCGAAGTTAAGAGTTGCAGTAGCTGCGGTTGAAGAAGTTGTGAGTGTGTAAAGCTTAGGAATGGTGATAGCAGTAACAGCACCTGTGTACTGGTTAATGCTTGCTACGATAGAGATCCTAGCATTGTCACCACTCTGAGCAGTAAGATAAAGATCACCAACATGAACAGCGTCATTTTCAGTAACGATACCTGTTGTCATATCGATAATCTTCTGCTGGAACATGCTCTGACCATAGTCAGTACCACTAACGATACCGGAGTCGAGTATGTGATCTGCGTCAAGCTTAATAATGCTTGTGTCGATTGTATCTACCTGGTAGAAAGGAAGCTTTACAGCTGAATCAGTACCATTGTAGATGTAATTGCCGTAAATAACATCGAATGTATTTACGTTTACGGAAGCTTCTACACGTGATGTGTAGTCATTGCCGTAACCCATCGCATTCTGATTCTTGAGATGAGTCATGTATGTCTTGTAGAGTTCCTGAACAGCCTTCTCGTTTACATAAGGAACGAGGACGCTTGAACCCTGTACACGCTGGTTAACAGCCTGATTTACAGTAGGGATATAATCCGTTCTGTCATTGTTGTTGATGTTAACCAAGCTGCCGTCGAATCTCTCAATAACCTGAGATGTTCTCGAATCGATTGTTGAGAAGATGTATCTTACGTTAGCAGGCTTCTTGCTCTGTGAAGACATATTTATTGCGAATGACATATTATTGTAAACTGAACCCTTACCAGCAGGAATTACATTGATAAGAACTCTTTGTTTCCATGTATAGCCATCTTCATAAATACTGTCACTCTTAAGAGCTGTTACAAGAGCATCGTTAACTCTTGCAGTATTCTTGAATCTTGAACGTGATATAGAAGCAGGCCATTCTGCATTCTTGAAACGTACATGGATCTTGTTGTCATCAGGATCTTCACGCCACTGAATAACGATTATTGCAGCACCATATGTAGCGTCATCCGGTGTTACACGCATGAACTTGACAGGTGCATTCTGAGCGATAAGGCTTGCAGGATATGTGATAGCCTGACCATATCTCTCGATTGTGGATGCATCAAGATTTCCAAGACCGAATGCAACGTTAGCAACGTCCGATCTGTTAAGGGGGATCATCTTGTTAGATTCACCCATAGGTGCACCACATACAACGATCGTCGAATTTAATGACGGATCATCTGCGATAACAACAGGGAGTTCGCCTGTAAACATAGAATTGTCTATGATATGAACAACAGAATGTGGAAATGGATATTTAACACCATATCTTGAATCCATAACAGTTACTCTCCTTTGCTATAAATTTAGATTTTGTGGGTAATAGAGAGATCTAAACTTTTATGAGAATCGCAATCATAATTATTAAGAACCCTCAATTATAAATTTGTATCGTATGGGGCCGAAGCCCCATACAATCATTCAACTGTTCCTGTGAATACTTGCTTGAATTTGTATTCTCTACCTAATGAGTCATGTGCTATTTCAGCGTCTTTATCGATGTCTTTGATAGGAGCCGTTGGTAACGGATAATCAGAAATCCTACTACCATCCGAAGCAAATGCTTCGTAATGTGCACTCTTGTCATCTTCGTTGGCTACAACATACACGGTTCCGTCCATGTTTTCAACTTCGATGTTTTCACCCGGTTTTGGAAGAATAGAGTCTAACATCTCAGGGTTGGCTGTTTCTGCTTCGTTATATTCCGATGTGTAAGAATTAACATTTACATTCACAGCACTTCTGAACAGATCATCAAGCATGTTTCTTCCTACGTCATTGTAGTCGTAAGAGTTTCTTCCGCCGTCATTACCATTAGGACCATTATTTTCCTTTGAATTCATCTGTTGCTTCAGACGAATATCTGCAATGGTCTTCTTGATATTAACCTGTGCAGTGTTGATACTTGCGATTGCGGAACCGGCAGATGTTAATGCCTGCATTGCATTGATATCATCCTCGGTTAAACCGATCTTACCTTTCTCAGTAAGTGATTCCTGAAGTTTCTTCTCGAACAGTTTCTTCATCCTTATCTGGTCAGCAGCAAGAGTCTTGAGTGCCTGGATATCAGAATTGAATATCTTATTGGGATCTATCCTTCTGTCAATCACAGGTACCAACCCAGGTGCTTCCAATGCTTCAACAACCGGAACAGAAGAACCAAAGAATGATGATACGAATGGTTCCATGTATCTCTCAGTGTTGTAATACTGAGCACGTTGTACTGCCGCAGGAGCTGTGTACATTCCGGAAGCAGGATCGACACCATTCATGGTTGGTCTATATGTCTCCGGATCTATTCTCTGTTCGAGAGGATATTGCTTTTCAAGTTGGGCAAATGCCGAGTACTTATTATCCAAAGATAATCATCTCGCTTTCATATTAATATAGTATAAAGCAGTATTACCATTTTTCAGAATTCATCCAAACACGGATGCATTCACTGCATTTTATCATTTGTAATTTTTTTGGATGATTATGTTGCATTATTAGATGACATAAACGACATTCCCAATCATCATCACTCTCCACTCTGCCGTCGTTGTATTCTTGACGAGGGTATATTTCACGAAGTTCATTAGTAATGAATTTTGATGCAAACGATTTAACGGTTCTGTCGATGGTTTCATTGTGATTGAGACATCTCATAGGATGACCTGTGATTATGTCAATGATACATTGGTTCTTGATCGATAGGGTTTGCTGGATATGAATCAACATATCTCCTTTGCTGATATTACCAATCTTTTCATAATTATGACGACCGTGAGGTTCTTTTAACTTCTCAATGTCAAACACCTCAATGTGTGCAGGTATATGTTCCTCAAGATATTCCTGTGCGGATTTGACGTCGCGATTTTCATTCCGAACGAGTTCATCATAAAGATGACTACTACTTATGATACGACCGTCTTCAAGTTCACACTTCGCCATTAAAATCATCTCCCCTTAAGTATGTTATACCATTTTGGTTAATCCATACAAACCGTTTATGAATTCTTTACCTATTCCAAATGGTGTAGTACATTGTGGAGTAACAAGATATATTTTAGAGTACATGAGCTTTCTTGCCTTCTCATTTGCTTCATCTGAGAATATTCCAGTACTCTTAACAGTATCTCCATCATAGTCACCACAGATTGCGGGTAGTCTACTATTAGAAGGAACGAGTGTTTCTGCGAATAACTTTGCAACAGTACGATGATCAAGATCAGGATTTATCTTCGGATATGTTTTGTACATCTTACCATTCAAATCAACCGAGACGGTTTGGTTTGTTGATAATACATGAACACGAGTAAAGAAAGCACCCATGTGGTCTCCGATAGGATAACGAACAGTATACACCAATCTATCAGCATCAACTATTGCCGAATATGCAGCTTGGTATACAACATCGGTTAATGTCAAAGGTCGTGTTACCATTTCATTTTTCTTAACGTCAAGATACTGTATCAACACAGGTTTTGTTGCATCTGGATCCATGAATATTGGTTTGAAACGAGATCCCGGATTCTTCTCGTAGATATGAATCATTTCAGTTATGGTTCTATCATCATACATATTTGCAATATCAGATGATTTGATTTCACCCTTGGTTGGATGCATGTTCTCAAGATTATTATATGAGAGAATCTGTTTCATCTGGAAACGAATCAGTGGTTCAAATAATGAACAGCACGAATGTAACGGATAACCTGTTCTGAATATACCGATATCGCATTCGTTGGATGAATATGAAGGTGCGGATATAACGTTTCTACATGTCCACATGGTATTCTTTGCAAGAAGATTACGTTGAAAGAAACCGTTCTTACCAGCAACGATTGTATGACAGAAGGTATAGATATCGATAGCGGCATCCTGAAACTTTGAATCTATTTGTGCAACATCTCTAGTTGTATGTGCAGTGATACTCTTCAGACCAAGTATCTTGGAATAGATAGTATTCAATTCATTCTTAACCTTCTTACCGTTACGAGTACCGATAGGTCTCATACCGGGAGGAAGCACCATTATTTTGTTATTGAATAATAGTCTCTTCGGTGTCTTTGTGAGTATATCGATATTTTCTTGTGAACGTGTTGTCAATGTCTTCTTGATGTCGATCTGTTCCCATATCTTGTATAAGTCTTTTAAACCAGTATACTGACCATCCTTTGCAGCTACCAATATACCATTAACAAGATTACATCTGACCTCACCGTATGCCATCTTCTTGATGATACCACCAGAACGAAGGATAATCGTTTTTGCAACATCGGGATTGAAAATATATAATGGAAGTTTGATATAACCCCAACGATACATTCTGTCATCTTCTGTTTGGCCAAATATCTCTTCGGAGAATAAACCATCCGGATGAAATACGTTTGGTGAACGTTCTATTCTCTGGGAAGTTACTTCTTTGAAACCGTTGACTTTGATGGTTTCATCTATATCGTATAGACCAAGAATTTTCATAAAGAAAAACTCCTTTCTTATTATAATCATAAAGATTACCAATGCGTTTTTCAAAAAATAAATCATATCTAAGAATAACAATGAGTAACGAATAATGAGGGGTCTTTGAAAATAAAGATCGATTACATCAGTATGAGTGTTCAATTCACATTTATTCGTCGTTCAATGTATACAACCAAACGAAAAGTTTAGACACAAAATGTGAATTGATCCGTACATGTCGTTTTCACGATAAAAAGAGTCAAATGAATTAATAGTGTTCAAAGCGGTTGCATGTGTCGCGATATAAACAGCATGATGTGTGTCTCCTTTCTTTTGTTCACCGAGTGCTATTATTCACAAAGACCCCTTGTTGTTCAAACGTATAAAAAGTATGCGGGGCATATGCCCCGCATTAAAACAAATATTTATTAACCACTTCATTTTGTTGAAGTGGTATTACGGAGGAAAGACAATGTGCACAAAAGCGGAAATAAACCCATGTACCTGTCTTTATATTTTTGTAAATTAACACATATATTATTTTCTTGATTAAGAGAGAAACTCTCTTGATACATCATTTACAGTAAGGAGAATGAGTTGAATGGCTAAGAATAAACCTCTTAAGAAATTTGAAGATGACAAGATGTACATCAAAACAAGCGATGTTGATGCCGTCAGAAAGCGACCATCAATGTATATCGCCAGTACAGGGGATTATGGTGTATTCCATCTTTGTAATGAAATTATAAGTAACAATCGTGATGAATGTTATAAGAAGAAATCTCCTGGAAATAAAATTCATATTGAAATAACCGATAAGGAATTATATACCAGAGACAACGGAAGAGGTATCGATACCAATCTTCTTCAGGAAGTATTCGAAACTATGCAGGCGGGTTCGAATATGGAAAGAGAAGGTGGTATGACAGCAGGTGAGAATGGTGCTGGTACAGTTTGTGTTGTTGCGTTGTCATCGTATCTCAAGGTAACAACGATTAGACCCTTCGAGAAAAAGAAACTCACGTTGATATATGAAGAATCAATATTGAAGGAGCGTATCGAAGAAGATTATAATGGTGATGACCATGGACTGTTGTTATGGTTCAGACCATCTAAGAAGATATTCGGTACAGATAAAATTCCGAAGGATTTGTTGATACCATGGATAGAGGAGATGGAGTATACATTACCAAAGGACATCGATGTTGAGTATTCTGTCGATGGTAAACAGAAGACCGTGGTTCACAAACCACTGATGGATTTCGTTGACAAGAAACTTGGTCTGGCAAATACAATGTGCAAACCTTTGTCGTTGGAAGTAACCGGCGGATTGAAGGAGTTGTACATCGGTGAAGAATATGATAGAGAATTCATTGTTGATGCCATTATATGTTATTCCGATCCATCCATATACCATGGGGATGATTATCGTCATTCGTGGATGAACATGTTATACACATCTGAGAATGGTGCTCACATGGATGGTGTTATCAATGGATATATCAAGTATATCACAGAAAAGGTTTACGAAAAGAACAAAAAGCTTGCGAATGAAGATATCAAGAAAGATATACTTGCACATCTGAATGTATTCGTTAAAGCAGGATGTACAATGGCAACGATGTTCTCGGCACAAGCTAAGGACAGAGTAATGACAAAGCAACTCGAAAAGGTTATCGCGGCAGAAGTATATAAAGAATTATCATCGACATATAATTCATCAATTGCAGAGTTCGTGGAAATCATCGTCGGAAATCATCGTGCTCGTATCGAAGGTGAAAAAGCACGTACCTTGAATTCGATGACAAAGGAAAAGAGAAAGTGGTCTGTACCTGATACATATTATCCATGTTCATCTGTAAAGACTGAACAACCGAAAGAACTGTTCTTGGTTGAGGGAGAGTCTGCAGGTGGTGGTCTCAAACTTGCAAGAGATACACGTTTCCAAGCGTTGTTATGTTTCAGAGGTAAATCATTGAATGTTTTGAAGAATGGTGTCGATGCAATCAAAGCATTGCAATCAGTACCTTTGGAAAACTTGACAAAGATTCTCGGTTGTGGTATCGGTGCAAATTTCGACATTAAGAAGCTTAAGTTCCAGAGGATAATAATAGCAACCGATGCTGATATTGACGGATATCATATTCGTGTTATACTTCTCACATTCTTCCTTACATTCATGCCACAGCTTATTGAACTTGGATATGTGTACGTTGTTGAACCACCGCTTTATGAAATAAAGAGCGGTAAAGAAAAGATGTATGCAGCATCTCAGTCAGAATATCTTGAAATGTGTATAAATAGCATTGGCAATATCGAGATATCATTCCCACTGAATAAGAACATCAAAAATTATAGTGTCAAGGACTTTGTGACAGAGGCATTTGATTATAGATCGATTATTCAGGAACAGTCTTATGAGAGGTGCGTTAACAGATATCTGTTGGAGCATGTTGCTAATGGATTCGTTAAGTATGGATCGGCAAATGGTCTCATAAATAACATCGATGAATGGTTACGTTCAGTCTCAGGTGTTTATAGAGAGATTGGTTTTGATCATAAAACAAATCAGCTTCATGCAACAATAGATTACGTCGACCAGTTGGTTGTAATAGATGAGAAGTTGTTTGATTCTCTGACATATCCAATGGAGATAATAAAGAAATTTGGAATGTCAATAAAGTATAAAACAGATGACTCACCTAAAACAGCAACCGACACACTGTTGAACTTCTTTGAGTTCATTGAAGATATGTATCCAAGGATTCTTCAACGTTACAAAGGTCTCGGTTCATCAGCTCCAAAGATCACTCGTGCAATTGTTACTGACCCACGTACACGTAGAGCGGTTAAGATAACAATGAACAATATTGACACTCATACACGTATAGGTGCTCTTATGGGTGATTCTAAAGAACAAAAGGCGGAAAGAAAGAATCTGTTAATGGAATTCCCATTCACCAAAGAAATGCTTGATAACTAATAAACATTCGGGAGGAAAGGCAAATGTTTAATACGTTAATACTTGAGGAAAACGTATCTCGTTTTCCCGACTTGGTAGAATACCCAGAGATCACGGATGAGGAAACTCTTCGTGATCTTGTAGGTGAACCTGTCGTAATATCTCAGTATCAGTCAACGATAGACGATTTGTTCGAACGTTTAATCGATATCGGTGTACGTTGTTGGAACATTCGTAACGAAGATGGTGTTAAGTTACAGGAAACTGTAATAAAGGTTAAACGTGATGAAGAAGATCCAAAAACATATGCGATACCTTTCAACCGTTTGATGTTATCTGTTGCATACATTATCCCGGTTATCCAGTATCTCAAAGAAATAGATCTTAACGATTTCCTCTTGAAAGGTCCTCACAGGGATGTGGATTCTTACAGACTTCAGGATCAGATTCTTGCAATACTGAAAAGTCATTGTATCCCGATTGACAGACTTCAGGAGATTGCCTCTGATTTAGCAATGTCATTAAAGACAATAATGAAAACTTTTTCAATGGCATCAATGATTATACTTACTGCAGAAAACCTTTTCCTTGATCACTACATGGAATCAAAAATAGTACGTGAAATAAATAACACATACTATCCAGACACAGTTCAACCGTCGGAAGTAATTGAGCAGAATGCTGAGAAGTACAAAAAGCTTGCGGCAGAAATGTTGTTACGTGGTAATCCGATATTCGTAATGGATCAGTATACAAAACTCCTCAAACCAAAACAGATTGAGGAAAGTATGATCAACTTCGGTCATATTCCTGACGGTAAGAAGTTAGTAACTCTTAATCAGAATGGAAACGGCTGTTGGGGTGGATATCATGAGTTGTCAGTTTTGTATGCTGCAGCAATCGGAGCTCGTGTTCCTGATTTAATGAACACAGAGAAGATGGGTGGTGCAGGATACTTCTCAAGAAATCTTATGATACTCACATACGGTACACTTGCAAAGGTAGTGTTTGATTGTGGATCCGTAAACAAGCTCAAAGTCGATATAGATGAAGATATCATTGATATGTACGATGGTAGATATTATGCTACATCGGAAGACTCCGATGTTCTTCGTATATTCCATTCAAGTGATAAAAGTAACATCGGTAAGACATTCTGGTTCAGATCACCTTGTACATGTAACCTGAATGAAGATGTTTGTCACACATGTTATGGCATTAAGGCATTGAATGTTGGTGATCTTGAAGGTGGTTTCATATACACAACCGAGATAGCAACATCAAGAATATCACAGAATATTCTGTCTGCTAAACATATCTTGAAAGCAAATGCAAAGAAAGTTGAATTCTCAAGTAACTTTGATAAGTACTTTGAATTCGAAGCTTCAGCAGTATTCCCGATTGACGATAAACCGTTCGATATCTTCATTCCAGAAAATTGGCAGGATGACATCAGTGAACATTTCACCGTATATGTCAAGAAGGGTAAGAACCTGGAACCAATTACAATATCCAATTATTGGAATGCATATGTATCCGATGAAATGTTGGATAAGTGTAAAGAAGTTGAAATCGATGATATCACATATTTCAAGATCTCGTCATCAAAGGTTCTTGAAATCGAAGATGGTAACCTCTGTACTATTACTCCTATAAATATCATGGAGACTCAGAAGTATGAAAACATCAAGAGACTCATTGAAAACGAACTTCCCAAGATGAATACAATGGAAGAAGCAGTATCGATGCTGAACCATTACACACATAAAATCATACCCACACTTGCAGTTCACAACGAGCTTATCATTGGACGTCATTTACGTAATGTCAATAACATTCTTCTGCGTCCGAACTGGTTGAACCCGAATGAACCATACAAGATGTTGAGACTTCGTTCCGCATTGGAAAACATTGAAGCATTCACAACAGCAATATCATTTGAGAAACCGTATGAAGCAATGCACAAAACAATATTCGACGAGAGAAACAAAATCAATCGTGTTGGTCCTCGTGGCATGGCAGACTTCACATATGGTCAGCGTAAAAACTTCTAATCTATAGATATATAATTAATATGTTAGGTTGGTCGGTTTATCCGACCGACTTGCATATTATTTTTTAAGGAGGAATTATAATGGCAGATTTTTCATCTGGATATTTAACGGGTTTATTGAAACCGAAATATCGTGTCATCACAAATATACTTGGTGAACAATACTTTCCCGACAAAGGTTTGGATGTTTACATAGATTTGAATACATTTGTTTCAACATTGTCATCCAACAAAGGTTTCCTTAGTTGGTTACCTTTCTCAGAAAAAGTCGAAGAGGATCTAATAATATCCATCATTTCAACATTGAAACATTGGCGTGATTATTGCAGAAAATGGAATGACGTAAGAATATTCATGATCTACAACGACTTCGATATTGTCCCAAAGGATGAAAGAGAACAACTCAAAGCATACTTGGTATCATACAACAACAAATTCAGTGCCGATAAATACAAACAGATGAAGTACTATTGGACTGAAGCTATCAAGATAATTGAACCATTGTTTGATTATCTCCCGAAGTCATACTTCATTCGTTGTACTAAATTTGATTCGTTTGTGATACCTGAAGTATTATCGGGTGACAGAGATAAGTTAATAGTCACCGGTAATCCGATGATGACATCATATTCATATGATAAGAATACACGTGTTATATATTCGAGATGGCACAAACATGGAACCGGTCAATTGTCGGATCCATTGATGATATTACAAAACTTCACCAAGATAGATGATGATATGTTGTCTATATTCACAGAGAACAAGGTGTTCTATACTTTGTTAAACGTGATCGTTGGTGACCGTGATAGAGGTATCATAGGATTACCAACGGCATCAATTACCATGATAGCAACCGATTTACTTCGTGCTATCGAGAAACGTGAGATACCTGCAAACGCAAAGAGTGTCGAATCTGTACTCAGTATAATAGAACCAACACATCATGAATATATCAAGAAGAATTATCCTCTGATGGATCCTGCTTTACATACACAGATGATCAAACCATCGTTGATAGAACAAACCAAGTCCAAGCTCGTGGACAAGAGTGATATAGATGCACTCATGAAGTTCACTGTAGGTGGAATAAATTTAATGGAACTTGTTTAATATGGGAGCCCGAAAGGGCTCCCTATTATATAAAATTATTTTAAGGAGGAAAAAGAATGCACAAGATACCATTAGGAGTAAAGTTCGAATTGACAAAGTCATTGACATCTAATGTTCTTGGTACATTAAAAGAATGGGGATCAAACATGATTGACAGTCATATGATATATACTGTCAATTTGAATAATATCCGATATGATATACATCATGCAATCGGAAAGTTCTTTGATGTACCGAAAATTGTTAACTGGGATTCCGAATCCAGAGAGTTTGAAATTAAATTGGATGTCCATGCTGTGGGTACAAAGAATCCACGATCAATCCATTATTATAATGGAACACCGATTGTGTTTTCTATGGAACGTGCAACTGATACACGTAGAAAGGATAATGCTGATATCTCATACTTCTATCTGTCGACAATAAAGACAAAGAAGCATATCAATAATCTATATCGTTTTATACATAAAATGATTCTTATTGATGAAGATATTCAGAAACGTTTCTACATGGGTAAACTACAAGACATGGGAAACCAAAACCATGGACCTATTCGGAAACTTACGGGACGAACATTCGATGATGTCTTTATTAAGAAAGAACATAAAGACTTAATACTGGAATCAATCGATAAATTCGTACAATCAAAATCTTGGTACAAGGAACACAATATTCCATACCATTTTGGTTTATTGTTGTATGGTATGCCGGGTTCAGGTAAATCCTCATTGGCACAAGCCATTGCAGATTATCTTAAAGGATATTTGGTTGTGATACCTGGTGACAGAGTATTCGAAATTCCCGGGTTCTTCTTTGACGGAACTATTGCTACAAGACCGATATTTACAAATATCATTCTTGTTGAAGATGTTGATTGTGGATTTACACGTGGTGATTACAATAAGCAATGGCGCATCCGTAATCAGGAAGATGACGAGACTGAACGAAAAACAGGAATGGCATCATTGTTAAATTCTCTTGATGGCTTATCCGCACCGACTAACACTATTTATATCTTTACGACCAACCATATTGAAAAGCTTGATCCAGCTTTGATAAGACCGGGTCGTATAGATCTGAAGATAGATTTGGGAGGTGTATGCAAAGAAACATTTGATCAATTCTCTCTCAAACATTATGGGAGAACAATAGAGGATGTTGAGATTCCAGAGGGTCTGTCGTTTGCAGAATTACAACCGATGGTCATGAAAGGAATGACTCTAGAAGAAATAAGAGATGAATTAAACAGGAGGAACTAAAAATGAAAAAGATTGCTAAAAATATATTAATGATCACAGGCGGCTTTGCTGCAGGTTTACTCATAGGAAGCAAGGTTACATCTAAAATCATTTCCACATATTACGAAAGTGATTTAGATGATGTAGAATACGTCAAGACACCAAATGATCATATAATAATCAAGATCGATGAACCCGGTCTCGAAAAGAACGATGCTGATTCTGAGATAGATGTTTCTATCAATGAAATTGAAAGAAAACCGTTTGATGCTTCGGATGAAAACATAACAATATAAAATTAAACCCCCGCTTATGCGGGGGATATTTTTTCTTATTTATATTTGATATTGGGATAACATTAGGTACGTGACCGACGGCGTACCCAATGTAGTCCCTATATCAATTCTCAAAAGGTATCTATGTACGATCTTAATATTCACAGCGAATCTGTGCGGAATAGATTTGTGTGTGCAAGACAGTGTTGTATTCACCTACGTAACATAACAACTGAAAGGAGGTTGTGCCTTTTCAAATGTTTAAAAGGTAACATCAAGGAAGAACCTTTCGAGAATTATACAATTGTGGAAATATTTGGAATTTTAAAATTCTAAATATATATTATTAATATGACATCAGATACACAGTATCGATGTTTTGTCCAAATAAATATACAAGAACAAAAGAAAATTTATATAGGGCTGATATACGGGCCCAGAAAGGAGTAACCAATATGGAAGGTTACAATACTGCTATCGACACCGAGCTTAATGATCTTATCAAAAAGGTCAATAAACTTGGAATAAATGTTATCAAGGAAGGAGACCATATATCATCCCAGTGTCTCACGGTGATACTTGACACCTCTGATGATAACAAACGTGAGATGGTTGCTGTTATAGATGGCAACGAATCTCCCTTTACATGGAGACTTGGAACTTGCGAGTTCAAAAGATGGGCTCATATGGCTACAAGTTATCCATATTCGAAAATCAATAAAATCTTATCTCGTCTGGTGCGTCTGATGAATACAGATGCATTCAACGAGTTAAGAAAGCATAAGCGGCTCGAGATAGAGTTTCTCGAAATGCTCTATGCGGAGATGGGTTCCATAGGAGTGCCATCTCATATCAACAAAGCCGTTGTTACACGGCTTCTCCTGATCTACGGCGGGCTAGTGGATCAGGAAGCATTCATTGAGGATTTTCTCATTGAAATGCTTGGAATGATCATCAAAGGATCGTTCCGTGTAAATAAATGTCGCAGTTGTAAATACTGTGACATATCAATAAAGAAGGGAGCTAAGCATCGTTGTAAAGCTCCTGGATTCGAGGGGTTCAAGATACCAGGAACTATGATGGTAGATGGACTCCTCAAAGATGTTCCTGACTTCAGAGTTGTTGAGGTTGGGGATGATAGAGTATGTATGACAAAATACATACTCGAAATGCAAAAGACCTGCGAACATTATAAACGCAGGTTTTAATATTATTTATAAATCCTAGACTATTGTACAATTAGCGGGTTGGTGGTATACATCAGATAGAATTACGTAAGCAAGTAGAATCTGATATATACAGAGCTCTGCACAAAGAGCCACACCTTATTCCCGCAAAAGAAATTAGAGAGTAACGGCCCGTACAGGGGCCGTTCCATAATTTCTTTTTTTCTTCTTCCGAATGGGTTTGAAAACGTTTTCGTAACATATTAAACGAAAGGAGCATCTCGTATGGCTGATCAAAATAATGAGATAAAAACTTCGACATGGAAACTCCCTAAAGGCAAAACGTTTACCGCTATATCATGGGGATTCGTTGTTGAACAACTTGAATATCTTATAAACCCTCTCGTTGAAGAGGAAAGAAAAACAAACGCAGCAATTCAACGTATCATTGATAAAGTTGATTCGTGGATAGAAGAACAGTGAAAGGAGATAAATTATGAGCTCATCAATGGAAGACGGAAAGGCTCTGTTTGATTTACTGATAAATGTTGTTCATGAACAGAGAATCCTTATAGAGACATTAGCATCGAAAGTTGAACAACTTGAAGCCGGTGGTGGAGGAAAAGGTAACGGCTTGGAGGTATATACTCCTGGTGAAACATACAAACGTTATCGTATGCTCGTTGATCCAAATACCGATATAGTGTATATCACTGTACCATACAATGGAGACGAGTATGTCGCAGTATCTGTCGAACAGGATTGTGCTGACGGCAATCTTAAGTTGTTAGGATATGATGGACAGATAGTTCCATTTAATCATACACCAACACCAGCTGAAGTTGATAGACTTCCTGAGAATGTTGTGGTCGTTGAATACAATCCTTCGGACACGCCTTATACGGGAATTCTCACTTCAGACAACGATGATTGACATATTACTGATATTTTATAGATAAAGGAGGCGAGTATTCATTATGGGAAATGAATTTCTATTATACAAAGACACAATGTGGAAACCTTACAAATCGTTCAACTACACAGGTGAAGTAGAAGAATTTTCCCTTTCACCGGGAACGTATTTGTTCGTAGCGAACGGCGCAAAAGGTGGTAACACCGAAGGGAATATAACACGTTCGTGGGGTGGTGCAACATATGGAATACTTGACTTGGACCATGAACAAACTTTCTATGCTGCCGTGGGTGGAAATGGCGAGAATTCATCTAGAACCGCGGAACGACCAAAGGGTGGATTCAACGGTGGTGGAAATGGTGGTTTAGCTGTGGATAGGAACTATCAGAATGGTGCTGGCGGTGGCGGTGCTACAGATGTTCGTATTCTAAATGACGGCATCATTGTAATCGATAGAAGTACTCATACTTTACCAGAAGGAATCGAAGAGGTTGAATACATCCAATCCGATGGTACGCAGTATATCAATACAAATATCGTTCATAAATCAGATACAAAGATAGAATGCGTTTGTAGTGTATCGAATAGCAGTAGAGGTTATGAGGCAATATTCGGATCACGTTCTCCCCAACTGGTACTATTCACAAGATTCGCATCTAGTAATAATATAAATTACGCAGTTGCAACATTGGGTGACTCGCAATCAGTCGGTCCTGCTATGACATATGACAAAAAGCTGAAAATTGTTGTTGATAAAAACAATGTCACCATGTATGATATGGATGGTGTTGAAGTATTAACATATACAAACCCTGCAACACAGGTTGATGGTGCATATCCGTTATTACTGTTTGATCTCAATAGTAACGGATATGTTGATAATAGTAAAACAGTCGCAAAAATATATTCATTCAAAATGATGAATAATGGTGTCCTGGTAAGAGACATGGTTCCTTTTAAGAACGCAGGTGGTGTTCCAATGGATACATCCGACATTGTTTTTGAGCAGGGTACCATATATACAACTGGAGATGCTAGTAGTGTGTCAAGAGTCCGTTCAGTAGGATACATCGAAGTGGACCCTGCATATCCATATATGTCTGGATTATCAAATGATCTCCAAGTATCAATAATGGAATATGATGAAAACAAGACTTGTATTGTTGATGGTGCATGGCAAACCGGTGGAACGATATCAAGATTGAATGCAAATACAAAGTTTGTTAGAATTGTATTGCGTTATTCCAATGATACAAACTTTACCCCGGAAGCAGTTACTAGTTTCTCGCTCAATAAACATCTGACCACTGCATCATCCGGTTTATATGATGCGGTCGAAGGAAAGATATATGCAAAGAGCTCCGGTAATGACTTCACAATCGGTCCTTCAATGATAAAGAGGATTGATTCCGGTTTGTACTCACGAATATTCGTAGCTGGTGGAGGTGGCGGTGCCGCATGTCAAAGTCTTGATAATAATGGTACTTCACCACCTCAGGATTTTTTGTCATTTGGTGGTGGACCTGTAAGCAGTTGGGTTACCGCCGGTAGTAGCCCAACATCGGCTAACTGGGCATATATATGTGCGAATCAACATCAGGGTGCTTCATTCGGTATAGGTGCCAATGCGGAAGACAGAATAAACACCGGAAGTTCAACATATGGAATGGAAGGTCAATCCGGAGGTGGTGGAGGTTGGTATGGCGGATATGCCTTGAGAGGGATGAGGAATTCCTCTAGTAGCTATACTGCTTCAAACGGTTCCGGTGGTTCTTCATATGTATTGACAGAATCGTCATATAAACCAGAAGAGTATATGTATGGTGTTGAGGATTTAATACCATCTCTATATTTCCGTGATTTCATGATGCTTCCATGTCAAGCGTTTGATGGTCCATCATTGATAATATATAAGGAGGCAAGTGTTCCTCCAGTAACGGGTGATATTTTGAAAATACCATATACTGGTGAAAGACAAAAGTTCTCATTACTCCCAGGATCATATCGTATCAAGTGTTATGGTGGAGATGGCGGCACACGTCAGTATGCTGCAAAATCTGCAAAAGGTGGATATGCTGAAGGAGTACTCAATATAGCAAACACCACAACGCTCTATGGATATGTCGGTTCTTCTTCCCACCTCGTTGGTATTGGTACCACATCTGAAATGCATGATCGTATATTTAACAATAGGATGGGATTTAACGTGAAGATCGGTAATTATTCAACTGAACGTTACGGCGCAACCGCTGGTGGTGGAGCAACCGACATTCGTATAGCTGTTCCAAAATGTAAGATCCCTGATGAATATGATCAAGTTGAATATATTGAATCGAATAGTACGCAGTATATCGATTTGAATCATATCTTTAATGCAAATACATCGAAATATGAAGTAGTTGCTTCGTTAAAAGATCCTGCATCAATACCATCCGTATCTGATTGGTTACTACTGTTCGGTCAACAAAATTCATCTAGAGCAGATATGTTCGCGTTATATTTCAGAGATAATGGTATAAATAGAACCGTTGTTGGTATAGGAAATAATAGATACTACTATGGAGCAGCTATGCCGTTTGATACAGAGATTCGTATTGTAGCAACAGGTAAAAATCCACTCGCATGGTATGACATGAATGGTGCACAGTTAGGGACTTTGGATATAGGAACCTGGACATTTACTTCACCGCTGAGTACATATCTATTCTGCGTCAATGTAGATGGTAATCATGGAAATCTAGTATCTGCAAAGATATATTCATTTAAGATATATGAAAATGGTGTACTTAAAAGATACTATCTACCATTCAAATCAAAACCCGACGCTGAAGAACAGATATCTGGATTATATGATATCATTAATGGTGTGGCATATACATCTTCTATAGGCGATCCATTTGTATGCGGTGATGTTGTTGAGAAGACCGAATATGAAAGTGAAGACACTTCATTACTGTCAAGAATCATTGTTGCCGGCGGTGGCGGTGGACAAGGTTCATCCGGTAGATTCGGTGGTGCTGGAGGTGGCACATCAGGTGCATGGTTCTCCGGTGATGGTTACGGTAACAACGCCGGTCCCGGTACGCAAAATTCAACACCCGCACAAAGTACTGCCGGTGGAGGCTTTGGCTATAACGGTGTCGGTACTTATCACAATGACGGTTTCGGTGGCTCTGGTGGTAACGGTTGGTTCGGTGGTAATGGCACCGACCCAGACGGTAGTGGTGATGACGATAAAGCTGGATGTGGTGGTTCTGGATATGTATTAACAGAGTCATCATATAAACCAACAGGTTACGTTCCTGATAGTCGATACTGGATGACTGAAACCATGTTGACCCAGGGTGGTAATCCAACAAGGAACATGACAAAAATTGAAATATCTGTTGAGAATGTTTCTGCTGTATACGTTATTGCGCACGATGAAGATTCTTACAAATCATATGATAAGGACAATAATGAGTGGATACCCATCGAAGTAGACGAATTAACTCCTTCTGTTTTCGAAGAATACGGTGCTATGTTATCAACTATAACAACAGACAAAGGATTGACATCTCGTTATATGTTTTATGTATATGATAAATATGAGATTGGTGTTGATAACTTCAAAACGCTCGTTTTACCATTGACACAATCTGTCAAATTGTCAGAGAAAACACAACTCGAAATTCTTGAAAGTGTCATAGATTATGATAATGATGAAAATACTGATATCTCAATGACGTATAATATCAGCGGTGCCGCTGAAAAGAGAGCTGTCGATATTGATATCTCTATTGATATGAAAGATATCCCTGTAAAGAATAATACAATTTACAGCATCCAATTCAATACACGTAAGAAATCATCATCTCATTATTATCCAACAAAACCAGAAAAGACAATTGATGATCTCGATCTGTTGTACGTCGGTAGTTCGGAAAGTGTCTTATCCAGATATAAAACTCATATTGGTGGATTCATGCCGGATGGCACAACACCAATTACATCAACACCATGCTCATCATCATGTGAGTATAAGAGAAACATATACACCGCAACGATTCTCAATGGTTCTGTAATCAGAATAACAAGATTTGATGTCGTTGCAAATAAGTCATATATTATCCGTGACAACATCCCAAGAACTGCATTGGATACGTATGAAAACACGCTGGGTTCATTGTTAATTGATGACAATTACATGTATCTGATTTCATCTCGTGTCGACAGTGTTTATGACCCAATCAGAGTATTATGTGTTCCTTTCGATCAATCTCTTCCATACGCAACATACACTGCACCAGTATATCAAAGTCAATATTCTGGAAATGGTTATGGTGCAGCAGAATGGCTTTCACCTAACGAGATACTCGTGATGTCGATGTACGGTTTCGCGGTATTTAATACAAAGACACATGGATTTTCATATAAGGTAAATGACTCAGGTTTCGGTTTACGTAATGACATGAGTTTTGGTAAGAATATAATAATATGCCATTGGTATAGTGATACATGTGTTGGACCAAGAAGATACAACAAAACAACCTTTGAATATTACACAACATCTTTACCATTTACATTTGAACAAGGTAAAAAGGTTTCGTGTTATGATGATGGAAAATTCTATATAACAATGAAAGGTCATCTCTACGTAACTAAGGAAACGGATGATTATTCATTGGAACTGTTGAAGGATATATTAACACCTTATTCTTCATTAGTACCAAAGACGATATCTGTTTCTGACGGCATTATATATGTTACATGTGAAAGTTCTCCAACATTGTTCATGTACAACATGAAATATGAAGCATGGTATTCATTAACATTACCATTCTCTGTTGGTGCGTTGGCAGCCGGTTCATTGTTTAAACCGGCTACGTTCAGAGGATTCTTCTTTATCGGAAACATGAAGCTCTTTGTTACAAACTTTAATGCCACCACGAAGTACAGAATCGGTCAGAAGAGTAGTAACATTCTGATTCATACGATTGATCAAGCTGGTGTTGATTACACATATGATGATAGATTCGTAACGATTGATGAAACCGGTATAAACTGTCATACCGGTTATATCACTAAAGAATGTCAATCCATCGGTGATAACATATATTCGTCAGAATATTTCAATAAGAGTGAAGAGTACCGAAACATTATTAAATACAACATAACATTTAGAGAGGAGGATGAAGATGGACAAGAATAAACAGTATGAACTTATACAAAACTTTGTATCTAATATGAGAACAAAGCGTGACGGTATTTCGAATATTTATGTATTCGAGACAACTGATATGAATGGTAATATAACGGATATCAAGTACGGTATGAACTTGATGACAAATGTCGGATTCAATGCAATATATAAATCCGGTTCAACATTTGCATTGAGTGATTCAGTCCATCTTTATGTTGGAAATGGTGTTTCTAATTTTGATAAGACAACTTCAAGATTGGAATCACCTATATTTGGTGGCTTAGCAGCCACCAATTCCAATGTAAATAAAGACTATGCATATCCGATAATGTACTCAAGAGGTCAAACTTCTGATACTGGTTTGATCACTCTTGTATCAAGATTTGGTATTGTATATTACGATTACAACATAGCGAACTATGATACCGATACACTCGTATCCGAATACGGTATTGGTACAGGATACAATACGTTGTGGACACACTCTCATATCTATAATGATAGAGGTGAGAAATCCCAGATCACAAAGAAAAAGAATGAAAGAATGACAATATACATCTATATGTGCATGTCATTCTATGAGCATGTCATAATGGATAACTGGGAGAACGATTTATATACCGCTATTACTACCAATGCGATAATGTTTCAAAAGATGTTTGAATCAAACATCTACACATATAAGAGAAACAACATTCTTGTTGATCGTACATCGGGTAGACAGCAAACATATAATGATGTATTAACACCAGAAGATCAAGCCGCTGGAATTGATAATATCATAAGGAATACAACTGTTGCGCCAGGATTTACCTTATGGAGTCAAAAGGGTAATGACAGTGGATATATCGATGGCTTTGTTTTCAAAGCTCCTGGTTACATCACAATCAGTCCCGAATATTTACCAACACCGGAATCATTTACGATAACGGATTTCGAGTCTGAGAATATTACTATTCCAGAGGGATTCTCAAATAGAATTGGTAAGACAATAACTGATGACAGTTATAACAAGAACAAGTGGCCTGTATTCACCACGATGAGTAATCTGTCAGTATATACGTACAACTACAATACGAGTGAATGGGATGATGCGTGTTCATTTGTAAATAATAATGATACACATTATACAAATGCTGGTTTGGAAACCAATTATGCATTGCCAATATATTATTGGGCTAATGGTGCGATACAAACGGCATACCTGTTCCAGAACATCGAACACGCAAATGATATCTTATCTGTTAACAAAGGGCATTCGTTCTTGGTTGCTTGTTCAAAGTATTGGGATCAAAGTACATGGATAAACATTACCGACTTTGACAACCTCCCTGAAGGTGCAGAGAATGCTCCATTCTGGATAGCGGGTACAAATACACTCAGTATTGTACCAAAGAGGAAAACACCAACCTTTGAGTTGTTGGAATCTGACTTTGGGACAAACGGTTATCGCAATTTTGTAGCTGGTGAATTTGGATTAGTTCGTGAAGGTGGTTGGCCGAATGCGGATTGTGTTAATACAAACTGCATGGTTGTCGGTGGTAGAATATGTGCTCTTAACAGAGCACGCGGATATCAGTTCGTATCGAATACATCCGATATGGCACATTTCTCATATGGAAAGTGGCTGATCACTTTCAGAAGCGTTAATAATTCAATATATACAATCGATACATCGAGTTTGAATGATGCAGAACCAGATACATCTGTACTGACTGTGACACGCCAATTGGAATTCACATCGAATGTTAATTCGTATACTCAAACATATCGTACAGAGAATGGTCTTGGATTGATATGTGTTCAATCATTAACATCAACAAAGGAATCCATTGTTCTTAAAATAACAGATTCTGGAATAACATCATCACTTCATCAATGGTCAGGTTCTTGTTGTATATATGGTACAAATTATATCGCATATACACCTGCAACACCAGATGGATATATCCATATCTATGATACAACCATTGATGCTGACACAGGTGTTAGTATAGAGCTTCCAACAGGATTTACTCCATCTGCTATGTTTGGTAATGGTGATCATTTGTGGTTTTATAATGGTACAAACACATATCATGTTGATGTATCTTCCGCTGCACGTACGATAGAAGCTTGTAATAACATAAACCCTGCAACCTTTGCAAACTCATTTGCTTTGTTATTGTCACATGTGGACGGTGTTACAACAATATGTCCTTCACGTAAGAACACACAAAACCTTGCAGATGTATTCTTTGTCACAAGTGAATCCCCATTGAACATCCGTAATTTCTCGGAGTTCTATACATCTGGATCTGATATGTACGAACCACAATTCAAATACACACGTTTGACATATGTTAATTCTGGTACGTTGGTATGTCTCATTATGATATCCAATCCAGGTACACATAACCCTGCAACTTCAAATGATACCAGATATTACATTATCGATCTTGGTATATATATACGTACAGGTACAAAGGCATACAGAACTGCATACTTCGATAACGACTGTTGTGGTGTATACATGTATGGAAACAAAGTTTTCTATAATGGTTATTATCTCTTCCCAGTTGTCAATGCTTTACAATTAAGGATTACTGGTGAGACTAAAACCATTACTACACATAACCATACAAAACGAATATCTGGTAAAACCTTTGAACTTGGATTCACGAACATGCCAACATGGGGTTATGAAGTAAATGGTTCTGGTAAACCACCAGGAACACCATCACCAGTTCTGAATGGTGAAGGAAGAATTATAGGATGGGGATGATATAATATGCCTGATATTATCAATAATGCGAAAGAAGTATATTATTCATTCCGTGATGACCACGGGGACCGTCATATGGTCCCCGTGCGTGGTGTTTATGTTACCGGAGAATATAAACCCCCATCATATATAGAACCAATATTGCGTTTGGTATCTATAAAAACAACTCATCCAAAGATTGAAGAATATACAGAAGTAACAAAGAGCCATACTAGCGATACAACTCATCACTTGTATGATGTTGATATAGATGATGTTTTTAGGATCGATTGGTATTCTTCACGAACTGCACCATCTCAAACAGGTGACACAACTCATCACTTGTATGATGTTGATATTGATGATGTTTTTAAGATCGATTGGTATTCATCTAAATCGACATCTAACACGGATGACACAACTCATCACTTGTATGATGTTGATATAGATGATGTTTTTCAATTCACAATCAATCCTAGAACAATGAAGGGTTCTCAACCGGAACCGATATTGCGTCTTGTCGAAGTAAACATTAATAAATGTATTGTCGAAGACGTGTGATAAGGAGGGTAAATATGAACAATCTCAATCACGAACAAGATCCTCATCTTGAAAAAATTGACAAATTCATTGATAACTGGCGTAAGAGCCATAACGGCGATACATCTTCACTCGGTTGCCATAACATATACCTTATTCAAACAGAAGATAGATCAGGTAATATTACCAGTGAAGCCTTTGCTTTAAACATCATGACATACAACTATTTCTGGTGGTTTCACACCGGTGATCAAAGTCGTCCATCTTTCAATAGACCCTATCCAGAGTATTTGTTTATTGGTAATGGTGAACAAACACTACCAATACCAACAACACAAAATTCACTGAATCATCTTGCATATGGCGCATCTGCAACTAGAACGAGTGATGATATGACCCGTATTGAAAGCAGCACATTTTACTATGATTCTGATACTGGGTTATTGAGAGCTGCGTGTTGGCTGTTTACAGGATATTTTGATTATGCATTGTCAAATGTTACAACAGATATCAATATAACCGAAATAGGTCTTGCAGCCGACAATGATTCCAATAGGTTGATGACACATGCATACGTATATGATTCCGAAGGACAATTGTCATCTATAGTTAAACATCCAAATGAAAAATTAACTATAACCGCATATGTCAGAATATTCCATAAACCCGGATATATCGAGAATAAATTGTGGGCCCGTGGATATGGATTTGCATGGAATCCATGGGGTGATATCGGATTTGGATATGGTGCTACATATGGCTGGGATAGTCACTGTTCTGGAGTTATCAATCGTTGTAGCACAGCATATATATGTTCACCCAGATGGTATAACGATGACCGGAACATGTACTATGTTCAAGAAGGTTATGACCGTAGAGCGATGAGATGGGTTAATGGATACGTCGACGCACGCAATGGATCATCAATGTATGATTCTGAACATCAGATTGCCAGAGACAGTGGAGGATTTACAAATAAGAACACATTGCTTGAAGCTACAGATCGTTATTATGATCTTTTGGTGGCAACATTATCAGCTGAATACTACAGAGATAATTATGTCAATACATATTATTGTAGTCAAGGTGGTATTGTCAAACCACTTAGAATGGAGAATATAACGTACGTTCAAGGTTCTACCGGAGACACATGGATTGACAATGAATGGTTTTCCGATGATGCCGGAACAACAAAGGTTATTGAACAACCTATAGACTTCAATCCCGAGAACTACTATAAACGTGTACGTACTCCCGCACCAGAAGAGATATCAACCGAATTTGCAGCTTGTGAATCATTGAGCGATAATAATGTTGCGTGCAATTTTGGATATATGCAGAATTCACGTTTTGATGTAAGAGGTATGCTTCCAGTTGCAAACATGAATGTCTCATCATTCAAATCATATAATGGTCTGACACATGACTGGGATATCGATGAAACGGTTGTGAATGGAGTCAATACATACGAACTGACAATGATGCAAATGTATCCTTGGGTCGGAATATATATGAATTGTAAATACAGAGACGCAGGTGTTATAAAAACAGGACGTCAATTTGTACGTATATACTTTAATATGTATACCGATTATCCAATCACCAGCATTGCAACCTCGAAGATATCTGCGGGAAATATTTGGTGTTCTGATGAATATTGGAATCCCGATTCATGGGAATGGATACCCGACCCAACAAATATCCCTGCTGAACTTGGTACAAAGAGATACTACATGGGATTTGGTGGTAGTTATAATCAAGGAGCGCCGAATTATAATACGTCACCTGTTGAGGTTAAACGTTCCGGATACACGTTGCCTACAATCACAAGTTTTGATGAAACGATTAGAATCGATTCAATCGATACTGCCAGCACAACAAGTGTTGGTAACAGTACCTACACCAGCTATCTGACACATAATTACATTTCAGGAAGACGTCATATCGCAAATGATGACATGGGATACATATGGATGTCTGATCAGTTATATTATCCTGATGATACAGATCTTTCTGTTCAAGGTCATTCATGGAAGATAAAGACCTCACAACCAACAGGAAATCTGAGTGAACCTATTCGTACATTACGTTTTACTGAACCTTCTGGTCATAGAATACTTCAGATATTCAGAGCTAGCAATACTTCAAACCAGTTGACACTATGTTTACAGAAAATATCAGTATTTGATATTCCTTCAAAAACACAAATCGAAGCAGATCCAACACTTGAACCAACCGAGTATGTTCTCGAACCAGGACACTCAATTTCTAATGGCATAAATAGAGATTCGAGTACAAATTATGTGATAACATCCACTGAAACAGGATACGTCGTTATCGGCAATCCAACAGGTAATAGAATTCATATCATAAACATCCTTGGTGACGAAGAATCAAACTATGAACCAACATGTGAAACATTGACCGATTCAAGCACCGGAGAAGAGATCGCTGCATCCAGAGCTTGGGCGATTAAATACACATCCAACATGGTATTCATTGATCCAAGAATATCAACTGATACAGATCATGGTTTCACAATCTATGACATGTCAACTAAGACGGTAGTAGATCGGTTCTTTATATCGAAAGATGTTTGGAGCACAGCTGGTTACATCAGATGGATTACTGGGTGGAAGCATCTGTTATATATTTCCGGTCCAACATCCGATGACTACAATGGTGGTACTTGGAGATGTCGTATATATGATGGAACTAGATCCGAAAGTGATAGAGTGTTCGATCCCGCTTGGGTAAATGCTTTATGCAGAATGATTATTCCTGGTGGTGACATGGAGGACTTCGCAAAGGCTAGATGGACAGCTCTTACGAATCCTCATACATATGGTGATGAGAATTGTATCATTGGTTCATATAACAGTGGTAACTGGAGAGATTCAAGCCCAACCGTTCTCAATATGTATTACATAGATCCATCAAGACCATCGGAACCGGTTAATTTCACATCTACAGTAGGATTGGGTTCTTGTGGTGGATATAATATCACAGGAACAAGACCAACTGTTACAGTTGGAACATTTAATCAGGGTAAACAACGCATCATCAGTGTGGAGTATCCTATACAA
>JAEEGL013764230.1_pt1 | contig 38816 bp, 36 predicted proteins | sample 9134231 | NCBI WGS metagenome assembly JAEEGL01 (sample SAMN16246548, study PRJNA631951) | gut metagenome | biome: gut microbiome; feature: rumen; material: fiber-attached | host: Bos | place: Iran: Karaj | collected 2018-10 | reverse complement strand
CATTTCATTAGATTTTAAATTTGGTAATCAAGATTATGGATATATGTGGTGGTTACCACATAGAACATCTAATGTTATAGCCGCGATTGGTGATGGCGGAAATGTAATCTATGTTAATTATGATAAAAATATCGTAGTTGCTGTAACTGGATATTTTAAACCTATGGTATTCGATAGAATTAAATACATAGAAGAAAATATAGTTAAAGCAATAGAATCCAAATAAATTCCGCTAGCATACCGCATCACTTTTTCACTACCTTGCTATGACGCTAGACAAGAGCACCTTGGGTGCTTTTTCTATTTTCTAAAAATTTTTTATGTATTATAATAATATAAAGAGGTGACATATATTGATAGTAAATATAATATATATGGTATGTCTTTTCATTGTTTTAATATCTATTTTTATCTTATTATGTGTAGGACTATCTTACAATGATAAGATATACCCAAAGAAAAATAAAAAACCAGAAAATATATGTTTTTTATTACCTGCAAGAAATGAATCTAATGTAATACGTAATTTATTAGAATCCATTAAAAACCAAGATTATCCTATTGATATGAAGGATGTATATGTTATTGTTGAATCAAGTGAGGATCTAACAACAGTAATTGCTGAATACTATGGCGCAACTATTGTTGTAAGAGAAAAGCTTCATCTTAAATCAAAGGGTTATGCATTAATGGAAGCAGTAGAAAAGATATATAGTCAAGGTAAGCATTATGATATGTATTTTATTTTTGATGCTGATAATACATTAGATAAATCATTTGTTTCTGAAATGGTTAAATCATATATTGATGGATATGACTATGCAATTGGATATAGAAAGTCAAATAATTTTAAAACTAATAGAATAACTATTGCATCAACATTAGTATTTTCTATACTAAATGATTTTTCTAACCACTTAAAGGAAAAGAAAAATAAACCTGTTGTTGCATCAGGGACAGGTTATTATATTTCTGGTAAGATATTAGATAAATATCAAACATGGCCATGGCATTTACTAACTGAAGATTATGAATTTAGTATAGATGCATTACTTGATGGATATATATCTAAATATAATAAAAAAGCTATATATTATGATGAACAACCAACTAGCTATAAAGTATCAGTAGTTCAAAGAACGCGTTGGTGTAAGGGATATCAATTAGTAAGAAAGAAGAGAAGAAAAGAATTAAGGAGAATGCGAAATAAAAACGCAGGAACATTTACTGAATTTCATGGTATTAAGCCATTATTATTACTAATGTGTGCTGTTGCTGTTATTTTTATTAATTCATTTATAGGCTTTTGGATAAATGTAAATAATCATGAATCAACATTAATGAATTTAATTATATTTATATCAATACCAGTTCTTACATATTTATTTTTACAAATAATATCTATATATTTAATTAAAAAAAATAAAAAAGAAATGAATATGGGATTAAGAGAAATATTAATTGGCTTATTTTATTTTCCATTGTTTTTCTTAACTTTCATACCTTGCTATATCAATGCAATTAAACAAGGTAATGAATGGATTGAAATAAAACATGAAGGAGATAATAAATAATTGATTTATTATCCCCTTTTCTTTATAATATATCGTGATGGTAGTAACAGGAGAATAATATGAAAGAACAAATTAGAAGAATTATATCTACAATTTTAGTAATTGCAATAATAATATTATTCATAGTTGGAATATTCTTCCTTACTGAAGCAGTTTGGGGATATTGGTCAATTGGACCTTATGGTGTAGATAAACCAGCTTGTTGGACTACAGCTGCAATATTATTTGGAATTGCGTTAGCTTTATTAGTAGTACAAGGTATTTTCTTCCAAGATAATACAAAGAAGAAAAAGTAAGAAATAAGGTGATATCGTGGATTATATTAAAAATAATATAAGAACAATACTTATTGCGTTAGGCTATGTTATAGTTGCAACAATTGTATATGCTGTACTTGCTCAATTTATTTGGGGCTTATGGTATATTACTTTAATTGTTGGAATATTAGTTTTTATAGGTGGTAGTATAATTGCATATTTCTATACTAAGCTTATAAAAAAAGAAGAAAAAATAAAAGAACAAAAGAAAAATCAAGAAATTGAGGCTAAAGAAGCGAATATAAAATAACTTTTATATCCGTTTTTTTTATGGTATAATTATAGAAGTTTGGAGGAAAATGAATATGAATGATAACATTGATGTTATGGATTCTAATGTTGATGAGAGGGTAGAGTCAACTTTAGAATCTAGTGACGAATTAATGGCAGTGTTATTTAAGAATAAGGAAGTAGATCCTTCTTTAATTGGTAAGCCTGTCATTGAATTCAAGAATGTTGTTAAAATCTATGACCATAAAAAAGTTTTAGATAATTTAACACTAACTGTAAATAAGGGAGATATTTATGGATTTGTTGGTGAGAATGGTGCGGGTAAGTCAACTGCGATGAGAGTTCTTGCTGGACTTATTTCTATTAATGATGGTGAATTTATTATTAATGGAATTTCATCTAATGATCCTAAGATTTCTGATGCAAGAAAAAATGTAGGTGCAATCATTGAATCACCTGCCCTATTCTTAGGCTTTAATGCTTATGATAATTTAAAGATGAATTTAATTTTATCAGGACAAGAACCAGATAAAAATAGAATTGAAGCAATTCTTAAGGGAGTTGGTTTAGCTGATCAAATTAATTCTAAGAAAAAGGCTGGTAATTTCTCACTTGGTATGAGACAAAGATTAGGTATTGCGATGGCGTTTGTAAATGACGTTGATATCTTAATCTTAGATGAACCTATTAATGGACTTGATCCAAAGGGTATCATTGAAATAAGAAATCTAATATTAGACCTACATAAGCATGGTGCAACTATTTTTATTTCTTCACATATCTTATCTGAATTATCTTTAATTGCAACAAGATATGGATTTATATCACATGGTAAGGTAATTAAGGAATTATCTTCTGAAGAATTAATGGAAGTTACAAAGAAGAAGACAGTAATTAAGACTAATGATAATACTAAGGCTTTATCAATATTAGAATCTTTAAATATAACTGCATCAATTAATGGTGATTCTATTGAAATAACTTCTGATTTTGAAGTTTCAAAGGCTATTACTGAATTAGCAAAAGAATCAGTTATTGTTAATGATATGAAGACAGTAAATGGTTCAATTGAAGATTTCTATATGGAAATTATTAATGGAGGTAAGGCTAATGAGTAGTTTAATCAAATATGATTTCTTAAGAGTTATTAAGGATAAATTATTCCTTGCAACTGTAATTGTTTGTCTTTCAATTGCGATAGTATTCCCAATTTTCTTTTTTGTAATTGATTGTATTACTAAAGCGGTTGATGGAGGAAGTAGTGGTTTTTATATTTCTACACCAGTTAATCTAGTTACTTACTTTTCACCTGCAGGATTTATAATTTTATTGTTCTTATCTATTATTGTTCATAAGGATTGTGGACAAGGTACAATAAGAAATAAACTTATTATTGGTAAGACAAGAACTAATATATTTGTATCAAATTCTATAGTTACAATTACTGTATTTGTTGGATTATATGTTGCGACAGCAATGATTACAGCATTTATTTCTTTTATGTTGTTTGGGGTGGTTCATGGCTATGCTTGGGCATTAGAAACACATGCGGTGTATTTAATTTTAAATTTCTTAATTATTTTATTAACATGGGTTTGTATTGCTACAATAATTAATTTATTTGCATTCTGCCTAGATAAAACAGCAATAGGTATTGTTATAGTAATGACAGTTGGTACTGGTTTAGGTGTTATTTTACCTGTAATAATTCAGGCTATTATTCAAAATATGAGTAAATCACCTGAACAATTACACAATGCATATGAAGTATATTATTATTTTGAAGGAATAAATTATTTCCATAATATCTTCTCAACTGATGGTTTAATTGGCTCTTCACCAGATACAGTACTTTATAATATTTATGAAAAAGGTATTGTTTCTATGGCAGGTATTCCTTTGCCAAATAGTGAGGGTTTAGGAGCATTTAATATGGGTTCATTAATTATAAGATTTGCGAGCCCAGTATTATTTAGTTCATTAAATCTATATTTAGGCTGGTTAGCAGTCAGACATAGAGATTATAAATAATTATATTTAAGTGGTAGATTGCTCTACCACTTTTAATTTTTTATTTGATTTAACAATCTTGAAATCTTGTTTATATATGTTATAATATTTGTTGTATATTTTCTTAAAAGATTGGAAATAGTAATTTACCTTAAATGTATTTAAGAGAGCCATAGTTTGGTGCGATATGGCATACATAGTAAATGAATCAAACCATGATAAGAAAACGTCTGCCTACGTTAGTGGTAAGAGAGCTTGCTTGAAGCAAGAAATAAGGTGGCACCGCGGTAATTCCGTCCTTAGATATTTTTTCTAAGGGCTTTTTTTATTGAAAAGGAGATAATATCATGTTAGACATTAAATTTGTAAGAGAAAATCCAGAAGTAGTAAAGGAAAATATTAAGAAGAAATTCCAAGACGAAAAATTACCTTTGGTTGATGAAGTTATTGCATTAGATAAAGAAATTAGAGCAATCAAGACTGAGGTTGAAGCATTAAAGGCTCAAAAGAATAAGGATTCAAAGCTTATTGGTCAATTAATGCGTGAAGGCAAGAAGGATGAAGCTATGAATCTTAAGAATTCACTTGGTGGATATGATGATAAGATTAAAGAGCTTGATGATAAGCTTCCTTCATTAACAGAAGAATTACAAAAGAAGATGTATGTAATTCCAAATATCGTTGATAAGAGTGTACCTGTTGGTAAGGACGATAGTGAAAATGTTGAAAATGAAAAATTTGGTGAACCAGTAGTACCAAATTATGAAATTCCATATCATGCAGATATCATTGCTAAGTTTGATGGCTTAGATAAGGATAGTGCTGGTAGAACATCAGGTAATGGTTTTTACTATTTATGTGGTGATATCGCAAGATTACATTCAGCAATGCTATCTTACGCAAGAGACTTCATGATTAATAAGGGATTCATATATTGCGTACCTCCATTCATGATTCATTCAGATGTTGTAACAGGTGTTATGTCATTTGCTGAAATGGAAGGTATGATGTATAAGATTCAGGGCGAAGATTTATATTTAATTGGTACATCTGAACATTCAATGATTGGTCGTTTCAAAGGACAAATCATTAAAGAAGAAGATTTACCATTAAAGCTAACTTCATATTCTCCATGCTTCCGTAAGGAAGTTGGTGCTCATGGTATTGAAGAGCGTGGTCTATATCGTGTACACCAATTTGAAAAGGAAGAAATGATTGTTATTTGTAAGCCAGAGGATTCAATGGATTATTATAACAAGATGTGGTCATATACAGTAGAATTCTTCCGCTCACTAGATGTTCCTGTTAGAACATTAGAATGCTGTACAGGTGATCTTGCTGACTTAAAGGTTAAATCTTGTGATGTTGAAGCATGGTCTCCAAGACAGAAGAAGTATTTTGAGGTTGGTTCTTGTTCAACTTTAGGTGATGCACAATCAAGAAGATTAGGTATCCGTACAAAGGGCAAGGATGGTACATATTTAGTACATACTCTAAATAATACTGTTGTTGCATCTCCAAGAGGATTAATCGCAGTTATTGAAAACAACTATAATGAAGATGGCTCAATTAATGTACCTATGGCATTACAACCATACATGGGTGGTTTAAAGAAGCTTACTCCAAAGCATTAATAAATATGGCATAACCAATTTAGGTTATGCCTTTTATGATATAAAAAGAAAAAAGCCAGGGAAAAAAGTTCCTGGCATATTTTTCTTTTTTATTAAGCTTTAATGTATGTGTTTGTTTGGGGAGAGAAAATGAATTTGTTATGTTGTCTAAAGCTTAATAAGTAATATTGTGTTGTCTTCCTTAAGACACTTATAGTATAGTACTAAATTATCGACTAATTATTTTTTTAAAAAGTAAAACTTCGTGTAAAAAATGTGATTTTTGTAAGAAAATCAAAGTTTTTAACATAAAAAGTATAAAAAAAGAACTCAAGAAAAAAGTCTTGAGTTTCTTTTTGTGCTGAATTATGAATTTATAATTTGAATTTATAACTTGTTTTGTTTAGATAATGTTATTTCTTATGTTAGTTTTATGTTTGTGTTTTTTATATTAGGGGAGAATATATAAAAACATAATTCAGGATCTCCTATCCACCTTTCTTGTTCTTACCTTTCTTTAAGACACTTACAGTATATAAAAAGAATATAGAAATAATATAAATATTATTTAGTAATATCTTTGTAAATTATGTGAACATTTTTTCAAATTATAAAGGAAAAATAAAAAAGCCTTAAACTACTGGCTTTTTAGAGAAATGAAAAAATGAAATTAATTTGGGGAAGTAAAGAAATACTTTTTATGTTATCTCTCTTCAAAAAGGTGAAAAGCTACATATAACATAAATGCATCAAATAAATTTGTAATTGGGGAGAAAGTATATAAGATGCTTTAGTATTTCTTTAATTCATAGGTTCTTTTTATAAGAACAGCCTTATTATAAGGCCTAAAAATCGTATTATTTCCATTATTTTATGTGAAAATTTGTTAAAAACGCTATCATTTTAACAAATTAGATAATATAATAACATTAGATATTCCATTTAGGAGGACTTACGATGAAAGAAGTTAAATACCAAACTGCAAAAATAAAAAATATTAGCTTAGATGATCTATATTCTTCTAATCCTAAGGCATTAGAACGTCTTGATAATTTATTAAAAGAAATAGTAGCAATTGAGGCTCCTATTACTATGAATATATTAAAATTAAGATTAAGAACTTCATTTGGTGTTGATAGAATAAGAGAAAAAGCTCAAACTATAATAGATAATGAAATTAAGAAATTGGGATTTGTTATTACAGATAATTTATATGATATTGTATTATGGCCTAAAGAAGGAGTATTTAAGGTTGACTATTTAAGAATTGGAATTGAAAGAACAATATATGATGTTCCTTACCAGGAAATGGTTAATCTTGCAAGAGATTTAGATTTAAGTGGTGAAGAATTATATCGTGCAATATTAAAATATTTTGGTTTTGAGGTTTTAACTAAAAAGGCACAAGATTATTTAAAATTCATTGAGGAAAAGCTATGAAATTAAAAGGTTTATTATTTCCTTTAGCATCTTTAGCTTTGCTTGTATCATGTAGCTTAAGTGAAAATGATAATACAAAATCTACTGACGTTACAGATGTAACGTCTTTTATAAGTACCTCAAATACTAATGAAACTTCAACCATTAATACAACAACAAATACATTAAGTGATATTACCTCAACAGTAAATGAAATAGATACTACAACAAAAGAGATTAAAAATGAATATCAACTTGATTCATATATTAATTCTTTAATTGATAAAACAACTTCATTTATTCCAGCATGGAATCAAGAAAGCTTTAAAGGAAGATGGAATTATATTGATGGCGTATTTTTAAAATCTATTCTAGATTATGCAGATTCTAATTCTAATAAGGATTATTATTATAATTTTGTAATTAATTATGTGAATTATTATATAAATAGTAATGGAGAATTTTTATATTATTATTTAGGAGAGGATGGTAATTATCAGTCAACTATTAATAATGGTTTTAGAACAGGGGAATTAGATACTATTTGTGAATCTAATATATTATATAGATTATATGATTATACAAATGATAATAGATATATAACTGCAATAAATTATACGTATAATCAATTAACAAATGAAGAATTATTACCTAAAACCTTAAATGGTATTAGCTATTCACATAAGTCATCATATAAAAACCAAATATGGCTAGATGGAATGTATATGTATGTACCATTCTTATTACAATACGCAAAAATGTATAATATAGATAGTATATATGAAGAAGTATATAATCAATATATTTATATTAGAGATAATATGAAAGACAGTAATACTGGATTATATTATCATGGGCATGATACAGCATATAATACAGATGAAAAAATATTTTGGAGTGATAATAATACTGGTAATTCTAAATCATTTTGGTTAAGAAGTATGGGATGGCTTTTAACATCACTTGTAGATTCAATTGAGTATTTCCCATTAAATTATCAAAATGATTTAAAAGAAATGCTAGAAGATGCATTAGAATCAATTCTAAAATATAAAGATAATGATACTAATATGTTTTATCAGGTTATAGATAAAGGTAATGAGAGTTATTATATAGATTATAATCGATATTTAAGATTTTTAAATAGTGATTATAAGTCAGATGCTTTTATATCTAATTATTTAGAATCTAGTGGTTCTTCAATGATTTCTTATACATTAATGAAGGCTGAAAGATTAAATTATATTAAAGAAGAATTAAATGGAATAGGGGAAAATATATACATTGGAGTATATAACCATTCATATGATAATAATACACAACAATTAAATGATATTTGTATAACCGCAGGCCTTGGTCCATCTAATAAACAATATAGAGATGGAACAGTAGAGTATTATCTTTCTGAAAGAGTTGGTGCTAATGATGCGAAAGGCACTGGACCATTTGTAATGGCATATACGGAATTCCTAAAATAAAACGCGCTATTTAATTGTATAAAATTTTTTGGTATAATTAAAAAAAAGGAAGTAATGTAATATGGACAAATATGATTGTTTAAAATTAGAAAATCAAATATGCTTCCCATTATACGCTGTTGCGAAAGAGACAACAAGAAAATATAAACCATACTTAGAAAAACTAGATCTAACATATACACAATATATATGTATGATGGTTATGTGGGAACATAAACAAATGAATGTTAAAACATTAGGTAAGCATTTATATCTTGATTCAGGTACTCTAACACCTTTATTAAAAAAATTAGAAGATAAAGGCTATATAAGAAGAGATAGAAGTAAGGATGATGAAAGAAATTTAAATGTTGAAATCACTCCTTTAGGAGAAGAGTTACGTGACAAAGCATTGAATATTCCAATGGAAATGGGGAAGTGTGTTGCGTTAACAAAAGAAGAAACTGAGTTCTTATATAAAATCTTATATAAAATGCTTGGTACTATCTCACAAGAAGAATAGTAAAAGAAAAAGAGTTGATGAAATATTCAATTCTTTTTTTATTTAAGCATTGTAAATTATTTATATTTGTAATACAATTGTATACGAAAATATAATTAAAGGGAGTATGAAATGAGAAATAAATTAATAAAGGTATTAAGCGGATTATCTTTAATAGCTTTAAGCTATTATTCTTTATCACAAATTCATATATCTGCAGCATCAAATAATGAGCTTGAACTAATAGATGATTATTATAAGATAACTCCAGAACTAGATTTTTTGGGTGAAGCTAGTATAGTAGATGAGGTAGTTAATAGTGCAAAGTGGATGACTAAGAATGGCCTATTCCCTTGGTGGGATGATACATATGATTATTATCCAGAAGATATTTATGTTACATATAAGTATTCTTATAAAGTAGATACTATAAGTGTTTTTTATTGTTCTGATCCTATATATGGTGCTTATACAAATCCTACTTTTATCGGTGCTGATTCTAATTATATATTTGAATTAAAACCAAGTCATGATTATGTTATCGATATAGATAAAGAGGCAACAAGAAATTTTGCTTTTATTTTAATGTATGAAAAAGGTATATATGAAAAGGATAACAATTTATATGGATTTTATCCTGAGCATATAAAAAGATCTAACGGGTTAAAAGAACATTTGGATTATCAATCTTCAACAGAACATATTACTTTAAGAGGTCATAATGATCTAGAATCATATTATAGAATGGAATTAAGAGCTGTCTTTGATGTGTATACAACATATCATTTTAAAGCTCATTATAGTATGGTTGAAGTAGGAAGACGTTGGAATTCAAGATATTATGATATTAAAAGAGATGGATATGAATATATTTGTTCAAGTACTTATTTATCTAAGAGAGAAGGTACTGATTATATCAAATTAAATAGATATAAAGATGCTATGGGATTTTATGCTTATGATGAAAAAAATTATGATGCATTAACTATATTAGATTTCTAAATGTTTGATGGTTGATAAATCAACCATCTTTTTTTATTTAAAAATATTGTTGACAACCAAAATTAAATTGTGTACAATTAAACCGTAAACAAATTGTATACAATCTAATTTGGTAAAGGAAGGATAAATAATATGGTTAAAGAAGTAAATGGTAAAGAATTAAATGAATTATTAAATAATAATAAAAAGGTATTAGTTGACCTATGGGCTCCATGGTGTGGACCTTGTAGATTATTAGGACCTGTTGTTGATGGTGTATCAAAGAGTGTTACTGATGTAACATTCGTTAAGGTAAATGTTGATGATAATGAGGATATTGCAATGGAATATAATGTATCATCAATTCCAACTTTATTAGTTTTTGAAGATGGAAGATTAGTTAATAGAAGTGTTGGATATATTCCAGAACGTAAGGTATTAGAATTATTAGGTAAGTAAAAAGGATAAGTAAGGTAAGTATAATGAATAGAGAATTTTACGATATTGAGGTATTAAATCAAGACGGTAGTAAAACAAATCTTCATCAATATGAAGGTAAGGTATTATTAATTGTAAACACTGCAACAGGATGTGGATTTACACCACATTATGAAGCTTTACAAAGTATGTATGATGAATTAAAGGACAAGGGCTTTGAAATCCTAGACTTCCCTTGCAACCAATTTAAGGATCAAGCACCAGGAACTGATGCTGAAATTAATGAATTTTGTACATTAAAATATCATACAACATTCCCACGCTTTAAGAAGGTAGAAATTATTGGTGAAAATAAGACACCTTTATTTAAGTATTTAGAAGAAAACCAACCATATAAGGGTAAGGGTTTAACTATGGGAATGCTAAAGAAGATGAGTGGCGCAAAGGATAATGAGGTTAGATGGAATTTTACTAAGTTCTTAGTAGATAGAGAAGGTAATGTCATTGATCGCTTTGAACCAGTTGATGATGTTTCAAAGAAAGTTTTAAAAAGAGTAAAAGAAGTAGTATTAAAGTAATAAAAATAAAATGGTTTGGTAGAAAAATTACCAAACCATTTTTTGTTATAGTATTGCATTTTTAAGAGCTTCTTCAATTACTAAAACTAAGCTTTCTAATCCTTTTTTATCTTCTTCATTAAATCTATTTAATAAAGGAGAATCTATATCTAAAAGACCATATATTTCATTACCTATATGAATAGGAACACAAATCTCAGAATTAGATCTACTATCACATGCTATATGTCCCTTAAATTCATGTACATTTTTAACAACAATAGTCTTATCCTCTTTTATTGTCGTACCACATACACCATTTCCAACTTTAATCTTAATACATGCAGGATTTCCTTGGAAAGGCCCTAGGTATAAATAATTATCATTTAATATATAAAATCCACACCAATTAAGATTATCTAGCGACATATTAATTAATGCGGAAGCATTAGATAATATAGATATCTTTGATTCATCTCCATCTATTAAACCTTTTAATTGCATTTTTAATTCATTATAATTAACCATTTAAATCACCATAAGTATTATATATTAAAATAATTAAAATATGTAGTATATCTTGTTATAATTATAAAGAATTATTCTTTACAATTTTATATAATTTGTTATAATTAAAAATGTAAATTTAAACCGATTTTTTGGGGGAGTAGAAATGAAGAAAAAATTAATTATTATAATATCTAGTACCATTCTTATTATTACTGCAGTAGTAATGATATTTATTCTTTCTAACCATAAGAAAGATAATAGAATATCTATAATCTTAGATTATCCATATAAAGATGATTATGTACTTATTAAATCTGATAAAATTAAATATGAAGTTTGTGGATTTCCTTTAGAATATACATATACTTTTGATAATAAAGATGATAGAGATAAAATATATGAAGAAATAAAAAAAGATAACCATTTATATAAAGATATAAGTGATAATGGTCATTTATTATTTTATGTAGACAATATGTTTTTTGCAGTAACAAAGTCCGATTCTTTTGAACGTAATAGGATAATTACTTATCCATTAACCTTTGATTATGGTATTCCATATTTTATGGGTTATAGTTGGGCTACTGACCTAGTAGGAACTATTACATATGAATCTTTAGATGATTATTATGAATATGGTAGTCAATATTATAATTTTTTTGATATTAAATCAAAAGAAGATATACTTTCGTTTTATAATATGATTAATCCAAGCATTGTTAGAATAGATGGAAATGAAATATATTTAAAGACAAAAGATATATATAGTGAAGAATATAAAATTACATTATATGATACTTACTATGAATGTAGTAAGGTACATAATTATGAGTAAAAATTGGGGGAATTAGTATGAAAAAGTTTTTTAATATAATATTTATTGTTACAATTATAGTTTTAATTGATGTCTATAGACCTTATATCTACAAAATTAATAGAGCTAATGTTTTAGATATAATTGAATATACACAATCAGATATAAAGAAATTATTACTTCCTCAATTTGCCAATGTTAGCAATTACAAGGTTGAATATGATTTTGTACCGTGCCGAAATATTTCTCAGGGTAGAATGAATAAATACATGCGAAATAAGGGGAAAGATTGTGAAGGGAGTTGCTCTATTGTTTCATCTGCAGTTGCACTACAGTTTTATTTAGAAGATGACACAAGTGACTACGAATTATTCGAAACATGTTATAATTATGCATCTATAAAAGGGTGGTTTAATCCAACTGAAGGTGGTACAAAAAATTACTATGAACAATCCATTTTCTCAGATATTCTTGCAATGAAAGGAATCAATCACACAACATGGATAAATAAAAATAAGATATATCAAGGTGTTTATGATTTTACTAAAGCAAAAAATGGTGATTCTTATGGAAAGGTTCAACTTTTTGGTGTAGAAGGGCATTCTATGGTTGCAAATGGGTATCTACAGGTTTCATTTGACTATGACAAAACAAATAGATTTTTATGGCATACATGGACCGAAAGAGTAACATCATACCATCATTATATTATTTGCTGCAGTGGTTGGGTTGATGGGATTGCTTATAAAGGTGCTACTGTTGATGAAATAGATGAAGCTTATGATTATTTTCCAATTGGTACTACAGAGGAATATGTTATTGGTGTAGATATTCCAGATAGGAACTAACTATGAAAAAGAAGTTATTTTTATTTTTTATACCAATTATATTAATAGTAGTAGTATTTATTGTTTTTATTATAAAAATGAATACTAAAGTATCATTAGAAGTGATGAGATATGATTTAACTGATACTATATCTTTAGGTAAATATTCATTAGAAAAGAAGTATGATTCTTATTATGTTAAAGATAAGAATAAGACTATAGAAGAATTTAAATCTTCTGATAAATTATATAAATGTATTAATGATTATAAATATATTATGTATGATGATGGTTATTATTTCACTATTGAAATAATTAAAAGTGAAATAGTGGTAACTAATTACACTAAAGATAATATATTTTCTTTTGAAACATTTACTTTAGATAATATAATTCCTGAAGTAAAAATAAATGAACAAAATGAATTTTATAATTATGTTTCATATGATTCTTTAGAAGATAATGTATTTGATATAAATAGTAAAGAAACATTAATTAATTACTTTAATACATTAAATAGTAACATATGCCAGATTAATGGTGATGAAGTTTTGATTCTTGCCGCAAGTGATATTATATTAGGATTTATTGTTAGATTTGAACTTGAAGAAGAAGGTTTTTATATATATGAAAAGAATTATTATCAAACTAAATAATATCACTCTATCTTATGATAAAAATAAAGATATAATTAATAATTTATCATATGAATTTAATGGTCCTGGATTATATATAATTAAAGGTAGAAATGGATCTGGAAAATCTACTTTATTAAAAGCTATGTTAAACCAAATTAAGCTTAATGGTGGCGAAATATCTGCAACATCAATTCCATATGGAATTATTGAAGATGCATGTGGATATAGTAATTTAATTGTTAAAGATCAATTAGATTATTTAGCTAAGAATGAAATAGATAAAGAATTATATGATTCTTTATTAATTGATGAACATAAGAATAAAACATTTAATAAAATATCTTTAGGTACAAAACAAAAGCTTATGGTTTTAAATGTATTCTCATCAGATAATGACATTTTATTATTTGATGAACCAACTATTGCCTTAGACCAAGAAAGCTTAGATATATTTATTGAAAAAGTAAATAAAGAAAAAGAGAATAAATTAATTATTATTGCAACGCATGATTATTATTTTATTAATAAATTAAATCCTAATGAAATATTATTACTAAATAATAAGCTAGAAAAAGTAGAAAGTAATAATAAAATATTAGTTAATGTAACAGTTAGAAATAATAAATTTAATGAGTATTTAGAAAATAATAATATCTTATATTCTATAAATAATAATGATTATACTATTGAAGTTACTGATGAAGAATTAGATGGTATATTAAAATTAAGAAAGGAATATGAAATATTGAATATTTCATTTGTTATATGATAAAAGAGGTCAATAAATTATTTCATGATAAGCTTTTATTACCTATTTGGTTTATTTTAATTATATTAATTACCTTTGTTCCTATCTTATTTATGTTTAATACTATTAATCTAGATAGAACATCCTATGTTAGAGAATATAGTACTAAAGAAGAATTAAAAGAGATAATTGATAATTATGAATATTTTTATAATAATCCTGTAGACAATAAGGATAAATATGAAAGTAAAGAAAAATTAGATTTATACACTTATTTATATGAAAATGATATTAAATACGAAGAATTTAGATTAACTAGTGAAATATCTATTTTTAATGAGAAAGCATCATTTCATATGATATGTCTAACATCATATAGTATAATGATTGCAGTAATATTATTAATTATTAATGTTAGGATATTTAATGATGATGTATCACAAAAAACCTTTAAATTAGTATATAGCGGTAATAAGAATAATTTTATTATATGGAAGAATAAGGTTTTATTGTCATTTATAATTTCATCTATAATATTTATATTATCTTTATTATTAGAGGTAGTATTATTAATGAATCTAAAAGGTGATTGTGAATATATTATTTTAACTGGTAATAATATATCTTCTATTAGCTTTAGTGGTTATATATGGTTAGGAATATTAATATATTTTATTACTTTTATATCTTATTTTTTAATCAGTATATTTGTATCATCTCTATATAAGAATAGTATTATTACAATTATTATTGGTTTAATATTAATTTTTTTATCTTTTGGGTCATTGTTTTTAAATAATATAGTTGCTGATTTATTATTTGTTTATCCATTTGAATTATTAGTAAGAGGATATGATATTGCATTCATTTTAGTATCTTTATTTTCTAAATTATTAATATCTATTGGTGTATTTATTCTTTCTATCATATATTTAAAAAAGAAAGTATTCTATAATAATATTACTTTAATAAAACAGTAAGCTATGGCTTATAAGGGAATTTTTATTAATTCCCTTTTTTTATTTATATGTTATAATTTTACTTGAGGTAAATGATTATGTTTTCTGTTATTTTAAATAAAAATGAAGAGAAGGAAAAGCTTGAAGGATTCCCTTGGGTTTTTAACAATGAGGTTAATTCCTTTCAAGGTGAAATAAAAGATGGAGATATTTGTGAGGTATTAACTTTTGACCATAAATTTTTAGCATATGGTTTTTTTAATTTGACTTCTAAAATTATGGTTAGAATATTATCTTTAGATAAAAATGATGTTATTGATGAAGCATTCTTTTATAAGAGATTAAGTGATGCAATTAATTATAGAAAATCATTAGATTTAAATGATTCTAATTGTATGAGATTAGTATTTAGTGAAGCTGATTTTATACCTGGATTAGTTGTTGATAAATATGGTGATTACTTATGTATTCAAATATCATCTTTAGGATTATCTTTGCATAAGGATTGGATTATTAATTCTTTAGTTAAATTGTTAAATCCAAAAGGAATTTATGAAAGAAGCGATATGGCATCACTAGAAAAAGAAGGAATGGATGCATTCACAGGTCCTATTTATAATTCTTTTAATCCTAAGGTATTAGTTAAAGAAAATGGTATTAAATTTTATGTAGATATGGAAAATGGTCAAAAGACTGGTTATTTCTTAGATCAAAAATATAATAGAGATAATATTAAGCATTATTGTAAAAATAAGGATGTATTAGATTTGTTTTCTAATGTAGGTGGATTTGCTTTAAACGCATGTAAGAATGGGGCTAAATCTGTTACAGCATTAGATATATCAAAGCTTGCATGTGATAATATATTAGAAAATGCTAAATTAAATGGATTTGATAATATTAATGTTATATGTGATGATACATTTAATTTTTTAAGAGATGAAGCTAATTACAATAAATATGATGTTATTGTCTTAGTTATCGATAGTATTATTACCAATAGTGTTTATGGTGTATATCTATAGTAAATATATATTGGTGTTAAATAGTGTTTATAGATAAAGTTGGTTGATGTTCAAAGGGTTTGGGGAATGTGTCCCCAGATACAATTATGCCTGAAAGGCTACAATGAACAAATGATCAATTTTTTTATTTGTTAAAAGAAATAGCCTTTCATATAAACATTTTTATAGGGAGGTGAATTTTATGTTGGAAAAAATACTAGGCAGAACACCAGATGATATACGTGAAGGAAAACATAGGAGCAACTCGTATTTTTCAAAAAGTGAATTAGAAGAGAACTTTCCTTATATTATTTTGGGTACAAGAAAAAACAAAAAGGAAGTAGATTATTTTATCGGTGTTTTTATCTATACTAGTAAAACTGATTGGAGTAATATAACTACACTAAATGAAATATATTATTTCGATGATTACTATGATGGATATTTTTATTATATGTATGTTAGAACATGTATTCTAAAAGGTGAATATTGATTTGAATTAGAATCCTTATATGAAAATATAAGGGTTTTTTTAATGCGTGATAAATGCTATAATTATTTTGTTGAAAACTATTCTGTGTGGTGATTTTTATGGAAATTTTGAATAAGAAATTTGTTGATTGGATTTATAACCCAAATGGTGACAAAAATAATATTCAACCTAGGGTTCAATTTGTTATTCCTTGCTTTCAAAGAGATTATGTTTGGGATAAGGATAACAAAAGTGGTGTATGTGATGGCAATTGCAAAAGACTAATTGATGACATATATGAAATTGGTTTATCAAAAAGAGATCATTTTTTTGGAACTCTTGTTTTACAAAAAGAAAAAGACAATGACAATTATGTAATTGTTGATGGTCAACAAAGATTTATCACTATGTTTTTGATAATTAAGGCTTTATCTTTGATAACAACAAATGAGGATAATAGAAAGTACTTAAATAATCTTTTAATGATAGATGATGATAATTCATATATCAATTTAGATAAAAGAAAAGATGAAGATATAACAACTTTTAATACGATTATAAATATTCCATATGATTATTCACAAGTAAAATTAATTGATAATGTATTATCTAGAAGATATAAGGAAATATTTGATTATTTAAAAAATAAAGAAAACATTGATATATATGTTGAAGGAATAAAGTATTTGCTTAATTCTGAAATTGTATTAAATAAATTCGAAGATTCTCAGATTATTTTTGAAAGACTTAATTATAATAATGCTAGATTAAAAGAATATGATCTTGTTTTAAATTATTTATTGATGAATGAAGGTAATAGAGATTTCTTATATAAAAATTATTGGATTAAAATTGAAAATAATGTTGGTCAAGATAATCTTGAATCTTTTATTCATAATTATGTAATGAGTAGAAAAGGCGAAATTGTAAATGAAGATAAAGTCTTTGAGGAATATAGAAAATATGTTGAATCTCAGAAAAAAGCTGACAACTACAAAAAAGAAGCATTAAAAGATTTATATAGTTGTTCAGAAGTATATAGATATATTTTGTGTAGAGATTTAAATGATTCAGAAAAGAAAGAATCATGGGTTAGATTGACTTCTGAAATTAATAGAACGAATATATTGACCGTATATCCTTTTTTAATTAAATTGTTTGAATGTAAAGAATTTAAGCCAATAATTATTAATGGTTCTTCCAATAGAAAAGAAGAATTGAATAAGATTTTAAATTTGATATTAGTATTTATAGTTAAATCTAGAATTTGTGGAGTAACATCAAATAAGTATCGTCAATTATTTGTAAATTTATATCAATCAATTTACATTAATGCTGAGAATAATGAAGATAAGTATTTGGCTATATACAATTATTTTAAATATGCAAAAAATTATGGATTTGGTGAGTATATTTTTGGAGACAAATTTGTTGATAGACTTTTAGCATGTGAATTATATCATAAATCTGCATTACGTGATGTAATATTAAATTCATTAGAGGATGGTAGATATCCAACTTGGCACAAAGAAAGAGTAATCTTAGATGAGAAAAGAAGAGTGGAACATATTTTTCCACAAACTCCTAAAGAGGAGTATTGGAATGCTCAAGTAATCAAAGATTTAACACCAAGAAAACATTGTATTGGTAATTTGAGTTTTATTGATACTTCATCTAATACCGATGCTAGTAATAAGTCATATGATTATAAGTTATCAATATATAAGAAATCAAAGTTTACATTAAATAAAAATATTGCAAGCTATCCAACATGGAATTTGGATAATTTCAATACAAGAAATAATGATCTTGTTAGTCAGGCAAATGCCTTATTTAAAGTTGATTCAATTGAGGAAGCAAAAGAAAATACATCGTTATTTGAAAAGTGTAATGTTCATCCAGTTACAAAAATAAACTATGAGTTATTTACTGGAGCTCAACCAATCGCTATAAAGCATAATAATAAAATACAAAAGGTGTATAGTTTCTATGAAATAGGAAAGATACTTGCACCAAGCGAAGATTATCGTGGAAGTGCTAAACAAATTTTAAAACATTTGTTAAAGGATAATTATATTCCACAGGATTTAATAGTTTATACTAAACCTAATAAAGATGAATTGTTTAAAAATAGAGAAACTGTTGGTAAAGTTTTAAATGAAATAGTATCTAATAATGCCAATTATTTTATTTATAAAAAACAATATGATGGAGATAGAAATTTTATAGTTGATACCGTTAAATTACATGGCATATTTGGAAGAGAAGAATTTAAATATAATAGTGAAACAAATGAAATGGTTGATACTAGTGGATTAATTTACTTTAATATCAAAGAAATGAATGCTTCTCTATGGGTGAACACTCCAAATAAGGATTTGGGAACAAAATTGACTAATAATTTTTTAGAGTTTAAAAAGACTCGTCAATGGAATATGCTTTATTCAAAGAATTTTGAAGCAACAAAGGAATCAATTATGAATGTTTTATTAGAAATTGATGCCCTTGTAGAAAAAATATAAAATATTTTATAAATTAAGAACCTATTAATAGGTTCTTTTTTTGCACCAATTAATATGTACCAAAAAAATATGACAAAATTGTTGACAACATATAATTTGGGTGCTACAATATAGGTGTAATCGATAGTACCAAAAAAATATGACAACATTTCGATTGCATTATTTTATAGGAGGATGTATAATATGTATTGTAAGGTTTTTGTTAAATGCGGTCACGTAGGAATTAATAATTGTATAAATGTATGGATGCCTGTTGAAGCGGAAAATAGAAAAGAAGCTGCCAGCATTGCAAGATGGTTACCAAGAGTTAAACATCACCATAAGGATGCAATTATTGATGTTGTTAAAATTGATAAAAATGAATATGACGAATTAGTTGAAATTAATTCGAAAGACCCGTATTTAAATTGTCATTCGGTTCAAGAACAAAATATGATTGAAAATTTATATGAGAGAATCGAAGAGGATAAGTGCAACACTAGCAAGAAAAAAGGAAAAATTGAAAGGCAATTATCAATTTATAAAAATACTCTTGTTAGAAATATTAAGAAGTTCATAAAGTATAATAATTATTTTGATTATAAAATGGAGGAATACGATTATGCTAATTAGTGAAATATTTAATGTAACATCAGGACAAGTAATGTCTAGAATAACAACTGAAATTGACGAAGTTGAAATTAGAAAAGTCTTATTACCTAAAGCAATAAGCAATGGAGTGGTTATGGATTCAGAACTTGTTGATAACAAAATGAAAACTAAATTAGATGAATCTAAAATGACAATGGAAGGTGATATAATCGTAAAATTATCAACTCCATACGAAGCTTGCGTGATAGATTCAAATCATGTGGGTTTAGTTGTTCCTTCATTTTGTGCAATTCTTAGATTAGAAAATAATCAAATAGACAAGAATTATGCTGTTGCTTATATCAATTCAAAACTATTTGTTGAGCAAGTACAAAGAATGGTAACAGGAAGTGTTACTGGTATCATGTCTGTTGGACAATTGAAAAGCATAGATATTCCAAATAAGTCTATAGATTTACAAAAGAGAATTGGTTTAGAGTATAAGAAGATGACAACTAATAAGATGTTGTTAGAAAAAATGATTAAATTGCAAAATGAGAAAATTGAAACAATGATCTCAGAAGGAGGCAATAATGAATAAGGAATTTGAAAATACATTGTGGTCTTTTAGTAATAAAATAAGAGGACTAAGTGGAAGTGCAAATGAAATTGAAAATATATTTTGTTTATTGTTTTTAAAATGGTCAATGGATAATAGAGCGTTTGCAACAAACGAAGAACAATTGAATGCATTATTAGATTTACAAATGTCTACGCATGATATAAATGGTATTTCTAGAGAATGCCTAGTAAATTATATAGAAAAAACATATAACTGTTTTAACGGTGAATATGCATTTACTAGAACATTGTTAGATGTATATGAACAAATAGGATTTAAAGATGGAAGAATATGGAGTTCTCTTTGGACATTGAACTTAAAAGATTCTGGAGAAATTATTCTTGATTATTTTGACGAGAAAATTAGTAATTCTGGAAGAATGTATAGCGAACTTTCATCTAATAATTCATTAGCAAATTTAGCAATTAAAATACTTAACCCTCAATCTGGGGAACTATGCTATGATCCTTTTGTTGGAACAGGTGTATTTATTAGTAAATTACCTCAAGATGTTAGTTCTGTAGGTAATGATATAAATCCTAAGACACTTATGTTAGCTACAATTAGATGCATTATTGCTCAAAAGAATAATGTACAATTACAACTAAATGATGCCTATATGAATGAATTTTCTAGCAAACTTAAAGCTGATTTGATATTTAATGATGGACCAATAAACGCTAAGTTAAATCGTGATTATGAAATGAGATATATGCAATCTTATAAAGATATCATGGGTAATATGTCAGATAGTAATATTTTATCTATATTGATGACATTAGAATCATTAAATGATAAAGGTAGAGCATTTGTAACTGTGCCTAGTGGAGTATTATTCAAAGAACAAAAAGCATATGTTCAATTAAGAAAGTATTTATTGGAAAATAATTATATTGATGCAGTTATAGAATTACCATCAATGTGGTCTGCAACTGCAATTCAAACAAATGTTTTGATTTTATCAAAGAATAAAAAGGATAAATCAGTGGTATTTGTTAGTGCAGGCACGAATGAATATTTCAACTTTACTCAAAAACAAAAATCATCTAATCAATTAACTACAGAAGGAATTGATATGATTTTTGATATTGTTACTAATAAGAAAGAAATAGATAATATTTCTGAGGTGAAACATTGTTTGGATATTGTTGTTAAATCTGAAACATTAGTTGTAAATAGACACGTTGTTCCAGTAAAGGTAACAAATTATAGACCTGTCGAGCAAATTGACAAAGAAATAGACGAAGTATGGAATGCTTTGTTAAAAAATATGGAGATTTAAAGAGATTATTATGGCAAAAACAGAGAAAAAAGTAAGTTTAGAAGCAGGATTATGGAATGCCTGCAACAAATTAAGAGGAAGCGTAAGTGCAACAGATTATGTAAATGTTGTTTTAGGATTATTATTCTTACGTTTTGCATATGATAAATTCATTGTACAAAGAGAAAAGATTCTATCAAATGAAGATACAAAAGACTTTGTTGATTCACCAAGATTTTACAGTAAAGATAACGTATTCTATTTAGCTGAAGAAGATAGATGGGATTACATTAAAAATCATTCAAAACAAAGCAATATTTTAACAATTATTGATGATGCTTTTACTAATATTGAAAAGAATAACATTTCATTAAAAGGAGCATTACCTAGAGGATTTTATTTAACATTACATATTGAAGCATCTAAGTTTTCATCTTTAATTGATGAAATAAATAAGATTGAATATTCACAAGATGAGTCAGATGATGTTATCGGTAGAGTATATGAATATTTCTTAAAGAATTTCTGTATTAAAGCTAAGGATGAAAAGGGAGAGTTCTATACTCCGGGAAATATAGTTGAATTGATGACAATGTTAATTCAGCCTTATGCTGGCAAGGTTTACGATCCTTGCTGTGGCTCAGGCGGTATGTTCGTTCAGTCTGCAAAGTTTATTAAGGAACATAAAGGTAATACAAAGAATATAACAATTTACGGACAAGAGTATAACCCTAAAAGCTATCAAATGGCTAGAATGAATCTAGCAATTCGAGGATTAAACTGTGACCTTGGTGAAAGTGATGCCGATACATTTAGTCACGACTTACATCAAGATTTAAGAGCAGACTTTATCCTAGCAAATCCTCCATTTAACCAAAAGGCTTGGAGAACAGAAGATGAATTAACTAATGATAGAAGATGGGATAACGATGAAAATAAACATATTATTCCACCTGTAAGCAACGCTAATTATGCTTGGATTTTACATATGTTGTCAAGATTGTCTTATAATGGAACAGGAGCTTTCTTACTTGCAAATGGTGCATTAGGTGCTGATGGTGATGAAGCTAAGATAAGAGAAAATTTAATTAGAAACAATAAAGTTGAAGCAATTATTGTTTTACCTAGAGAAATGTTTTATTATACAGATATTTCGGTAACATTATGGATTATTGGAAATCATAAAAAAGAAAAGACCGTAAGAAGAAATGACGTTGATGTTAAATTAAGAAACCGTGAAAATGAAATCTTGTTTATCGATGCTAGAAGGTTAGGCGACGAAGGCAAAAATGATGAAGGATATGTTTTATTAAAAGAGGAAGATAAGAAAAAAATTCAAGATACACTATTCGCTTGGCAATCTCCTGAATGGAAAGAAAAATATAAAAATGTTCCAGAATTTTGCTATTCCGCAACTAAGGATGAAATTGCAAAGAAAGGTTATAGTTTAATCCCTTCAAAATACATTGAGTTTGTTGACCACGATTTAGAAATAGATTTCGAGAAAGAAATGGCTCGTATTCAAAAGGAAATGAAGACTCTGTTAGATGATGAAAAACAATCGCAAAAAGAGCTTGAAGAGGCATTTAGAGGCATTGGATATGGCATTGAATAGATATAAATTGTCACAATTAATTATTCAACGTAGAGAAAAATACAATGGTATAGAAGAACTTCCTATACGAGGGGTAAGTCGAGATGGATTTATTAGTCCAAAGCAGGAAAATGCTGATTTATCAATTTATAATGTGTTTTATCAAAATGATTTTGTGTTTAATCCAGCTAGAATGGAATTAAATTCAATTGCATTAAATACCGAGATAAAAAAAGGAATATGTTCTTCACTATATGAAATTTTTTATGTTTCTAGAAATGATATATTATTGCCCGAATATTTGAATCTATTTATCAAAAGAAATGAATTTGCAAGAAGATGTTCTTTTGATGCAATTGGATCTGCTAGAAACTATTTTAGAACATATAATTTGGGAGAATTTGAGATTGATTTACCACCATTAGAAGTCCAAAAAAAATATGTAAAAATTTATAAAGCATTGCAATATAATTTGAAGGTTTATGAATCTAAGTTAGATGATTTGAAGCTTGTTTGTGATGGTTATATTGAAAATTTGAAAAAAAACTGTGAATGTAAAAAAATAGGCAAATATATTAGTAGAGTTGATATTAAGAATTCTGATAATAAAATTAAAAATGTGAAAAATGTTAGTGTCTATAAGTGTTTTAATGAACCAACTTCGAAAGTAAATCGTAATGAATTGAAGAATTATAAAGTTGTAAAACCGAACCAAATTTCTTTTGTACAAACGACACATAACGAAAAAGTTTTTGCATATGCACTAAATGATACAGATGATGATATAGTTGTTTCATCAGTTAATGAGGTATTTGAATCAGATTTAGAATATTTACTCCCTGAATATTTATGTATGTTCTTTAATAGGAAAGAATTTGATAGATATGCTAGATTTCATTCTTGGGGAAGTGCAAGAGAAACATTCACTTGGAATGATTTAATAAATGTAAAAATTCCAATACCAACTATTGATGTTCAAAAAAATATTTCAAATGTTTTTAAAATATATAATAAACGCAAAAAATATGTTGAAGTTCTAAAAAATAGGATTTCAAATATTTGCCCTATATTAATTGCAGGAGCTATGAAGGAGGCTAGATAATATGCCTAATTTTAAATATTATGAAGATGATTATGAAAGTGCTGTTCTAGAACTTTTGTGTCAACACCCAGAATATGAATATGAATGTGGATATGATATTCATAGAGAAAAGAAAGATATTATTTTATTCAATGATATTAAAAGATATCTTGAAAATAGATACGGATATTTTAATGATGATGAGATTAAGCAAGTTATTTCTCATTTAACACATTTTTCTAATATATCTTTATATCGTTCTTTAAAAGAAACATATAAGATTATTACATCTACATTCACAATTGATAGAGAAGATGGAAGGAAAACTTCAATTGAATTCTTTGATTATGATAATTTAGATAACAATATATTTAAATGTGTTAATCAATTTGAATTTAGTGAGTATAAGGAAAGAAGACCTGATATAGTAATCTTTATAAATGGTATTCCTGTTTCAGTCTTTGAATTAAAGAATCCTGCAGATGCAACTGTAGATATAAAAGATGCATATGACCAAACTCATATTAGATATGCCCAAGATATTCCGTCATTAATGAAATTTGATTTTATTAATGTAATATCAGATGGTGCAAATACTAAATATGGTGCATTATTTAGTGATTATGAATTCTATTTTAAATGGAACTCTAATGATGGTGAAGATTATGATAATACTGATGGCATTGAAGGTATTAAAACATTAATTAATGGTTTGTTTGAACCAAAAACACTATTAACAATTATTAAGAACTATGTGTTTATTCCAGATTCAAGTGATGATGATATTGTTATATTACCAAAGTATTATCAATTCTATGGCGCAGAAAAAATGTATAATCACATTCTTAAAGAATATGCATTAAAGTCTGGTAAAGGTGGAACTTATTGGGGTGCTACTGGATGTGGTAAGTCATACACTATGTTATTCCTATCAAAAAGACTTACTGTGTCATTAGAACTAGATAAACCAACAATTATATTACTTACAGATAGAAATGACTTGGATGAGCAATTATCGGAAGATTTTGAAAATGCTAAAACATATCTTGTAGATGAAAATTCATTATCTATTAAGAATAGAGATATGTTAAAGAAAAAGCTTGGCAATGTTCAAAGTGGTGGTATATACTTAATGACTATCCAGAAGTTTAGCGAAGATATTAATCTATTAAGTGATAGAAGAAATATTATTTGTATTTCAGATGAGGCTCATAGAACACAAACTAATACTGGTGAAAAGATTACTATTACTGATAAAGAAGCAAAAAAGAGCTATGGCTTTGCTAAGTATTTAAGAGATTCATTCCCTAATGCAACTTATGTTGGATTTACTGGAACTCCAGTAGATGCTACATTGAGAGTTTTTGGTGATCCAGTTGTAAAATATACTATGAAGCAGGCTATAGATGATGGTGCAACAGTAAGAATCACACGAATCAATGGTCCTCGTGAAGTTCAATTGGATGAAAAAATTGCTGAAGCTTGCGATAAGTATTATGAACTTCAACAAAAAGAAGGTGCCAATAAATATCAAATAGAACAGTCTAAGAAGGATATGACAAAATTAAAGATTATTTTAGGAAATCCAGATAGACTAGATGTTGTTGTTAAACACTTTATTTGGCATTATGAACTTCGTTGTAGCGAAAATGCTACTATTAACCAAAAGGCAATGTTTGTATGTTATGATAGAGAAATTGCCTTTGAAGTATATAAGAGAATAAAAGCATTGAGACCTGAATGGTTTGAAAAGAAGATTTTTGCAAAAGAGTACGAAGGTAGCGAGAGAACAAAAGATGAAGAAGAAATTGAAAAAGTAAAGCTAATTTGTACTAATGGTAAAAATGATTCTAAAGAAATGCAAGAAGTTATCGGTTCATCTGAAGATAGAAAGAGATACGCTAAGGCATTTAAAGATGTTAAATCTAATTTTAAAATTGCAATATTAGTAGATATGTGGATTACTGGTTTTGATGTTCCATCTTTGGATACTATGTATTTAGATAAGCCAATTGAAACTCATAATTTAATTCAAACAATTTCACGTGTTAATCGTGTATTTAAGGGTAAAGAGGAAGGTGTAATTGTTGATTATATCGGACTTGAATCTGCTTTAAAGAAGGCGATGGCACTTTACAATGGTGACTTAAAACCAGTGAATGGTGTTGATGTATGCTTAACAATCTTTAAAGATTTTATGTCTAAGATTGATGCATTAATGAATGAGTGCAATTTCTCTAAGTTCTTTGATGAAACAATTAGTTCGCTTGAAAGACTTATTATTATTCAAACAGGCGTAGAATATGTTTTATCAGATAAGAATAGAACGGATAATTTTATGGGATTTACTTTAAGAGCCAAAAAGGCTTTTGACATTTGTATTGGTCATCCTGATATTGAAACTCGTGAGGTTGATAGATTACATTACTATATGTGCGTTAGATCTGTCATTTACAAAATGACAATTCACGATACGCCTGATGCAACATTAATGAATAGAAAAGTAAAGGAATTAGTGGATAGAGCTATTTCCTCTACATATGATGGTAAAGAATTTAATTTTGAGAATTCAAAAGAAGATGCAACTAATATATTTAGTGATGAATTCTTAAATAGTATTAAAAAGATTAAATTCTCTAATACAAGATATCAAGCTTTAATTAAATTGTTGAAAAAAGCAATTAAAGAATTTGGTAAAACAAATAAGTTAAAAGCATCTGTATTCTCAAAGAAGTTACAATCTGTAATTGATAGATATAATACACGTAATGAACTAGGTGAAATAGAAGAAATTATTGAAGATGTTGTAGATAACCTAAGTGAAGAATTGGAAACTATCTTTAATGAGCTTAAAGATGAAAAACAATCTTTTGAAAAGTTAGGTATATCTTTTGATGAAAAAGCATTCTATGATATTCTAGTTGAAGTGGCTGAAAAATATAAATTTAAAGATAAAATTGAAGAAGAAAAATTTATATATCTTGCTAAAGAAATAAAGAAATTTGTTGTGAATAAATCAAAGTACACAGATTGGACCCATAGACAAGATATTAAAGATGAATTATATTCAGATGTTGCAGTTCTATTGAGAAAAAATGGTTATCCACCTGCTCAACCAATAGATGAAGCATATGATGAAATATTAAAACAAGTAGAAAATTTTAAAAAGTATAACGATTAATCAAATAGCATTGAGAAAATTTTTAAAAAAAGCTCGATTTATTTGATTAATCAATGCTTTTTGTATAAAAAAGGACGTGATTACATGCTAAAAGTAATATTAAATAAGCATGAAGAGGATAATGTTTTGAATGGCTATCCATGGGTATTTAATAATGAAATAATTAATTTCGAAGGCACTATTGAAAACGGTAAGGTTTGTAGTGTATATACCTTTGACCATAAATTTGTTGGTTATGGATTCTTAAATACCAATTCTAAGATTATGGTTAGAATTTTATCATTAGATGAAAATGAAGTTATAGATAAAGAATTTTTTAAGAAAAGAATAGCTTATGCAATTGAGCATAGAAAGAATTTGGGTTGGAGTGCAACACGCTTAGTATTCAGCGAAGCTGATTTCTTGCCGGGACTTGTTGTTGATAAATATGGTGACTATTTATCAGTGCAATTTATGTCTTTAGGAATGGATATGATTAAGCAAGATATAGTTGATATATTAGTTGAATTAACTGGTTGCAAAGGTATTTATGAACGTAGCGATATGCCTGTTAGAGAAAAAGAAGGTCTTGAACAAGTAAAAGGTTTCTTATATGGTAAATTTGATCCTAGAGTAGAGATTGTCGAAGATGGAATAAAGATGATGGTTGATATGGAAAATGGTCAAAAAACAGGCTATTTCTTAGATCAAAAGTTAAATAGAGATATCTTAAGATTATATGCTAAAGACCAAGTTGTATTAGATGCATTTTCTAATGTTGGAGGCTTTGCATTACACGCTTGTAAATATGGAGCAAAACATGTAGACGCCTGTGATATATCACAAAGGGCTTGTGATGAAATTGCTATAAATGCAAAATTAAATGGTTATACGCAGTTGAACACTATATGTACGGATGTTTTCGATTACCTTCATAGTGAAGAAATTAAGAATAAGTATTCCGTTATAGTCTTGGATCCACCAGCCTTCTCTAAAAATAAGGATTCTTTAAAGAAAGCTTATAGAGGATATAAGGAAATTAATATGCAGGCTATGAAGATTATTAAATCTGGTGGTTATTTATTAACGTTTAGTTGTAGCCAGCATATGACTCCAGATTTATTTATGCAAATGGTAAATGAAGCAGCTCATGATGCTAAAAGAACTGTTCAATTTTTGGATTTTAGAATTCAAGCCCCTGACCATCCAGCCTTATTACAATCAGAAGAACAGTTATATTTGAAATGCATGATTTTAAGAGTAAAATAAATTATTAAAATAATTGTAAAAGCAATTGGTGTTAAACTAATTGCTTTTTTAATTTTTAAAAACCGTACTAAGGTTAGTTGACTAAATGGTAAAAACGTTGTATACTGTTCCTAAGCTTAGTACAGAAAGGGCTGGTTAAAATGTATTCTTTTAAAAGTGTTAAAAGAGATAATAAAACTTTATGGATAGTAGTTGATAGAAATGGGATACCTGAAGTTTATTCATCAAAATTTATAATTCATTTAGCAAGGTTAAATAGATCAAGACATACATTAAAAAGATACGCAACATCATTAATGATTTTCTTTAATTATTTAGAAGTAAATAATATGAATGTTCTTGATGTTGCTAATATAAAAGAAATACGAAGTTTCTTTTCTAAATATAGTGATTACTTATCTAATGTTAGAAATGTAGAAAATATTACTTGTAACGAAAGATGTTCTGATGTTGTATCTTTTTATTCGTTTTTAGCTGATGAGGAAATAGTATCACTTAATAGTTTTACTTTGATCAGTGAAAGTTCAAATTCAGTCTTTAATGAATTTATCGGTAAAAAGTATCATAAAGAAAAGTTTAAATTTAATATTGATTATAAAACTGAACGTGCAAAGCCAAATAATCCGATTGATAGAACTGTTATAGAAAAACTGATAATTTATTTAATAAACAAAGTACCTTATTTATGTGAAGGTATTACATCTAAAATGGGAATTAAAGAATTAACAATGTTAAGAAGAATAGTGTTTTTAGAACTTGCAATTAATTGTGGTTTAAGAGTTGGGGAAATACTTGGGTTAAGACTAGATGATTTATCTGATATTGGTCAGGGTAATATTGAAATTCTTCATCGAGAAGATAACGAAAACGAAGCATTATCAAAAACACAAGATAGAATTTTATCTGTCGATGAAGAAGTAGCTAATCATATTATTACACTTTTGATTGTTTCTCAAAATCATTTTCCAAGTGATTATTTATTTGTGTCATATTCTGGAAAGAATATTGGCAAAGCGTTGACGGATAATGTAATAAAAAGTGAATTTAATATATATCAAAAAATATTATTAGAGCAAGGATGGATTGATGAAGATTATAAAATTCATCCACATGATTTAAGACATGCATTTGCTACTGACTTTTATGATTCGACTCAAGATCAAATATCATTACAGACAATATTAGGGCATAAACGACTTGAATCTTCAGATAGGTATATTCATGCAAGAAAAGCTCAAAAATTGATGGTTGAAAGAGCAAACGAGCTTAAATTAAACAAAATAAAAGAGGAGGATTAATATAATGGAGAGAGTATTATTATCAAGATTTAATAAAAAATATAAAGATGAATTTATTATAATAAAGGATATTCCCAGTGACTCTAATAGGGAGGCTTTAATAGAATATTGCTATTGGATTTTTGATGGCAAGAATAAATTAAAAACAGCTAGAAGACATTTTAATACTTCTAGTAATTTCTTGATATCTTTGAAGGATAAAAGTGTAAAAGAATATAGTCAAGAAGATTTTAATAAATATTGTGATTGGGTCAGAGAAAACTTAGATAGACCAACTAATATTTTCATTATTAAAGAATTTTTCGATTGTTTATATTTAAAAGAACTAGTAAAAATTAGATTGATTGATTATACAACTACAAATATCATATTTCATGTTACACCGGAAATTGAATTGAAGCATAAGCAAGGCAAACCTAAAACAAGTAATTGTATTAAGAATATAGGAATTTCATGGCTTAGTGATGACAAGACTGAGATTATTAAAAAGTATTTAAATTATCTAATCGAAAATACCGAAAATACCTTAGGCGATATTGTTATGAAAGTAAGATTTTTAGATGAATTTATGAAAAATGCGGAAGTAGATGAAGGAATAATTACTGAACAATCAGTTATTAATTATGTAAATGAAGTATGCTCTGGCAAGATTAACAAAAAGTATATGAGGCTAAAAATGGCACATTTCAAAGTTTTTATTGATTATTATGTTAATAACTACATGGTAAATAATCCAATGGCGTATAAAGAGATATCTAGACGTGAAATTGTAACAAATTATAAGAATAAGGAGCATTCATTTAAATTGTTTGATATGAAGGATTTAAATAATTATTACGAATTCAAAAAATTTGTTAATTACATGTTAACTTTAGATTTACCCCATATATCTTTTGAAGATACAATTGTTGGGGCAAAATGGTATTTAAATTTATATAAAACTAATATATGCGAAATAAATGAAATTGATTCTTTGAATTGTAATGACAGTATCAAGAATAAAATGGTCGTTTATAGAGAATATTTGATCAGTGGATGTATATCTATAGTAAGTAAAAGGAAAAAAAAGGTTGTAACAAAAAGAAAAACTGTTGATGATATTTGTTTTGAAAGGTTTCCTGAAAAGTATAGGCAAATAGTTATTGACTATATAGATGCATTAAAAAAGGATAAAGGCTTTAAAACGACATATTTGAAAATGAAACTTAATTATTTGTCATGTTTTTTTAATTATATATCTGAAAATAAAATAGAATTGTCTAAAATTAATTATGAAATTATAGATGCTTATAAGCTTTACATTAGAAACTTAAATCAGTGCTATGACGCTACAAGAAAATATTTAAGTTCTCCTGATGATTTTCTTCATTTTTTATATGCTAACAATTATATTGATGAAAGAATTGTTATAAGTCATCAAATAGATAAATATCCTGTATTATATATTGGTAAATATGAGAACACCGAAAGGTTAGAAAGAACATATGTCGGTAAGGAGAAAAAGGTGATTAGGTTTAATAACTTAAATACGCCGGAGAATTATACAGTGCTTTATAATTATGCTGAAAATCAAATAATTTATACTGAAAGGAAATATGAATGTATTCAAAGTACTATAAATCAGATTTCAGAGTTTCTAAATTATACATCGTGTTCATATGAAAAAATAAGTAGAAATATGCTTCTTAATTATAAAAACAACTTAAAAGTATCTATCAATACAGTTAATACTAAAATTCATGCAATTGATAACTTTTATGATTATTTAATTGCTGAGGGACTTGTTAAAAATAATATTGTAAATGAATCAGACTATAAATACGATCGAAGTAGAAAGTATAAAAATAATGATATAAATTTATCAGATATTCAAAGAATTTTTTCTGTAATAAATAAATTGGATGAAAGGTATATGTTTATTATCGTTGTTCTTGTATATACAGGATTAAGATTTAGTGAAGTAGCATCATTAGAAAGAGATTGCCTATACTGTAATAATGGATATTATTATTTAAACTCCTATTCAACAAAAGCTTTAAAATATCAATCAACTTTAATTTCAAAAGATTTATATGATTATATTTCAGATTATATAAAAACACATGAAAGACGATGTAAATACATTGTTTATGATAGGAAATTTGGAGTTTTAAATTGTAATAGAGTTAATAAAGATATAAATGATTTTTTTAAAGAAGAAGAAATAAAAGGTTCAAATGGTAAAATTCTTCATATAACGACGCATCAATTTAGGCATACTGTTGCTTCAATGTTGCAAGATTTTGAGGTTCCTGAAAATATAATTCAAGTATCTTTAAATCATGCTAACATTGAGAATACTGTAATTTATAACAATCATTCTTTTGATAGAGTATCAAGAATAAAAAATAATATTCCTGATGATTTTAGAAAACAAGGAATTCTTCAAGAAAAATTTGATATATCATTTGATGATAAAGAATTGGCAAAAATAAGACCAGTTATGTATGGTATGTGTTATCAAAAGACTGTGTTAGGAGAGAAAGCTAAGTGTGGTAAGGGTTCTAATAATTGCTTCAATTGTCCTAGTTTTGTGCCACAACCTGATAAATTATCAGATTATGTTGCTTTAAAGAATCAAATAGATAAAATCATCGAAAGATATAAAACTATTAACAAAAAGGAATTAATAGAACAAGAACTAATTGATACGAGAAATAAGTTAATCGATATTATATCAAGTATTGAAACATATATTAATTATAAAGAGGAGAGTGAAAAATATGAGAAACCCACTAATGCTTTCTAAATTGGATAGTGAAGATGTTAAGATTGATGGGGATATTATTTCAGTTAAATATATAGATTCATGCAATGGAAAAAGAATAACTCGTTGGATAACTATTGACTTAAAGATATTTAATGATGGAATTAGAGAAATTATTAGAAATTATATTTTGAGTTATGGAGGAAGAAGTTCTCAAACAAAAATAGTATATATAAGAAAAAATTGTGAGTTTGTAAATGAATTCACATGTGAAAAGGATTTTTTAAAATACTCATATGAAGAGTATATGAAAAGATATGAAGAATATAGTTTAAATAAATATGGAAAGATAGTTAGACAATCAAAAACTTCGATTAGTGTTCTTTATTCGATGATAGAAGAAAAATATAGGAGTACAAACGAATATGATAATGACACATGGGATGTTAATAATTTTGATTTTCCAGTTAAAATTCCGAAAAATAAAAGACTGACAAGAATTGTATTTACCTACTTTTCATCAGCATACTTTAAAGAATATGTTAAGAAATATACATATAATATATTGAAAAAATATTCATATGCAAGTGCTATGAATGAAATGAAATCATTGAAGGTATTTTATAATTTTTTGAAAGATAATTATAATTTTGTCTTAGATAATTTATCTTTATTAAATAGAGAGATTATGAAACATTTCATTATATTTATCAAAAAAAGTGAAAATAATTCTAGACAAACTTATAGAGTATTATATAAATGTAGGAGCTTTTTAAATTATTTATATCTAGATTGTCATTTTTTAAATTGTGATAAATTGATATTAAAAAGTGAAATGCCAAAATGTTATATAGAAAAAAGGCTTGATCCTTTTACACCTGAAGAAGAGGAAAGTGTAATTAAATGTTATCAATATTTGGATGAATTAAGTAGGGATATGTTATTTGTAATGCATTCATTAGGATTAAGACCTGCTGATACATCCACGTTAACAATAACCGATTTGATTGAATCAAATAATGGCTGTCGATTAAATGTTTATATGAATAAAGTAAATAGATATAATGTGATTGAAATCAATAAAGAAGATAAATATGAATCGCTAGAATTAAGCGATACAGTATATAAAATTTTAAAAAAGAATATCGATATTTCAATAGAAAAATTTAAAGAGAAGGCAATATATATATTCCAAAAGAACGAGGATTATCCGTTTAATGTTACAGAAGACATTATGCCTAAATTGCAAAAAATAATTAAAGCTCACAATATACTTGATAGAAATGGTGAACCTTTACACGCATATGGATATAGATTTAGATATACTTTTGGTACTAATGCAATTAATAAATATAATGATCCACATTTAGTAAAAGAGCTTTTGGGACATTCAAATTTAAATACACAATTATACTATACAAAGTATTCTCCTGCTACAATTATGCAATATAAAAAACCATATTTTGATCAATTAGATAAATTGCTTAAGTGTATTGGTGATGAATCGCTAGGAGTAAGAATTAATTCTGAAAATGAATATGTTAGAAAAACAGCAGTTGGTGGTTGTACATTAGTTAATTCAAATAGTTGTAATTCTGGTGCTGGTTATGGATGCTTGAAGTGTAATTTCTTTAAACCAATTAATAAAGCATATTATTTAGAGTCAATTAGTTTAATGATCAATGATTGTAATAAGGATATTGAGATTGCAAGATTAAATGGATTTGATATTTTACTTGAAAGCAATATAAAACTATTAAAAATTTTAGAAAAAATAAAACTTGAATTGTTAAAGAGTAACATTAGTTGTGCGTAAGGAGATGATATGTTATGAAGAAAAATGTAAAAGTATCAAAACTTAGAAAACCTAAATTAACGACAGAGGAATGCTTAAAGGCATGTTATGATGCAGTAGAAGAGTTGCAAAAAATGGGAGAGCCTATAACTTATGGAAATGTGTCAAAATTAGCCGATGTTTCAATCTCTTTTGTAAAGCATAATGAAGAAATAAAGAAGATTATTAAAGAAAAATCTCCTTATATTAATCGTGAGAATAAAACAAAAAGAGAGATTGCAACTCTTTCAATTGCAAATTTAAGAATTGCTAATTTAGAAAAGAAGGTATCGTCATTATCAAGAGAAATAGTTGTAAAAGATAATAAGATTAAAGAATTAGAAGAAATAAACAAAAAACTAATTGAGCAAAACGCTAATTTGATTCAGGCACATTTAGACACAATATCTTGAAAAAGTACTAATTTTAGTATAAAATTTCAATAGGTGATATTTATGTCTGAAATCAAAAAAGAAAGAAAAAAAAGACGAGATGTAATTGAAAAAGAAAAAAGAGTAATTGATTTTATAAACAATAAAATTGAATATCATCAAAAAATTAGCTTTTCATTAATTGCGACTGAGCTAGGTATCTCAAAAACATTTTTATATAATAATCCAGAAATTAGAAAGATGATTGAAGATAATAGTACAGTTGGTGAGAAGGTGAAAAAAGATAATTTTTTAAAAAAAACTAGAGGAAGTTATGGACAAGGTAAACAGTTTCCGTTTGTTATTCCAAAGGAAATATTATATTCAACCCTTGCAGATAACGGAATTGGTTTAGATCATAATAAGATAAAAAGTATTAACTATATTTTAGATGAAAATGATAAAATATATAAGACAGAAATCGAATCACTATCAGGAAATAAAATAATAATTGAAATAAAAAAGAAAGGTAATACTTAGAATCACATTTTAAAATATAATTGTTAAAAAAGAGGTGTAAACACTGGTGTTTGGTTAAAAAAGTGGCTTTATTACTAGTGTTTTCGGTTATGGCACTACGGATAACGAACTACCCACCTGCGTTTACTAAATCTAAGGATACAGTAAAGAAAGCATATCGTGGATATAAGGAAATTAATTTACAGGCTATTAAAATGATTAGACCAAATGGTATTTTAATGACTTTTTCTTGTTCACAGCATATGAAAGAGGATTTATTCTTACAAATGGTAAGAGAAGCTGTAAGAGATTCAGGTAGACGTTGTATGATTATTGATCAAAGAATTCAATCTCCTGATCATCCATCATTAATATCAACAGATGTAGATTTATATTTAAAGAGTATTACATTAAGAATTATATAGGAGGGAATATGCTAAAGAATAATTATCATACACATATGAGATTTTGCAATCACGCAGTTGGTGATGTAAGAGATTATTGTCTTGCGGCAATTAAAGCTAATTTAGAAGAGCTTGGTATGACTGATCACGCACCAATCCCTCTAGATTTTATGAATGAGGACGACTACCGTCGTACTTGGTCTTATGAAAATATGAAGCTTGAGCAAATAGATTCATACTTAGCTCAAATAAATGATTCAAGATTAGAATTTAAGGATAAATTAAAAATTTATTCTGGCTTTGAAACTGAATATTTATATGGTCATGATGATTATTATCATATGCTTAGAAGAAAGGTTAATTACTTAAATTTAGGTATTCATTTCTTTAATGATAATAATGGCAAGCTTTATGATACTTATAGTGAGGTTGATTATAATTCTTTAGAATATTATGTAAAAACTATAGAAGATGCATTAGAAACTGGATTATTTAATACATTAGTGCATCCTGACTTATTTATGTATGATTATCATAATAAAGATGGGAAAAGAGAATTTGATGATGCTGCAATAAATGCAACAAAAAGAATTATTGAAGTATGTATAAAAAATGATATATATGTTGAGATTAACGCAAATGGTATAAAAAATGATTATGATAAAGATTTTATGGAATTCTTATACCCATATATAGATTTTTGGAGGATTGCAAAGGACTATCCTGAATTAAAAATAATTGTTGGTGTTGATGCACATGACCCTAAAATGCTATATGGAGATCATTTAAAAAGGATTTATGAATTAATTGATGTAGTAGGCATTAAGGTTTTAGATAAGATGGTTATTCATCACTAGGAAGTGGTTTTATGAAAATAAAAATTGATTTAGTGTTATCTAATGGATATACACTAGGACCTGTTAAAACTGAATTACAAAGTGAAGATAAATCCTTTTATAAGGGTGTAAAAAGAGAGCTTAAAATTTTAGATAATGCAATAAAGAAAAGCTTAAAAGATATCGATGAAACTCAAGTTAAGGAACCAAAGCTAAAGGATTATTTTTTAGCTCAAAGATTTATGATTTCAGATCCAATGCTTTATAGTAAGGCAAAGGAATTGATAGAACAAGGTCTTCCTGCAAAAAAAGCTTTTAAGGAAGCTATGAATGATTTTATTACTAATTTAAATAAATCAACATCAGCTTACCTAAAGGAAAGAATTGCTGATTTAGAGGATGTTGTTCAAATTATCAATAGTAATATAGATTATGATATTAAAAATAAGGAAGATGAAAGCTATATTTTAATATGTGATAAGGTTAGACCTTCAACCTTAATACATGACCATAAAAACATATTAGGTATTATTTCTAGAGTTGGTGGCTTTACATCACATTCTGCAATATTATCTAGAAGCTGGAGTATTCCATATGTTGTATTAGAGGAATTACCAAAATTAAATGATGGTGATATCATAATTATTGATACAAGAAAGAATATAGTAATAGTTTCTCCTGAATCAGATTTAATAGAAAAATGTAAGAAGGAAATAGAAGAGAAGTCTTCATATGAAAATGTTGCGATAGAACATAATGATTTCTTATTTTTAGCAAATGTTTCTACTAATAAGGATATTGATAGAGTTTTAAATTCTAATTTTGATGCGATAGGGTTATATAGAACAGAATTAATATTTATGAATTCTAAAAAACCTTATACTGAAGAAGAGCAATATACTATATATAGTGAAGCAACAGAATTAATGAAGGATAAGTTTATCACGTTTAGAACATTTGATGTTGGTGATGATAAGCAAATAGAATATTTAGTTACAAATCATAAAGGCTTTGATAATTATATAAAGAATCCTAAAATATTTGAAGATCAGGTTAAGGCATTACTTCGTGCAAATAAATATAATAACATGAGAATAATGTTTCCTATGATTGAAACAGAAGAAGAATTTATATATTTAAAGAATTGGGTATTAAGGCTTGCAAATGAGGGTGGATATAATATACCTAAGATTGGTATGATGCTAGAAACTAAAAAGGCTTTAGCAACAATAGAAACATTTATAGAGCCTGACTTCTTATCTATTGGTACTAATGATTTAACTCATGAGTTATATAATATTTCAAGAGATGATGAAACTAATGAGATATTTAATCATATTCAAGAATTATTAGAATCATTAAAGAAGGTTGTAGAATTCTGCAAAAAACGTGATATTTGTCTTTCAATATGTGGTGAGCTTGCATCTATTAAGGATGTCGCAAAGGAATTCTATAAAATAGGTATAAAGAACTTAAGTGTATCACCTGCATCTATGGTTATGCTAAATATGGCATACGATGAATACATTAATAATAAATAAGAAACACAGCAAAGTGTTTCTTTTTTTCTTTCAATAATGTTTGTAATTTTTTCTATCTTCTAGTATAATTGATATGGTAATTTTTTTAAAATTCATCAAAAGGGGTTTTTAAATATG
>JAEEGL010295431.1_pt1 | contig 38817 bp, 43 predicted proteins | sample 9134231 | NCBI WGS metagenome assembly JAEEGL01 (sample SAMN16246548, study PRJNA631951) | gut metagenome | biome: gut microbiome; feature: rumen; material: fiber-attached | host: Bos | place: Iran: Karaj | collected 2018-10 | reverse complement strand
GATTCAGGGTCCTTCTTACCTGCTCAACCTGAAATATCAGGCTGGTCCATCCTTAAATGCTTCATTAGATTGGACTCTGTTTATGTTTACTTCAACCATCATCTTGGCTGCCGGTAGTATGTTTATCCTCTGGCTGGGTGAGAGAATCACTGACAAGGGTGTGGGTAATGGTATTTCATTCATCATTTTGATTGGTATCATCGCTCGTCTGCCTCAGGCATTCTTCCAGGAAGTTGTATCTCGTATTACTGACAAGACCGGTGGTTTGGTTATGTTCTTGATTGAGATTGTCATTTTGCTGATAGTGACAGCCTTGGCAATTCTTTTGGTTCAAGGTGTAAGAAAAGTTCCTGTGCAGTATGCTAAGAAAGTCGTTGGTAACAAGCAGGTAGGTGGTGCACGTCAGTATATCCCTCTGAAGGTGAATGCTGCTAATGTGATGCCTATCATCTTTGCTCAGGCCATCATGTTCATTCCAATCTCTTTGATTGGTTTCACTGATCTGAACAACTCAAGCAGTTTCCTGCGCGCACTGACCGATTCTACTAGCTTCTGGTACAACTTTATCTTCGCGATCTTGAACATCCTGTTTACTTACTTCTATACTGCTATTACGATTAACCCCACTCAGATGGCAGAGGATATGAAGAGAAATAATGGCTTCATTCCTGGTGTTAAGCCGGGCAAAAAGACAGCTGACTATATCGATGATATTATGTCACGCATCACCTTGCCAGGTGCTCTCTTCCTAACCTTCATCGCTATCATGCCTGCTTTTGCTGGTCTGTTTGGTGTTCAGAATGAGTTTGCTCACTTCTTTGGTGGTACCTCATTACTGATTACCGTGGGTGTGGTACTTGACACGTTGCAGCAGATTGAGAGCCACTTGCTGATGAGGCATTATGATGGTTTGCTCAAGTCTGGACGTATCAAGGGTCGTAGCGGTAGCATTGCTGCTTATTAAATTCTGTGATTTATGGCAAAACAGTCAGCAATAGAGCAGGATGGAGTAATAGTTGAAGCATTGTCTAATGCAATGTTTCGCGTAGAATTGACTAATGGGCATGAAATAACCGCTCATATCTCTGGCAAGATGCGTATGCACTACATTAAGATTTTGCCAGGAGATAAGGTGAGGGTTGAGATGTCTCCTTATGATTTGTCAAAAGGTAGAATTTCATTTAGATATAAATAAAAAGATATGAAAGTTAGAGTATCCTTAAAGAAGCGTACGCCAGACTGTAAGATTGTGCGTCGTCGTGGCGTTCTTTATGTAATTAATAAGAAGAATCCTAAGTATAAACAGCGTCAAGGATAATAATATTATTTTTGCAAAGAAATAATTAAGTATATGGCTATAAGAATAGTTGGTGTAGATTTGCCTCAGAACAAAAGAGGCGAGATTGCGTTGACCTATATTTTTGGAATAGGTCGCAGTAGTTCAGCAAAGATCTTGGAAGCTGCAGGTGTTGACAAAGACCTGAAGGTGAAAGACTGGACTGATGATCAGGCTGCTAAGATTCGTGAAATCATAGCTGCAAACTACAAGGTGGAAGGTGATCTTCGCTCAGAAGTACAAATGAACATCAAGCGTCTGATGGATATCGGTTGCTATCGTGGTGTTCGTCACCGTTTGGGTCTTCCTGTTCGTGGTCAGAGCACAAAGAACAATGCTCGTACACGTAAGGGTAGAAAGAAGACAGTTGCTAACAAGAAAAAGGCTACTAAATAAATAATTTGATATGGCAAAGAAACAAGTTGTAGCAAAGAAGAAAGTTGTGAAGGTTGACGCAATGGGTCAGTTGCATGTTCATTCTTCATTCAACAACATTATCGTCTCATTGGCTAATAGCGAGGGTCAGATTATCTCATGGTCTTCTGCAGGTAAGATGGGATTTAGAGGCTCTAAGAAGAACACTCCTTATGCAGCTCAGATGGCTGCTCAGGATTGTGCAAAGGTAGCTTATGACCTCGGTTTGAGAAAGGTGAAGGCTTATGTTAAGGGCCCAGGTAACGGTCGTGAATCTGCTATCCGTACCATCCACGGTGCAGGTATTGAGGTTACTGAGATTATTGACGTAACTCCATTGCCACATAATGGTTGCCGTCCTCCTAAGAGACGTAGAGTATAATTGATTATTGATTTGAATTTAAATTGAGATAAAATGGCTAGATATACTGGACCAAAAACAAGAATCGCTCGTAAGTTTGGAGAGCCTATTTACGGCCCTGATAAAGTTCTTGCAAAGAGGACAAACCCTCCTGGACAGCATGGTGCTTCACGCAAGAAGACTTCTGAATATGGTATTCAGTTACGCGAGAAACAGAAAGCAAAATACACTTATGGTGTGCTGGAAAGACAGTTCCGCAACATGTTCGAGAAAGCTGCCAAGAAGAAGGGTATTACAGGTGAGATCCTTTTGCAGATGCTGGAGTGCCGCCTCGACAACGTGGTTTATCGTTTGGGTATTGCACGTACCCGTGATGCTGCTCGTCAGCTCGTAAGCCACCGTCATATTGTTGTTAACGGTGAGGTAGTAGGTATTCCTTCATACCAGGTGAAGCCAGGTCAGTTAGTTGGCGTTCGCGAGCGCTCAAAGTCTCTCGAGGTGATCGCTGATTCATTGGCAGGTTTCAACCACAGTAAGTATCCTTGGTTCGAGTGGGACGAGGCTTCAAAGGCAGGCAAGATGTTGCATGTTCCTGAGAGAGCTGACATTCCTGAGAACATTAAGGAGCAGTTGATCGTTGAGTTGTATTCTAAATAAAATAATTAATTTCATGTCGATATTAGCATTTCAAAAACCTGAAAAAGTTTTGATGTTGGAAGCAGATTCAAAGCACGGAAAGTTCGAGTTCCGTCCTTTGGAGCCAGGCTTTGGTATCACCATCGGTAATGCCCTGCGTCGCATACTGCTTTCTTCATTAGAGGGCTTTGCTATCACTACCGTCAAAATTGACGGAGTTGAGCATGAATTCTCAAGTGTTCCTGGTGTTAGAGAAGATGTTACCAACATTATCCTCAACCTGAAACAAGTGAGATTTAAGCAAGTAGTTGAAGAATATGAAACTGAGAAAGTAAAGATTGATATTCAGAATTCTGCTGTATTCAAGGCAGGTGACATCGGCAAGTATTTGTCTGGATTTGAAGTGTTAAATCCCGAATTAGTTATTTGTCATTTAGATGCTAAGGCTACGATGCAGATGGAGCTGACCATTAACAAGGGCCGCGGTTACGTTCCCTCAGAGGAGAACCAGATTTACTGCACCGATGTTAATGTGATTGCTATCGATTCGATTTACACCCCAATCCGCAATGTCAAGTACACTGTCGAGCCTTTCCGCGTAGAGCAGAAGACTGACTTCGACAAGTTGACACTTGAGATTGATACTGATGGTTCCATACACCCGAAGGATGCTTTGAAAGAAGCAGCCAAGATTCTCATCTATCACTTCATGTTATTCTCTGACGAGAAAATTACGTTAGAAACCTCTGATGCTGACAGCAATGAGGAATTTGATGAAGAAGTTCTGCACATGCGTCAATTGTTGAAGACCAAACTCGTTGACATGGATCTCTCTGTACGCGCCCTCAATTGCTTGAAGGCTGCCGATGTTGAGACCTTAGGCGACCTGGTACAATACAATAAGACCGACCTGCTGAAGTTCAGAAACTTCGGTAAGAAATCGCTCACTGAGCTTGATGATTTGCTCGCGAGTCTGAATCTGTCGTTTGGAATGGATATTTCTAAGTACAAATTAGATAAAGAATAAAAAATGAGACATAATAAGAAAATTAACCATTTGGGTCGTACTGCTTCTCATAGAGCTGCTATGTTGGCAAACATGGCTGTCTCTCTGATCAAGCACAAAAGAATCACTACGACCGTTGAGAAGGCTAAAGCATTGAAAAAATATGTTGAGCCTCTGTTGACAAAGTCTAAGAACGATACTACCAACTCACGCCGAGTTGTTTTTAGCTATCTTCAAGACAAGTATGCTGTAACCGAGTTGTTCAAGGAAATTTCTGTCAAGATTGCAGATCGTCCGGGAGGATATACTCGTATTATCAAGACAGGTCATCGTCTGGGTGACAATGCAGCTATGTGCTTCATTGAGCTCGTTGACTATGATGAGAATATGGCTAAAGACACAGTTAAGAAGTCAACCCGCACTCGCCGTCGTTCAACCAAGAAGGCAGCAGCAGTTGCTGAGGCTACTGAAGCTGTTGTTGAGGCTGAGGCTCCAAAGGCAGAAGAGGTTGCAGTTGAAGAAGAAAAAAAAGCTGAATAAACCAACTATCTCTAACTATATTGTAAGTCGCCTTAGTGATAAGGCGACTTTTTTTGTATTTTATGCGCCACATTCTTGCTCGTATGAAGATAAACAACTAATTTTACTGCCGAATTAATATTGAATGTTATGAAGAAGGTAACATATTTGTTCGTTTTGCTGTTTTGGGCGGTTAGTGCATCAGCTCAAGACAAAATGTATGCCAATTTAGCAGATCTGCTTAGCGATGGTGGCGATGTGGTTACTACCCTTAATAAGACGAAGCGCAGTAAGAGTCAAATCTATTTGTCTCCAGGTGCCGATTACGAAATCTATTCGGAAGGCAACAAGGAGTTGACTAAATACTTGAAGAAAAGGACCTATGCCGTTCGTTTGGACGATACCTTGTATGTTAACTGCAAGCACCTTAAGTATAAGAAATATCGTTTCGGTAATTGGTATGCTCAAGGTCAACTCGTTAATGGAAAGGTTTATTTCCAGGCACAGCCTTTAGGCCAGATAGCTGCTAGCACCTTGTTGCCAAAAGAAGGTTCTAAGTTAGGTGGCTATGTAGGCGATGCCATCAATGCCAGCAACTTGGATGCAAAGGTGTATTATGCTATCAATGCCGCCACTGGCGAAGCCGAGTTTGTGGGCAAGGAAATGATGACGCAATTGCTTGCTTCACAACCTGCGTTGTTGGAGCAATTCTCTCAAGAAGAAAGTGAAAAGGCTGATATCATAGGTAAGTATCTGGAGCAACTGCGTTGAAAAACCGCATTCATCATATTGGCATCCTGTTGGTGCTGGTAATAGGGGGCTTGCTGCTGATGGGCATGCTCCCACAGTTTTCTGTGTTTGGCCATACTTTGCGGCCTGTCAACTTGCTCTCCGATTTATATCCCAAGAAAACACTCGATAACTCTGAGGCCGATTCAGCCTTCTTACTTCCTCCACCTCCTAAACCCGCTTTCGTTGATACCTGTCGCACAGGCTACACCTGTATCGAAGACTATAGCGATGCTTCTCAGCGAGGTATGCAGGCTTATTATAGAGCCCTTGATGAACTTGCTGTTGGTCAGCGCCTAGTGAGGATTGCCTATTACGGTGACTCTTTTGTGGAGGGCGACATTCTCACTTCCGATTTGCGCGAGATGCTACAAGATAAATATGGAGGCTGTGGCGTGGGCTATTCACCTATCTCCTCTATTACCTCTGGTTTTAGAATGACTACACGTCAGACTGCCATAGGATGGACCCGCCACTCCATTATGGATAGTATTTATTTCAATCGTTCCTTGCAAGATGTGTCCAATCATTATTTTGAGGCCGAACTTAATGCCAGTATCCGATTTCGAGGACAGACTCAAAATTATGCTCACCTCGACACTTTCTACCATGCTGCCTTTTTCTTCAACCCTAACGAATCTGCTACTATCTCTGCCTCTGTCAATGGTAGGGGCGTGCTCAGCAAGCAGTTCAAAGGCAATCAGTTGCAGGTGGCCGAGGTAGACGGAAAAATAGGCAACATTACCTATACCGTGCAAGAGGCCGACTCCACCGCCCTGTTTTATGGTGTGGCGATGGATGGCGAGTCGGGTATTGCCCTCGACAACTTTTCTATGCGAGGCGCCTCAGGCTTGAATGTGCGCTCCATCCCTGCCAAAATGATGCGTCGCTTCTATGAGTTGCGCCCTTACGATCTTGTTGTCCTGCAATATGGTCTCAATGTCGCCACAAAGTTGGGGAGTAACTACGACAATTACATGAAAGGCATGCAGACCACCATTCAGCATATCAAAGAATACTACCCAAATGCAGGCATTTTGATAGTCAGTGTCGCCGATAGAGATTATAAGGATGAAAATGGTGAGGTGCGTACCATGCCAGGCATCCGCAATCTTGTGCGATACCAGCAGAAACTGGCAGCTGATGAAAACGTGGCTTTCTGGAATATGTTTGAGGCGATGGGTGGCAACGAGAGCATGAAGAAGCTGGTAGACGCAAGGCCATCCATGGCCAACTACGATTATACCCACATCAATACCCGAGGAGGTAAGTACCTGGCAGGTCTGTTATTCGACGCGTTAGTGTATGGAAAAGAGCAATACGACAGGAGGCGTGCTTATGAAGAGGCTGAATGAGTTTGTTGTGTGCTTCATCCTGCTCATTTGCACATTGGCTACTCAGGCACAAGACGCCATACCTGTAGCAGCAGCACTTGATCGTGTAGTTGTGACCATTGACTCGCTGGCGCTTCATAGTGAGATTCAAAATGACACCCTGTCCCTTCCGTTGGTACCCCAAATCCCTCGTACTTTCCAACAGATGCAGGAAAATAAGATTGTCGATACTTTAGGCATTTTGGCTCCCTTCTGGGAGAAAGTTAAGCAGATTAGGCGTAAGAAGTCTAATAATATCCTGCGCGTGTTGCATGTTGGTGACAGTCATATACGAGGTCATATCCTGCCACGCACAGCAGGCGACTCGTTACAGTTGGCAGTGGGCCGTCTTACTTATACCGACATGGGCATTAACGGTGCTACTTGTGAGACATTCTCCACCCCTGATAAGATACGCGAGATACAAGCTGAGCATCCCGACTTGCTCATCCTTTCATTTGGTACCAACGAGAGTCACAACCGAGGTTATAATGCTTTGCGACACTATCAGCAGATGGATGCCTTCGTGCGTATGTTACGTACCGCCATGCCAGGGGTGCCCATCCTCATGACCACCCCTCCAGGTTCTTATCAAGGACGTCGTAGGGCGTACTCGCTCAATCCTCGTACTGTCATTGCCGTACAGACCATCCATCGCTTTGCACGTGACAATGGCATTGCTGTGTGGGATATGTTCACTATCATGGGTGGTGCCCGTCGTGCTTGCCTCAATTGGCAGAGCGCTAAGATGATGCGCCCCGACCATGTGCACTTTACTGCCGATGGATATATTTTCCAAGGACAATTACTCTATCAAGCCATCATAAAGGCTTACAACGACTATGTGGGATACCCTTAGAGACATACTGACCTACCATCCTGCCGAACCCATGCTGTTCAGCAGTGGTGTGTTCCTGTGGCTCTTCGCAGGCTTCTTTTGTATCTACCTGCTGTTGCAGCGTCGCACTACGGCACGCCTGTTGTTTGTCCTGCTCTTTTCTTACTACTTTTACTATAAAAGCAGCGGCACTTACTTTTTCCTGTTGGCCATCGTCACCGTTAGCGATTTCCTTATTGCCCAATGGATGGACAAAACACAGAATAGGGCAGGGCGCAAGTGGCTTGTGGCACTCAGTTTGTTCGTTGACCTTGGACTGCTCTGCTACTTCAAATACACCAATTTTTTCGGACAGATGATTGCATCGCTGTCGGGAGGACATTTTGAGCCACTTGATATTTTCCTCCCAGTGGGTATTTCTTTCTTCACATTCCAGTCGCTCAGTTATACCATCGATGTCTATCGTCGAGTGATAAAACCGTTGGATAATCTGCTCGATTATGCTTTCTACGTATCGTTCTTCCCCCAGTTGGTGGCAGGTCCTATTGTCCGCGCCAAGGATTTCATTCCCCAGATACGTAAGCCTTTGTTTGTAAGTGATGAAATGTTTGGTCGAGCCCTCTTTCTCATCATGGCAGGCTTATTCAAGAAGACCGTCATTTCCGACTATATCAGCATCAATTTTGTCGATCGTGTATTCGACAACCCTTTGCTTTATTCTGGCGTCGAGAACCTCATGGCGGTTTATGGCTATACCCTCCAGATATACTGCGACTTTTCTGGTTATAGCGATATGGCCATTGGCATTGCCCTATTGCTGGGCTTCCGTTTCAACATCAACTTCAATTCGCCCTATAAGTCGGCTTCTGTCACCGAGTTCTGGCGTCGTTGGCACATCTCGCTCTCCAGTTGGCTGCGCGACTACCTCTACATCTCCCTAGGCGGTAACCGTAAAGGCAAGGTGCGCCAATACATTAACCTTATTATTACCATGTTCTTGGGTGGTTTGTGGCATGGAGCAGCTTGGAACTTTATCCTTTGGGGTATGCTGCACGGTGTGGCATTGGCATTCCATAAGGCCTATCGTTCGCTGTTAGGACGCGCTAAGACCTATGAAAGTCATGGATGGCGTCGCTTTTTTGCCGTGCTCATCACCTTCCATTTCGTGTGTTTATGTTGGATATTCTTCCGTCAAGGAGACTTTAACGCCAGTCTCGACATGCTTAGTCAGATAGCGACCAACTTCTCACCCCAGGTGTTCCCCCAGCTCATCAGCGGCTATTGGCTTGTGTTTATCCTCATGTTGCTGGGCTATGCGTTGCACTTCGTACCAGATAGCTGGGAGCGTGGGTGTGTACGCTTCGTCACCTGGTTGCCCTTGGTTGGCAAGGCGCTACTCATGGTAGCAGTCATCTACCTCGTCATTCAGATGAAGAGTGCCGAAATCCAACCATTTATTTATTTTCAGTTCTAATTCTTTTCTATTAAAAGAATAATCCTTATATTCGCACAGAAATCAATAACTTTAAATCTGATACGAATATGGCTTCAAGACGAGACTTCCTGAAAACAGCATCTCTGTTTTCTGCAGGATTGGCCTTCAATGGCGCAAACATGTGGGCTGGTACTCACAACCAGCAACAACCCAAATTCGATAAAGTAAAGATAGCCTATATAGGCATCGGCAACCGTGGTGAGCAAGATATAGACGAGTTTGCCAAGACTGGTATGGTCGATGTAGTGGCTCTCTGCGATGTAGATATGGGTAACAAGCAGACCGAGAAGGTAATGAACATGTACCCGAATGCCAAGCGCTTCAAGGATTTCCGTGAGCTGTTTGAGAAAGCAGGCAACGAGTTCGAGGCAGTATGTATCGCCACCCCAGACCATTCCCATTTCCCTATTGCCATGTTGGCATTGTCAGAGGGTAAGCATGTTTATGTGGAGAAGCCTATGAGCCGCACCTTCATCGAGGCAGAACTCATGATGCAGCTGGCACGTAAGAATCCGCAGTTGGTAACACAGGTAGGTAATCAAGGGCACTCAGAGGGTAACTATTTCCAGTTCAAGGCATGGCAGGAAGCCGGCATTATCAAGGATGTCACTGCCGTGGTAGGACACATGAACAATGTGCGTCGTTGGCACCAGTGGGACAGCAACATTGACCGCTTCCCAGCGGCAGATCCTATGCCGCCTACTATGGATTGGGACACTTGGCTCTGTGCTGTACCTTACCACGACTATAACGAGAAGTTCCACCAAGGTAACTGGCGTTGCTGGTATGACTTTGGTATGGGTGCTCTGGGTGATTGGGGCGCACACATTCTTGACACCGTACACGAGTTCCTTAACCTGGGCTTGCCTTATCAGATTAAGATGGAATATGCCAAAGGTCACAACGACTATTTCTATCCCTATTCATCCACCATCCTGTTCCGTTTTGCCGCACGTGGCGACATGCCGCCTGTTGATGTCACCTGGTACGATGGTATCGACAACCTGCCCCCATTGCCCGAAGGTTTCGGCAAGTCAGAGTTGGCTGCCAACATCCCTGCCACCAATCAAGGCGAATACCGTGACAGCGACCTCAACCCAGGTAAGATTATCTACACCAAAGACCTTATCTTCAAGGGCGGCAGTCATGGCAGTACACTTTCTATCATTCCAGAAAAGCGCGCGAAAGAGATGGAAGGCCTGTTGCCTAAGGTGCCACAGAGCCCGTCTAACCACTACGTTAACTTCCTCCGTGCCATCCGCGGCGAGGAGAAGACACGCTCGCCGTTTGAAATCAATGGTGTGCTCAGTCAGGTGTTCTGCTTGGGTGTCATTGCCCAGCGCCTGAATGCCGATCTTTATTTCGACACCCGTCTGAAGCAGTTCACCAACAACCAGTTCGCCAACGCCATGCTGGCAGGCTCATTGCCACGTAAGGGTTGGGAATACTTCTACAAACTGTAATGGATAATGGATAATGAAGAATTGAGAATTATGAAAAAAATATTATTCTTTGTAATAACCACCATCTTGGGTTGCATAACTATGCAAGCCCAAGTCAAGGCTGACGCCAATGATAATAAGTTGACGAAGGAAGAAGTTCGTGACGGTTGGATATTGCTGTTCGACGGACAAACCAGCAACGGCTGGCGAAGTGCCAAGGCCCAGACTTTCCCCAAGGGAGGTTGGGACATCAGCAACGGTATTCTCCGTGTATTGCCAGGTGATGGTCAGGAGTCCGCCAATGGTGGTGACATCGTCACTACTCGTACTTTCCGCAATTTCATCTTGAAGGTTGATTTCAAGATAACCCCAGGAGCTAATAGTGGCATCAAGTATTTCGTTAATACCGACCTTAACCAAGGTGCCGGCTCTGCCATAGGCTGCGAGTTCCAGGTGTTGGACGATGACCTGCATCCCGATGCTAAGTTGGGGGTCAAGGGCAACCGTAAACTCGGTGCTTTGTACGATTTGATTCCAGTTTCTGACAACAAACCTTTTAACAAAGACGAGTTTAATACCGCCGTCATCATTGTGCAGGGCAACCATGTAGAGCATTGGCTCAACGGCACCAAACTATTAGAGTACGAGCGCAACAACCAGATGTGGAATGCGCTGGTGGCTTATAGCAAGTACAAGAACTGGCCTAATTTTGGCAATTTCATCGATGCACCCATCCTCTTGCAGGATCATGGTCACGAGGTGTTCTACAAAAACATTAAGATAAAGGAGTTGCCGTAAAAAAGCATAGCGTGTTTATATTGAAAGCTCCCAATTTGGGGGCTTTCTTTTTTTTGTACTTTTCTTCTCTTTCCGAATGCTTAATTTCGTTATATTAATGCCAATTTAGTTTACTACGGGTAAAAGGCCCGTCCTCCCGTAGTAGAACGACGTTCTTCCCGTAGTAGACGGATTATGCACTTCGTCCCCCTAAAAAAGACTGTAGCAGGGTATCGCAGTATTTGCTATTACCATGACTAAAGTCTGCTATCATCGTAAGGAAAGTTTACTACCAGTCGTTGCAATATCTGCCACGTGTCGCCGCAGTATCTCCTATGGGGGTAAAGGAGATACTGGAACGAGCGATAACAGATACTGGAACGGGTGATAGCAGATACTGCGACAACCCGTGGGAGGCATTCCTTTCAATGACGACACTTTTCACCCTACTTTCATTGCATTATTGCAGGGAACAAGCTGTCATTCTAATGCTGAAAGGTTAAGCAATGTTAATTTCGTGCAAGGTTACAGGATTCTGCAGTTTAAGTGATAGAAAGATTAATTTATTTTGTGTAATAATTTTGCATGACTATGAAAACAAAGATATTATTATTCTCTGTAATGTTGTCATTACTAGCTTCATGTAGTAGCTCAAAGGATGAACCGCTAACTCGTACAGAGAAAAGGTTAGCTGAATTTTGTGTTGATGGTAAGCCAGTATTAGGAATTTGGCAAATAGTTGACATTAGCAATGAGTATAATGGTGCTGTAAAGTGGGACAATTGGCAAGATACTTGGGGTGAGATTTTTCTTAGTTTCAATGCTGATGGCACTTGCACAACATCTTATAAAGGGGCAAATGCCATGATTGAAGAAAGGAAACAGCAAGGATTACCGGAATTTCCTTATGTCTATAATCATTATAAGATTGATGGGAATACTATCTACTGTTTTGATCAACAATATAAAACTTTTTCCACATCTGTCTTCGAAGTAAAATCCATTAAAGATAACGAAATGGAGGTACTTTTGCAAGGGGGTATGTATTGTATGCTAAGTTCTGCCTCTCAGCCGCAACTTCGTATGGTATGGAAAAAGGTTGATACTTTGCCTTAAAATTAGGTAATGATATAGAACATATCAATTCAGAGGATGCTGAATTTAGCATCCTTTTTTATGTCTACGGAATTGGTTTTATGCAATGAAAAAAAGCACCTGCTTTGGTACTGCAAGTGCTTTATTGGTAGCGGGAGCCGGGATTGAACCGGCGACCTCATGATTATGAATCATGCGCTCTAACCAGCTGAGCTATCCCGCCATCAGCCAGACATGAGGTCTGATTGCGGGTGCAAAGATATAGCTTTTCTCGAAAGCGACAAAACTTTCTCGTTATTTTTTGAATAAAAAATTCATCTGCTACCTTTTTTTGTACTACCTTTGTGGACGAAGAAAGCATTTGCTCCACTTTTATGCCAAACTTAAAGAAACTGGACATATTTATTTTGAAGAGTTTTAGCTTGCTGTTTGCAGGTACCTTCTTTATTTGTCTCTTCATCTTCGAGATGCAGTTTCTGTGGAGATATGTGGATGACCTGGTAGGAAAAGGACTGACGGTGGATGTGCTGGCACAGTTCTTCTTCTATGCTTCACTGACGCTAGTGCCTGCCTCTCTGCCACTTGCCGTATTGCTGGCATCACTCATCACTTTTGGTAATTTTGGCGAGCGCTTCGAGCTGATAGCTATGAAGGCAGCTGGCATATCGCTTCTGCAAATCATGAGACCACTGATTGTGATGTCGGTGCTGGTATGCGGACTGTCGTTTTATTTCCAGAATGTGATAGGTCCCAAGGCACAGACCAAGCTGTGGACACTCTTGATATCTATGAGGCAGAAGTCGCCTGAACTGGATATCCCTGAAAAGACTTTCTATGACCAGATTGACGGCTATAACCTGTATGTGGAGCGTAAAGACCGTAACACGGGCATGCTGTATAACGTGATGATTTATAACTTTGCCAATGGCTTTGACAATGCACAGATCATACGCGCCGACTCAGGCAGGTTGGAGATGACTCAAGACAAGCAGCACCTGTATCTGCGTCTATATAGCGGTGAGCAGTTTGAGAATCTGCAATCACAGAACATGAGACAACAGAACGTGCCTTACCGACGCGAGTCGTTCAGTGTGAAGCATGCATTGATAGACTTTAACGCCAACTTCAACATGATTGATGAGGGATTCATGACCAGTCAGTCGAATAGTAAAGATATGGCCATGCTACAGGCTAGCATCGACTCGATGGCTGTGTTGGTGGATAGTCTCGGTGCTGTTAACTTCAGCAATAACATGAAGACGACCTTTCGCATACACCAGGAGACACAGGCAAAAGACTCGGCATTGGTGCGCGAGGCTAACATCATGGACTATAATGTGGATAGCATTATAAACGCCATGCGACCTACAGAAAGACAACGGCAGTTGAGTAGTATGTTGACCAGTGCCGTGAACGTGCAGTCGGATTGGAACATGAAGACACTGAACATCAGTCAGACTGGTTACAGCATGAGACGTCACATGACGGCGTGGCACGAGAAAATCACTCTGTCGCTGGCTTGTTTGGTGTTCTTCTTCATTGGTGCTCCGTTAGGCGGTATCATCCGAAAAGGCGGACTTGGTATGCCGGTAGTGATTTCGGTGCTGATATTTATATTCTACTATATAGTGAACAACACGGGCTACAAACTGGCGCGTGATGGTAACTTGCTGGCTTGGGAAGGTATGTGGCTGAGTACCGTTATACTGGCACCTGTGGGCGCTTATCTTACTTATAAGTCAAATAACGATTCAGTGGCATTGAACATTGATACTTATAAGGAGTTTCTCAGGCGATTGTTCGGTATGCGCACTGAACGAAACATTACTCGCAAAGATGTGGTGATTCTTGACCCTGACTACCAGACTTTGCCGAGCGCTCTGCAGAACTTGACCGACCGCATTGTGAACTATACTAGCAAGCATGACTTGAAACGGCTTGCTAACTATGTGAAGTTCTGGATGGGTGTACAACAGGATGATGAGATAGACTTCATCAACGAGTTGTTGGAAACGATGATAGTGGATATGGCTAATTCGAGAGACAATCATTTGTTGTTGGCTTTGAACAACTATCCTATTATTTCGCCCCATGCTCACCTCAGACCTTTCCAGAACAAATGGCTGAATATTGCGTGTGGTGTGGTGCTGCCTGTGGGACTGATATTCTACTTCCGTAGTTGGGCTTTCAGGATAAGACTAGATAAAGACCTGGATCGTGTGATGGAGACAAATCAAGAGGTGATAACGATTATAAATACAAGAATACTAACAGATAACTAAATATGCTATGGAAAAAGTAAGGCTGGACACTATTGAAGAGGCGTTGCAAGAAATCAAGGCTGGTAACTTTGTAGTAGTGGTGGATGACGAAGACCGCGAGAACGAAGGTGACTTGATTATTGCAGCCGAAAAGATAACACCCGAAAAGGTGAACTTCATGCTCAAGCATGCCCGTGGTGTGCTCTGTGCCCCTATTACGATTTCAAGATGCGAAGAGTTGAACCTGCCTCATCAGGTGGTGAATAACACTTCAATGTTGGGTACTCCTTTTACTGTGACCATCGATAAGTTGGAGGGATGCACTACGGGCGTGTCGGCTGCTGATCGTGCAGCAACCATACGGGCACTGGCTGACCCTGCTTCGAAGGCTGAAGACTTTGGGCGTCCAGGACATATCAATCCGCTATATGCGCAGGATAAAGGTGTGCTTAGGCGTGCTGGACACACTGAGGCAACTATCGACTTGGCTCGTTTAGCGGGGCTATATCCTGCTGGTGCACTGATGGAAATCATGAGTGACGATGGCTCGATGGCACGATTGCCTGAGTTGCGTCGCTTTGCTGACCAATATAACTTGAAGTTGATTACCATACAAGACCTCATTGCCTACCGTTTGAGAGAAGAGTCTATGGTGGAGCGGGGCGTGGAGGTGAATATGCCTACCGAATATGGTGTCTTTAAACTCATTCCGTTTAAACAGAAATCGAATGGCTTGGAACATGTGGCGCTGTTTAAGGGAACCTGGGAACCTGACGAACCTGTGCTGGTAAGGGTACATTCATCGTGCATGACGGGTGACATATTCGCCTCACGACGTTGTGACTGTGGAGAGCAGTTGCACAAGGCCATGCAGATGATAGAGAAAGCTGGCAAGGGAGTAGTGGTATACTTGAACCAAGAGGGCAGAGGCATCGGCTTGATGGACAAGATTCGTGCCTACAAACTGCAAGAAGAGGGGATGGATACCATAGATGCGAATATCTGCTTAGGGCATCTCGCTGATGAGCGTGACTATGGTGTTGGCGCACAAATCTTACGTGACCTAAATGTACATAAGATGCGTCTGATGACCAATAACCCTGTAAAGCGTGTGGGATTGGAAGCGTATGGATTGGAAATTACAGAGAACGTGCCCATTGAGGTAACGCCGAATCCGTATAACGAAAGATACTTGCATACGAAGGCTGATCGAATGGGACATAATCTTCACTTTTAATAGAAAACAAAAAAGAAACGATATGAATACATTATCTGACAGATTAAACAGCTTGTCGCCATCGGCAACGCTGGCCATGTCTCAGAAAAGTTCTGAGTTGAAGGCGCAAGGCATTGACATTATCAATCTTAGTGTAGGTGAACCTGACTTTAATACGCCTGATCATATTAAGGCAGCTGCAAAGCAGGCGATTGACGAGAACTATTCACGTTATTCTCCAGTGCCAGGCTATCCTGCTCTGCGTGAAGCTATCGTGTCTAAGTTGAAGAATGAGAATGGATTGGACTATTCTGCTGCACAAATCAGTTGTTCCAATGGTGCAAAGCAGTGTGTGTGCAATGCTGTGCTGACGCTGGTCAATAAGGGTGATGAGGTAATTGTGCCTGCTCCCTATTGGGTGAGCTACACAGAAATGGTTAAGCTAGCTGAAGGTACACCCGTTATTGTGCCTGCAGGCATTGAGCAGGACTTTAAAATAACGCCTGCACAGTTAGAGGCTGCCATCACTCCCAAGACAAAGGCATTGATTCTTTGTTCACCATCGAACCCTACTGGCTCGGTATATGGTAAAGATGAACTAAAGGGGCTGGCTGAGGTATTGGCTAAGTATCCGCAGGTGTATGTGATAGCCGATGAGATTTATGAGCATATTAACTATATTGGTCACCATGAGAGCATTGCCCAGTTTGCCGATATTAAGGATAGGGTGGTAATTATTAATGGTGTATCTAAAGCGTATGCAATGACTGGCTGGCGTATAGGTTTTGCTGCTGCTCCCGAATGGATTATTAAGGGCATGAATAAGTTGCAGGGGCAATATACATCGGGTCCTTGCTCCGTATCTCAGAAGGCAGCTGAGGCAGCCTATAGAGGAGATCAGGAGTGTGTAGAGGAGATGCGCCTGGCTTTTGAACGTCGTCGTGACCTTATTGTGAAACTCTGCAAGGAGATTCCCGGACTGGAGGTGAATGTGCCACAGGGTGCTTTCTACCTATTCCCTAAATGTAGTAGTTTCTTTGGCAAGAGCGCTGGCGACCGCCATATCAATAATGCCGATGATTTGGCGATGTATCTGCTCGAGGTTGGTCATGTGGCATGCGTTAGTGGTGCTGCTTTCGGTGATCCTGATTGTTTCCGCATGAGTTATGCTACCAGCGATGAGAATATCGTAGAGGCGATACGTCGTATCAAGGAAGTTTTGGCTGTACTGAAATGAAAGTAGAGATATAAAAAATGAAGCCCGACTCGTAAGAGCCGGGCTTTCATTTATAAGTTTACATTACTCTTCAGGATGAATAGCCTCACTTGGGCAAGCAGCAGCACAAGTGCCGCAATCGATACATTCGTCAGCATTGATGACATACTTGCTGTCGCCAGCAGAAATAGCACCTACAGGGCACTCGCCCTCGCAAGTACCGCACATTACGCAATCATCAGAAATTACATGAGCCATAATCTTAGAATTTTAATAGTTTATAACCACATTAATAATTAGCCCCAGCGCATAGTACTGCACTTGAGTAGGACAAAGTTAGTCTTTTTTTCTTTATATATAGTGCTTATCCATCACAAAAAAAACTATTTATATTTCTTCTAAATTAACTTAGCTCGAGACCTAGGTTGTCTCGTAACTGCACTAGCCAAGGATTTTTCTCTGCCATCTTCTTGTATTGCTCAAAACGGTTTAGTGACCTTACGTTCAATGGCAATTCTTTTACTACCACATGGGGTTCGAGTAGATAGTTTTGCAAATCTTTCTGGATGAACTTGCGAATATCTACCATCATATCATTCAGTTGCTTGGCGTTCAGCTCGTTCTCTACGCAAATCTCCACTTGAGTTTCTTCGATAAGGGTAATACGCATACTTGTCATGCGGGTTTTAAGGGCAATTTGCTCATGGGGAAGTTGGTCGGCAAATCGTTGCCAACTGGCCACTACGCTTTCTTGTGTGACGGGTAAGTTCTCTATGTGCTGGGCGTGTTCCTCTGACTCCACATTGGGGGTGGTGGCAACTGATTGACTCTTCTTGATGGAAACGCCCAGCTGCCCGATGTGAGATATGGTCTTAGGTTTCGCCACAGGTTGAGGATGGGCTCCACGACTAATCGGCTGACCAGGAACTACCTGTGTAGAAGGCTTAGGTGCCGCAGGTTGTTGCTTGGTAGCTGCGGGTTGTTGTACTGCAGAAGCCGTTGTTGACGGACTATTATTGAAGATGGGTTTTATCGCTGGCTGAGGGCTACGCCCCTCACTCGGTGACTCTTCGTCGGGTTGCGTCAACTGTGACAGTTGTATCAACGTACATTCTATTAGGAAGCGCTTGTTGCGGGCATTGCGGTAGTTCAGCGCACAATCGCTGCACAGTTTCATAGCCTTATAAAGGAAAGGCAGAGGAGCACGTTGTGCCTGAGCCTTGTATTGTTCGCGTATGTTGGCTCCCACTTCGAGCAAACTCACCGTAGCGGCATCTTTGCTGACCAGCAGGTCGCGGAAATGGCTACCTAAGCCGTTAATGAAGTTGCTCGCATCAAAGCCTTTGTTCAGTACTTCGTTGAGTAATAGCAAACTGCCACTTACATCGTTGTGAAGCATATAGTCGGTCAAGCGGAAGTAGTATTCGTAGTCCAGTACATTTAAATTTTCTATTACACTTTGGTAGGTAATGTTACCCTGAGTGAAACTCACCACCTGATCGAAGATGGACAAGGCATCGCGCAAGCCACCGTCAGCTTTCTGAGCAATGACATTCAGAGCATCCAGCTCATAGGTGATACCCTCTTTCTTTGCCACGCTCTCCAAATGCTCTACGATGTCCTGCACGCCAATGCGGTTGAAATCATATATCTGACAACGGGAAAGGATGGTTGGCAATATTTTCTGTTTTTCGGTAGTCGCCAAAATGAAGATAGCATGACGAGGGGGCTCTTCCAATGTTTTGAGGAAGGCATTGAATGCAGAAGTAGAAAGCATGTGTACCTCATCGATGATATACACTTTGTACTTCCCAATCTGGGGCGGAATCCTTACTTGTTCCACCAATTGACGAATGTCATCTACTGAGTTGTTGGAGGCGGCGTCCAATTCGTGGATATTGAAAGAGCGTTGCTCATTGAAAGCAAGACAGCTTTCGCACTCATTGCAGGCTTCCCCATCGGTCGTGGGGTTAAGACAATTGATAGTCTTGGCAAAAATGCGAGCACAGGTAGTCTTTCCTACACCCCTAGGACCACAGAACAAATAAGCCTGTGCCAATTTACTTGCAGCAATGGCATTTTTTAAGGTGGTGGTGAGTGCTTTCTGGCCTATCACTGTGTCGAAGGTAGTGGGCCTGTATTTCCTTGCCGAAACTATGTAGTCTTCCATATTATTCTCATGCTAATATTTCTGCAAAAATAGGGTTTTTCCATCTATTATGCAAATAATTCATTTATGTTTCCATTATTCGAGAAATATCATTATTTTTGCAGAAATCATCAGTATAAACATTGCATCATGGACAAATTATCGTCGTTTTGGAATTTCCTAGGGAAGCACAAGTATCTTATTACGATACTGATTTTTGCCGTTATCATCGGTTTTGTTGATGAAAACAGCATTATCTACCGCATGGAATTGCAGAAAGAGGAGTCGGCCATTCGCAGCGAGATAGAGAAATATCGTGAGGAATATCGTGAGAGCACTAGGAAATTGAATGAGTTGAATGCAGATTCTAACTCCATTGAACGTATTGCCCGTGAGAAGTATTTCATGAAGAAACCCAACGAGGACATATTTGTTTTTGCTGAAGATCAAGAATGAAGAAAGAGCTCAACATATTGTTCATGAGCGGCATGGTATTTGCCTTAATAGGCGCAGCTATATATATAACCCATTGGGAATATGCCCCTTATATGTTTATCATAGGCTCGGTTACCGCAGCTATCGCACAAATATTCTCACAGCCTCAGGTAGAGAAGATCACCTTGAAGAGACTCTATCGCCAGCAAATGTTTGGAGCCTTGTTTCTGGTGCTCACGGGCATACTGATGCTCTATACTCATGGTAATGAGTGGATATTGTGTCTGCTTATCGCTGCCGTCATCGAACTCTATACGGCTATTCGTATTCCTCAAGAAGAGAAAAAACAACAATAAAGATGAAGAAAATTTGCTATTTGTTGGCTTGGTGCCTTGCACTTGCCATTACTGCCTGTACCTCTAACACAGATCAGCAGATAGAGAAACCCCGTGTTATCGTCACGTGTGACCCTGAGTTGGATGATCTCAATTCTCTTATCCGTTTGGTACTTTATGCTCCTGATATGCAATTGGAAGGACTTATCTATGCTAGCAGTCAGTTTCATTGGAAAGGTGATGGTAAAGGCACGAAGTGGTTTGTTGAAGGACGTGAATATACCCGCAATGGTTTGAACTATGGTCCGATGGAGTCTTGGCGTTGGGATCCTAATGAGCGTTTTATTGACGATGTGGTAGATGCCTACGAGGCTTGCTATCCTAATTTGAAAGTACATGCTGATTATCCTATGCCAGAATATATGCGTTCTATTGTACGCTGGGGCAATATTGAATTTGATGGTGACATCTCGAAAGATACACCAGGTAGTGACCTTATTAAAGAGAAGATTCTCGACAATGTGTCAGGGAAGTTGTTCATTACCGCTTGGGGAGGATGTAGTACCATTGCCCGCGCGTTAAAATCAATACAAGATGAGTATGAGGGCACACCGGAATGGGATGTTTTGAAGGAGAAGATTCAACAGAAGGTATATCTCTGCATGAGTGGTGACCAGGACGATACTTTTGCTAAATATATAAACCCTAACTGGCCTGAGATTGGTAAGTTGAACATTCGTGGTGGTACCGTGCCTTTAGCTTATGGAGCCCAAAATCGTGTATCGGAAGCCGATAAGATATATTATTCAGCTGAGTGGTTGGCAGAGAATATCAGCAGTAGGGGCCCTTTGGGTGGTATGTATCGCATCTGGGGCGACGGCAAGCAGATGGTGAAGGATGATATCATGGATTATTTTGGCTTGAGTGGCTATAGTGCCGACGAACTGCGTCAGATGGGGTATGTAGTATGGATGCCCCCACAACCTAAGGGTGTGTTTTTGGCAGAGGGCGATACATTTACCTATCTTAATCTGTTGGCTAATGGTTTACGCGCTTTCCAGGATGATACTTATGGAGGTTGGGGCGGTCGTCAGCAGCCCAATACCGAAGGACAGACATCGACTTTTGTGCTAGGAGCTGCTGACCCTGTGATGCCTGACTTCGTGCCTGCTGCACAGAATGATTTTGCAGAACGTATGCATTGGAGTGTAACTCCTCAGTTTGAGGATGCCAACCATCATCCTGTCATTAAGGCGCCTTTATCTCTTGCAGGCAAGCCCGGTGAGACCTTGAGAATCAAGGCTAAGGTGACGGACCCAGATAATGATGAGTTGACTATTAAATGGTGGCAATTCAAGGTGGGAAGCTATGATGGTGAGGTTACTGTTGCCACCCCCACTGAGGTAGCTACTGCGTTTACCATTCCAGTTGATGCTAAGGCAGGTGACACCATCCACTTGATTTTGGAAGTTACCGATCATGGTACGCCCACCTTGACTCACTATCACAGGTTGATTGTTAATGTGGAAGATTAAAACTTATCGCCCCATTACTAGGGCTGAAAGTTTTTAGGGGAGGTCGTTCTGTGTAATGCTTTTTACAGGAAATAGTGGATAGCCAATACCACCACATTGGCAGCAATAACAATGCCAAAACTGCGAAGGATGAGAGGTCTCATGACTTTATTACCACCCGAGAAGAAGAGGGCGTAGCACATGTTGACGCAGATGTTACTGATTATAGCCTGCATGCTGCAAGCCGCCACAACACCCACGACAATGCTGCCCGTGCTTTCCAATAAGTTCAATATGAAAGGCGTTATGTCACTCAATCCAGAGATAACCGAAAGGATGTGTAATCCGCTGTTGCCGGCGTAGACCAAAGTGTAGTGTGTTACCAATGTGAATACCACAAAGAGCACGGCGAAAATCAATGCTACTTTAAACTCCAATGGGTTACTGTTGTCAGTATCATCTTCAAATTTCATAGCAGCAGCTAATTGCTGGCGATTCTTGAGATGAATGCGGATGCCTACAACGAAAGCTATAGCTGACATCACTAACATATAAGGCCAGATGATAAACAGCGTTTCTTTGCTAAAGATACCTATCAACACCAGGAAACGGAGAAACATCATACTTACTGCCATCAGCATGGCAGCTACACATTCCTCTGCTTCTGCACCGGCGCTTTGCTTTCCCTTACGGGCAAGCACACTGATAGTGGCCGTACTGCTATACAATCCTCCAAGGATACCGCTTACTAATGTACCCGACTCGCGGAACACATACCTTTTTAATAAATAAGAAAGGTAACTGATTCCACTTACAACCACCGTAGCAAGCCATACCGTATAAGGTGTGAGGTTGATACCAGGCAGTAAGTTCTCATCGGGAAGGATGGGGAGAATGATACCACTGATTGCCAAGAACTTCGCCAAAGTCACCATTTCGTCGTTCTTCATGCGTTGGGCTAACTCGGCAAAGTTGTGCTTCATTTCTATGAAGAGCAAAACCAACACAACTACCATCACATAGAACCAAGAGGGTTGTGTTACCACAATGGGTGGTAAGGCATAGGTGATAAGGGCGATAACAATGGTGGTAACGCCAAACAAATGGTATTGCGATTGCTTGACATAATAATGAATGGAAAGCAGCATGCCCAACAATACACCTCCAAAGATGTAAAGCATATAGTTATCGGGTTCTAGCACATATAGCAGGTAGCCTAAAATGCCTATGAACGTGAACGTACGGTCGGTGCCAAATAGGATTCTTTCGCTTTCTTTGTTGAGGTTGAGCCTATGCAGCGAAAGACCTATTAGCAACGAAAAGAGGGTAACCAACAAGAAGTTGATCATCTCTTGAGGTACGTATTCTGTCCACTGAATATTATTCATCACTCTTTTTCCATCTAGAATATGGGCTCTTGCGTAAATGTGAGTTGTAATAGCGACGGTCGCCTGTCACTTCCTTGCCAATAAAGGCGGGTTTTTCAAATGGTTCATCTTCTGAGGCGAGTTCAACCTCTGCCATAATCAAGCCTAGGTTCTCCCCAAAGAACTCATCCACCTCGAAGATATGCTTGCCCGAAGGTATGAGATAGCGCACTTTGTCAATGACACCAGGTTCGCAAAGCTTCATCAGATCTTCCGCATCTTGCAGGTCTATTTCCTTTTCCCACTCATAGTGGCTGAGACCCGCTTTGTCGGAGGGACCTTTAATGGTAAGGTAGCCTTTTTCATCACGGATGCGCACACGAACTGTACGTCCTTTTCCGCTGAAGATATAGCCCTGCGTGATGTGACTATTCGATGTAGCCAAGCGCTTGTAACTGTCGTCAGTGACTAGGAACTTTCGCTCGATCTCTTGTGGCATGCTTATACTTGAGTTGAGTAATACATGAACATCAGCACCACCAGAATGATGGCAATGATGGCAAAGCCGAACAACATTTGCTTTCCTTGTTTTTCTTGGCGCTTTTCGCGAGCCTCTTTCCTCTGATTTCTTATAGTCTTAGTCATATTGTTAATTATTAATTAGTTATTTATTCGTATTTACTTGAGAACTGCATAAATGGTTCTCACTCGGCATAGCTCCATTTCACTTACCCGCCGTTTTCCATTAGATAAGCCTTGATGAATCCGTCGATCTTGCCATCCATCACGCCGTTCACATCCGATGTTTGGTAGTTGGTGCGATGGTCTTTTACGCGGCGGTCGTCGAACACATAACTGCGTATCTGTGAGCCCCATTCAATTTTCTTCTTACCTGCCTCAACCTTGGCCTTTTCTTCATTACGATGCTGTAACTCTTTGTCGTAAAGGATAGATTTTAGGTGCTGCATAGCATTCTCTCGGTTCTTTGGCTGGTCGCGTGTCTCAGTATTCTCAATGAGGATTTCTTCTTCCTCACCAGTATAAGGGTCTTTATACTGATAACGCAAACGAACGCCTGATTCTACCTTATTCACATTCTGGCCACCAGCGCCACTGCTTCGGAAGGTATCCCACGATACGCAAGCCATGTCTACCTTTACTTCTATGGTATCGTCCACCAAAGGAGATGCAAATACGGAAGCGAACGATGTCATGCGCTTACCTTGTGCATTATAGGGAGATACACGTACCAAACGATGCACTCCATTCTCACCTTTCAGGTAGCCATAGGCATAGTCACCTAAGATTTCTATAGTGCAAGTCTTGATGCCTGCCTCATCACCTTCCTGCAAGTTGGAAATGATGGTTTTGTAGCCATGGGTCTCAGCGTAGCGTAAATACATACGCATCAGCATGCTTGCCCAGTCTTGACTCTCTGTACCACCAGCTCCCGAGTTGATTTTCAATACACAGTCCATATTGTCGGCCTCGTCACGAAGCATGTTCTTCAATTCTAATGCCTCGATAGCATCCAGTGCCTTGCGATAGGCTGTATCTACTTCTTCCTCTGTTACCAGTTCATCCTTATAAAAGTCGAAAGCCAACTGCAACTCTTCAGTTAAAGTGCTGACTTCCTTATATCCATTCAGCCATTTTTCCAGTTCCTTCACCTTCTTCATTTGGGCTTCAGCCGCTTTTTGGTCATTCCAAAAGTCGGGGTCGTGGGTGCGCAACTGTTCTTCCTCATATTGCATTTGCTTACCCTCGATATCCAGATAGCGGTTTAGGGCACTACACCTATCCTTTATTTCTTTTAGTTGATCACTTGTTATCATTGCAATTATAAATTCTCTTCGTACATATTGTCAATCAACGCCTTATAGTTTTGTGCTACTACACTACGACGTAACTTCAAGGTGTTGGTCAGTTCTCCGTTCTCCATACTGAAAGGTGTAGGAAGTAAGGTGAAACGTTTGATTTGCTCATAGTGAGCAAACTCCTGTTGCAAGGTGTCAATGCGATTTTGGAATAAATCTTGCACACGTTTATGTTGCAACAACTCTTCCATAGACTGATAAGATATGCCTTTTTGAGTGGCAAACTCTTTCAGTGCTTCGTAGGAAGGAACAATCAAAGCTGACACGAATTTCCTACCATCGGCAATAATCGCCACTTGCTCAATGAAGCGGTCGATACCCAGTTTGGCTTCCAAAGCCTGTGGACTGATATACTTACCATTAGATGTTTTCATCAAGTCCTTGATGCGCTCTTTGAGGAACAATGTGCGACCTTCCAACCAACCGGTGTCACCAGTACGGAAATAACCATCTTCAGTAAATGCATTAGCATTGGCTTCCTCTTTCTTATAGTAACCTTTCATAATAGTAGGGCCTTTCAGCAAGATTTCCTCATTCTCGGGGTCAATCTTTACCTTCAGGCTTGGAATGAGCAAACCAACAGAGCCTGGTACATAGTGTTCTAAAGGATAGCAACAAACGGTAGCAAATGATTCGGTGAGTCCATAGCCTACAATCATGTTGATGCCGACAGCATGCACGAACTCGCACACTTCATTGCTCACAGCTGCTCCGGCAGTAGGGAAGAATTTGGCGTTCTCGAGACCTAATACCCTCTTCAAGGTAGAGATGACCATCTTGTCATAAAACTTGTATTGCAAACTCAGCCAAAGAGGTGGTTTTTTCCCACTGTTTAGGTAATCCACATTGTATTTCTTGCCCACCTTAATGGCGTTCTCCATCAGTGATTTGCGCAAACCTTTCTCGGTAGCTATTTTCTGTTGGACACCTATATATACTTTCTCCCAAAAACGAGGTACACTGCACATGTGGCTTGGATGTACCTCCTTTATGGCTTGTTGTATATCTTGAGGACGCAAGTTGACAGCAATAGTGATACCCTCATACAAGCATACATAACTCCACCCACGCTCGAATACATGCGTCAATGGCAGGAAATTCATACTCACATCACCAGGCTTCATCTGATCACCTAATCGCTCATGATGATTTCTAAACTGGTCTATCATGCTGGCATGTAATAACATCACGCCTTTAGGTTCACCTGTGGTACCACTTGTATATAGCAGACCAAGCATATCTTCTGGCTTGCCATTTGCCTTGCGGGCTTCTACGATATCGTTCTTTGGAAAACCCTCGCCCAGATGCAAGAATTCATCGAAGTAAATGGATATTTTGTCTTGAGGATGGCGTGACACCTTGTAGTCATAGATGACTATCTTTGTCAGGCTCTGGCATTGAGATAGTACTGCCATGATTGTATCGTACTGATATTGCTCACCAACAAACAATAACTTGATATTGGCATCATTCACAATATATTGAGCTTGGCTCGATGACGACGTTGCATACAGAGGCACAGAAACCGCACGGTTATACATGTTCGCGAAATCCACCACAAAACTTTCTGGCTTGTTTTGAGAAAAGATGCCCACATTGTCTTCTTCCTCCACGCCCAACTCCACCATGGCATTGGCTGCTAAACGTACTTGATTCTGAAACTGCCCCCAAGAAATGGTCAGCCACTCACCTTTCTCATCTCTATACTTTAATACTGCATAATCGGCCCCTAATCTCTCCACTTGAAGATCAACCAATGCAGATAAATGTTTCATTGACATAACTAAAATATCTTATTTCGATACAAAGATAGCGGTTTCATGTGAAACTATCGTTTTTTATTGCGTAAATTTAATTTAATTTCTTATGTTTGCATAATAATTGAGGAGAAAATGATGGATTACGATGTAAAAAAGTTGTCTGAAGAGGCTGTGGAACTGTTGAAACAGCTCATTAGCATACCTTCGGTAAGTCGTGATGAACAACTTGCTGCAGACTACCTTCAGGGGTATATTGAAGCAAAAGGGATGGAAACTTGTCGGAAGGGTAACAATATTTGGTGCATGAGTCCAGGATTTGATTTGCAGAAACCTTCAATCCTACTCAACTCTCACATTGATACGGTAAAACCTGTGAGTGGGTGGCTCAAAGACCCTTTCACTCCTAAATTAGAGAGCAACGGAAAACTCTATGGTCTTGGTAGCAACGATGCTGGAGCGAGCTTAGTAAGTCTACTTCATGTTTTTTTTGCATTATGCGAGTACAATTTGTCATATAACCTACTTTTCCTTGCTTCTTGCGAGGAAGAAGTCTCAGGCAAAGAAGGCATAGAAAGTGTACTTCCCGATTTGCCTCCTATAAGTTTTGCCATTGTAGGTGAGCCAACAGAGATGCATCCTGCTATAGCCGAAAAGGGTCTGATGGTGATAGATGTGGAAACTCACGGCATATCAGGACATGCAGCTAGGAACGAGGGCGATAATGCCATCTACAAAGCTTTAGATGATATACGTTGGTTCCAGAATTATCAATTCTCTAAAGTGTCTCCAATTCTTGGACCTGTGAAAATGAGTGTCACTATGATTAATGCCGGTACACAACATAATGTGGTGCCTGACCTCTGTACTTTCACGGTAGATGTAAGGAGCAACGAATGCTATACCAACCAAGAATTGTTCGATGAAATCAAGCAATATATCAACTCTAAGCCTAAGGCTCGGTCTTTCCGTCTCAACTCCTCATGCACACCAATGAACCATCCAATTGTCAAACGAGCTATAGAAATAGGACGTAAGCCTTTTGGCTCGCCGACGCTAAGCGATCAAGCACTCATGCCTTTCCCTAGCATGAAAATGGGACCTGGTAAAAGTAGTAGGAGTCATACTGCTAACGAATTTATCTATGTGCAGGAAATAGATGAAGCAATTGGATTCTTTATTCAATTATTGGAGAGTATCGCTTAATGGCAAGGCATAATGAGTTGGGGAAAGTTGGAGAAGAGGCAGCTGTTAGATTTCTAGAGTGTAAAGGCTATACGATACTTCACCGAAATTGGCGTTTTTTGCATTGGGAACTTGATATTGTGGCTTATAAGGATGGCGAGGTGAGGGTTATTGAGGTGAAGACTCGCACAAGTGATAATTTTAAGGAACCTATAGAAGCTGTAAACCACCAGAAACGAATGAGGATAATGAAAGCGACGGATGCCTATATTAAGTGCTTTAATATAGACGAACCTGTTTTTTTTGACATTATTACTTTGGTAGGCTCTAAAGACGATTTCAAGATTGACTATATTGAGAATGCTTTTAGCCTACGCCATTATTATTAATTTAGGGTATTAGACAATGGATTTTCCCTTTATCATATTAAAACAGACTGATTCTACTAATCGTTACTTGATATCAATGTGCGAGGAAAAACAGGATAAGCTAGATCCTTTTACCGTAGTTATGTCAGATTATCAAACGGCAGGAAAAGGTCAGAGAGGTAACAGCTGGGAATCTGAGGCTGGTGCCAATCTCACTTTCAGCTTCGTTGTCTATCCTTCATTCATAGCTGCCAAAAGACAGTTTATTATATCTCAAATTGTCTCACTAGGTATTGTAAATGCTTTGAAGAACTACGAAAAAGAGGGCTTTTCTATCAAATGGCCTAATGATATCTATTACCATGATAAGAAAATTTGCGGTATGCTTATAGAAGTCTATTTAGATGGCATGGATTTAGGCAGATGTGTGTGTGGTATTGGTCTTAATGTAAATCAAGATACTTTTCACAGTGATGCCCCTAATCCTGTGTCGCTATGTAAGATAATTGGTAGAAAGGTGGATAGGATGAGCTTGTTGCAGAACGTGATGACTGAGGTTTATTCTCTTTACTCCAAACTAAAGGAAGATGATGCAACTAGTGATGAATTGTCTGCTAGTTATAACCAACTTCTTTATCGAAAAGAGGGGTATTATCGTTATAATGATGCCAACGGTGAATTCATGGCAAAGTTGCTGAGAGTTGAGTCTGATGGCAGACTTATACTAGAAGATAAGTTACATCATTTACGAAGTTATTTGTTTAAAGAAGTTCAATACATCCTTTGATATGGACGATAATTATTATATGAAAATGGCACTGAAAGAGGCTCAAACAGCTTATGATGCAGGTGAGGTGCCTGTGGGAGCTGTAGTGGTATGCAAAAATCGAATCATTGCCAGAGCTCATAACCTGACAGAAACTTTGACGGATGTGACGGCTCATGCTGAGATGCAGGCTATTACAGCAGCTTCTTCTGTGCTGGGAGGAAAATACCTGAATGAGTGTACACTTTATGTAACGGTAGAACCTTGTGTGATGTGTGCAGGGGCTATAGGATGGTCGCAATTGGGTAAACTGGTATATGGTGCTTCAGATGAGAAAAGGGGATATACACAATTTGCTCCTAAGGCATTGCATCCCAAGACAACAGTTGTTAGCGGAGTAATGGTAAAAGAATGTGCTGAGTTGATGAAGAATTTCTTTAATTCAAAAAGGGCTAGGCTTAATTGACCTCCTCGTATTCCACATATTCGCCCTCGTTTTCCTTAAATACTTTTTTACGCTTTTGTGTTTGAGGGTCACGTCGTACGTGGTAATCATTACGACGAATTTCGTTTTTCTCACCACCAAACACACGCCTCAGATAAAGATAAAGTGAACCTAGTTTACGCAAGACGATGGTAAACAATATGCTAAGAAGGATAAACTTTATCATTCTACTTTGGAATTAAAGATGTTGTAAATCCAAATGCCTACCGATAAGGCAATGTACCAAAGAATAATGAGGGCAATGCCTGGGATGCCTAAGAATAACAAGGCAACACAAACTGCCAAGAAGATGAATCTTACTTTGTTGTCTGCCCAAGTAAGGTTTTTGAACTTCAAAGAGAACATGGGAACTTCGCTCACTAAAAGCCAGCATGATACTAAAATAGCGGCTATCAATACCCCAAGGGGAAGGTTCAACATCCAATTGTAGAATCCAACAACTGATGCTCCCCAAAACAAGGCATTAGCTGGTACTGGCAATCCAAAGAAGGAACTCACCTGACGGCTATCATTGTTGAATTTCGCCAAACGAAGAGCAGAGAATACAGCAATCAGAAAAGCTATAAACGGCACATAGTCCATCCACCCTCCATCTTCTATCACGTAGTCGCTCAAAAATGAAAACATAATGGCTGATGGAGCAAACCCAAAACTGATGTCGTCGGCTAAAGAATCAATGTCCTTGCCAATGGTGGAATGAGCATCTAAAACTCTAGCAGCTAAACCGTCAAAGAAATCAAAGATAGCACTTAAAATGATACATAGCAAAGCATAGTTGTACAAATGCCAGAAAGCCATTACGCAACATACACAACCTGAAAAGAGGTTCAAACACGTGATAGTATTGGGAATATGTTTTGTGATTTTATTGGCCATGATCTAGTTTGTTTATGCCAAATTGGCAATGACAGTTTGGTTACCAGTGGTAGACTGGCCTAAAGTGACTTTGATGTCTGTTCCAAGAGGCAGGAACACATCCACACGAGAACCAAACTTGATGAAGCCTAGGTGTTCGTCAATGTAGCAGGCGTCACCAGGGATAGCGTAGGTAACGATACGTCTGGCCATAGCTCCTGCAATTTGGCGGACCAATATTTCCACTCCATCGGGATTCTCGATAACAATAGTAGAACGTTCGTTATCAAGACTTGCCTTAGGCAACCATGCTTTCATGAATTTGCCATTTTGATGGCTTACGAGTTTCACCGTACCGTCAACAGGATACCAATTGGCATGGACATTCGTAAGGCTCATGAAAATAGATACCTGAATACGCCTGTCATGGAAATACTCATTCTCTTCAACTTCCTCTACTACCACTACCTTACCATCGGCAGGGGCCACAACGGTTTTAGTCGTGTCCTTACCAAATAAACGAATAGGGCAACGGAAGAAATTAACCACGATACCATATATTATGACGCTGGCGCCAAATACAATGTAGAAAGGAATTTTTGTCTCAAATCCATAGAATAGTGCTAAATTCAGCAGCAATAAGGCGAGAAAACCTCCTATTAATGTGTGTGTACCTTCACGGTGTATATGTATCTTTTTAAGCCTTTTCATTATATGTCAAAGTTGATTTTGGCATCTAAAAAACGTGTTAAATCAAAACCAACTGCAAAATTAAACTTATTTTAAAGACAAAACAAATATTTTGGGGATAAATCAAATAAATGACATTTTTTCTGTGTTATTTTTTGGGGAATAGCAGGAAGCGTTGTACATTTGAAAACTAATAACAGCTATTTTTTTGTTGTATGCAAGATTTCATTCACCTACATGTACATACGTATTATTCCTTGCTTGATGGACAAGCGAGCATCAAGAAATTGGTGGATAAAGCTATTGCCGATGGTATGAAGGGTATGGCTATCACTGATCATGGTGTGATGTTTGGTATCAAGGAATTCCATGATTATTGTCTGGAAGTGAATGGGAAGCGCAAAAAAGAGGGTCTGGAACCTTTCAAGCCCATTTTTGGTTGCGAAATGTATGTAGCTCGTCATGGGCAGAAAGAAATAAAGGATAAAGATGACAGAGGCGGTTATCACTTGATTGTGTTGGCCAAAAATCTAAATGGATACAATAACCTTATCAAATTAGTTTCTGATGCATGGGTGGATGGTTTTTATAATCGTCCACGAACAGACAGAACTGATTTGCTGAAATACCATGAAGATCTGATTGTCTGTTCTGCTTGTCTAGCTGGTGAGGTGCCTGCTAAGATACTGAAAGGGGATATAGAGGGGGCTCGGGAAGCGATAGAGTGGTATAAGGGTTTGTTTGGCGATGATTACTATCTAGAGCTACAACGTCATGAAGTGAAAAACCCCGATCCATTGTATAAGGCGAACCGAGAGACATACCCATTGCAGCAAAAAGTAAACAAAGTGCTCATTGAGTTAGCGAATGAGTACGGAATCAAACTGGTTTGTACTAACGATAGTCATTTTGTGGATCAAGAAAATGCAGAGGCGCATGACCATTTGTTGTGTTTGGCTACTTCGAAAGACCTTGATGACCCTACCCGTATGCTTTATTCCAAGCAGGAATGGTTCAAGACACGTGAGGAAATGAATGAGGTCTTTGCTGATGTGCCTGAGGCTTTGTCGAATACTTTAGAGATACTCGATAAGGTTGAAGTCTATAGCCTTGATAATGATCCCATCATGCCTTTCTTTCCTATACCCGAGTCTTTCGGTACTGAAGAAGAATGGCGTAAGAAATTTACTAAAGAGCAGCTGTATAAAGAGTTTACCAGCGATGAAAACGGCGAAAATCAATTGTCGGAGGAAGCAGGCAAGAAAAAAATAGCTAAACTGGGTGGCTACGATAAGCTATACCGTATCAAGTTTGAAGCTGACTACTTAGCAGAATTGGCATACAAAGGAGCCAAAAGGATTTACGGAGACCCCTTACCTGACGAGGTAGCAGAGCGAGTGAAGTTTGAGTTGCACATCATGAAGACAATGGGTTTTCCAGGTTACTTCCTGATTGTTCAAGATTTTATCAATTCTGCCAGAGACGAGTTAGGCGTGATGGTGGGCCCGGGACGCGGTTCAGCTGCTGGTTCTGTAGTGGCTTATTGTTTGGGTATTACCAGGATTGATCCTCTGAAATATGACTTGCTATTTGAGCGATTCTTGAACCCTGACCGTATTTCATTACCTGATATTGATACCGATTTTGATGATGATGGACGTGGAAAGGTTCTCAAATGGGTGGAAGATAAATATGGGCATGAGAATTGTGCTCACATCATCACTTATAACACAATGGCGACAAAGAACTCCATAAAGGATGTAGCTCGAGTAGAAAAAGTGCCATTGCAAGTGGTAAATGATTTGGTCAAGGCAATTCCAGACCGTTTGCCTGATGGTATGAAGATGAATTTGTCTAATGCTATTAAGTGTACCCCAGAATTACAGGAAGCGGAAAAATCTGATGACCCCCATCTGAGAAATACCATTCAATATGCTAAGATGCTGGAAGGAAATGTTAGAGGTTCTGGCATCCATGCATGTGGCTTCATTATATGTAGGGACCCAATCAGTGAGCATGTGCCTATTTCTACAGCTGATGACCCTGATTTCAAGGATGTAAAGACTAATTGTACGCAATATGATGGTCATGTGATAGAATCAACGGGTTTGATTAAGATGGACTTCTTGGGATTGAAGACGTTATCTGAGTTGAAAGAAGCTGTTGCTAATATTAAGTTGACTAGAGGTATAGATGTTGATCTGGAAAATATCCCGATAGATGACCCCAAAACCTATAAGTTGTATCAGGAAGGTAGAACGGTTGGCACTTTCCAGTTTGAGTCGCAAGGTATGCAGACTTACTTGAGGCAATTAAAGCCAACGGTTTTCGAGGACTTGATTGCTATGAATGCACTCTATCGACCTGGTCCTATGGATTATATTCCTTCTTTCATTGCTAGAAAATCGGGTAGAGAGCCCATTAGCTATGATTTGCCTTGCATGGAGAAATACTTGAAGGATACTTATGGCATTACGGTTTATCAAGAGCAGGTGATGTTGCTTTCTCGTCAATTAGCTAACTTTACTCGTGGTGAGAGTGATGCTTTGCGTAAAGCGATGGGTAAGAAGAAAAAGAAGATTGTTGACGAGATGAAGCCCAAATTTATTGAGGGTGGGAAGAAGAATGGTCATGATCCTAAGATATTAGAGAAGATATGGGCTGATTGGGAGAAATTCGCTTCCTATGCTTTCAATAAATCTCATGCAGCTTGCTATTCTTGGGTGGCTTTCCAAACGGCTTATCTGAAAGCTAACTACCCTCCTGAGTTTATGGCCGCTATCATGAGCCGTAGAAAGGATGACATTAAGGAAACCACCAAACTGATGGACGAGTGCAAGGCGATGGGTATTGCCACCTTGGGGCCTGATGTGAATGAGAGTTATCAGAAGTTTGGTGTCAACAAGAAGGGCGAGATACGCTTTGGCTTAGCAGCTATCAAGGGCATGGGAGACTCTGCAGCTGAGGCGATTATTAATGAACGTATGGCAAATGGTCCTTTCAAGGATATCTTCGATTTTGCGCAACGTGTCAATATGTCAGCCGTCAATCGTAAGGCGTATGAGAGCTTGGCTTTGTGTGGTGCCTTTGATGGGTTTGGCATTGCTCGTGAACGCTTCTTTGGACTTAATACCAAAGGTGAGATGTTCCTTGATACGTTGGTGCGCTATGGTCAGACCTATCAGGCAGAGAAGGCCCAAATGCAGAATTCGCTATTTGGAGGCGAAAATGAGATAGAGATTGCTACGCCTCCTATTCCAGAGGCTGAATCTTGGGGTGATATTGAACGCTTGAATCGTGAACGTGAGTTAATTGGTATTTACCTCTCTGCTCATCCATTGGACGAATATCAAGTAATATTGAAACATGTTTGCAATACCAGCATGAAAGAGTTGGAAGACCTGAAAGAGCTGAAAGGGCGTGAAGAACTTACTTTCGGTGGTATGGTTGTAGGTTTACGAAAAGGTATGAGTAAGCGTGGTGACCCCTATGGCATTGCAAAGATAGAAGACTATTCAGGCTCTGCTGAGGTGGCTTTTTGGAGGAATGATTGGGCTGTTTATCAGGGCTTTGTTCAGGAGAAGATGTTTGTCTTTATTCATGCGAAAGTAGAACCTAACAAATGGAGATCTGATAGCTTGGAATTGAAAATCAACAAGGTAGAACTAATGTCTGATGTGAAAGACAATTTGATTCATAAGTTTACAATTACCTTGCCCCTAGACGAGATTGATAAATCAATGGTGGACGGTTTGACAGATATATGTCAGAAATATCCTGGGAATTCCGACCTTTATATAAAGATCCAAGACAAGGGGATGAATATGTCTATTGATATGTTGTCACGTCCTGTCAAAGTGGCTGTTGGGAAGGAACTGATTTCCTATTTAGATCAATATGAGAACATCAGCTATGGCATAAACTGATGTTTGGCATTGTGTTTGCAAACAAGACAATAAATAATGTTTAATTAAATAAGTAAAGAGATGGCAAAAGAAATTACAGATGCTAACTACAAGGAGTTGATGGCTGATACCAGCAAGCCTGTAGTGATTGATTTTTGGGCTACTTGGTGTGGACCATGCCGTATGGTGGGCCCTATTATTGATGAATTGGCTGGCGAATACGAAGGAAAAGTCGTAATCGGCAAGTGCAATGTAGATGACAACGAAGACCTTACCATGGAGTTTGGCATTCGGAACATTCCTACCATCCTGTTCTTTAAGAATGGTCAGTTGGTTGACAAGCAGGTGGGTTCTGCTCCAAAACCAGTGTTGGTACAGAAAATAGAAGCTCTTTTGTAAGTTATGGCAAACGATGAGTTTTTGGCTGATGACCTGGATGACGAAAAGACCATCGCTTTTATCAAGAGTTATTTGCCACAGGATTTGAAGGATAAGTTTACAGACGATGAACTGTACTATTTCCTCGATGTGATTGACGAGTATTATGCCAATAGTGGCATACTCGATGCTGAGCCTGATGCTGATGGTTTTGTCGATATCGATTTGGATAAAATCGTCGACTATGTCATCAAGGAGGCTAAGAAAGACGAGATTGGTGAGTTCGAGCATGATGACATCCTCTTTGTCGTGCAAGGAGAGATGGAATATGCCGACTCTCTAGATTGATTCTTCAATCAGTAACTATTTTTTAAAGCTAACGGCTACCAACCTATAAGGAAGGTAGCCGTTAGTCTTGTATTTCTCAGATATCTTACTGTTCTGCTTTAAGAGTTGTGAAGATATCGCCTGCTGACATTCCAATAATCAACTCACGCTTATCATGATTAGTATTTTCTTTGCATTTAATTATGAGTAGATTCCTGTTGTCTTGTGGCACTCTAAGACTATACCATTCTCCCTCCAATGAACAATAGTCAGTGTCGGTGGGATTATAAGGGACGTAATGTATCTGTTTTACACCATTCACGTTTTCTTCCACATCGGTTATCCACCAATAATAGTTTAGACATTTGATGGTGTCACATGATTCAGCTTGGCTTATCACAATCTCGCTTTTATCTATCTTCATAGGGTCCCAATTACCATCAGGGATTTCGTTGTTATCAGAGTTACTGCAAGAGAAAAAAGAAAAAGCAGCAATAACACTTAATGCAGCAAAAGCTTGAAATAATACTGACCTTTTCATATCCATAAGTTTTAGTATAAATATTGTTCTTTTTGATTAAGCCACAATGAGTTGAAGGACTTTAGCCTTTCTTTTGCAAAGGTATTTTTTTTTTAGATGTTCAAGCATTTTAGATAGGATAATGGTGTTTTTAACATCATTTATACATTCACCCCACACTTTTCTCTCTCTTTGAAAAACATTGATAATGTTGACCTAATATCTGCTATGGGTATCTTCAAAGGCGCTTATTGATTGTTCAGATAGTTTCTTCATGGTGTCCGAGTGGCTTCTATGGGTCGTCGCAATATCTGTTATACCCCTATAGAAATGTCTCCTTTCCCTCATAACTGACGCTCTGACACCCCATAGCAGATACTGGAACGATGCGTAGAAAGCTTTCCCTAAGAGGTAGGCTTACTTCTTTTAAGCGATGGTTTTAGTTCGGCTAAACGGGGAGTTTACTTCTTTTAAACAAAATGTCAGTTTTCTCCTGAAGAGAATACTGACATTAACTAATATAATATAGTCTGATTAGACCTTGAGACAGCTTGACTTTATCACCCTGTCGCTTTTAGGAAGACGAAGTGTTAAGATAAAAATATACTGACATTGAGATAAGAATAAGTCCTAAGGCTCCATAGATGAGGCGAGCCTTTTGTCTGCCAAATCGCTTGACGACGTATTGGGCATTTTGGGCCGTAAAGAACCAACCCCAATTAAAGAGAGCTGCCAATAGGGCGATAATGCCTGTAATGGCGAAGATGATAATCATGAAATAGGGTGCCATCGTGGTGTTGGTTTAGCAGAAGTCCTCTAAAGTAACAAGGCGAGAGGCATTTCCCTTTTCCTCGATAGAAACTTTTATGGTATTGCCAGGAAGCAGATCCTCAATAAGTTCTGGCCATTCTATGAAACAGATGGCGCCACTATAGAAGTAATCCTCATAGCCCATATCATATACCTCTTCCAACTTCTTAATGCGGTAGAAGTCAAAATGATAAATGAGTTCTCCTGCAAGGTCAGACCTATATTCGTTGACAATTGCAAAAGTGGGTGAAGTGATGTTGTCTGTAACGCCCAACTCCTGGCAAATGGCCTTGATGAATGTAGTCTTTCCTGCCCCCATTTTGCCATAAAAAGCAAAAACGGTGTTGTCGCCCATAAGGCTGACAAACTGATGGGCAGCTTCATTAATATGCTCTAATGAATCAATCTTTATTGTTTCCATAATTGTTCTTTTTTCTAATCTCCCTTAATACTAACAGTACTTCGTCTTTTAAGCTGTCAGGTATTTCCAACTCTCTTTGTTGCAGACTCTTCACCCATCCTGGTACATCTTCTTCCTGCATCGTGTAGAATACATTCCTGAACTCTTCTGCTTCATCATCGGTATATTGGTCGGATGATTTGCCTTTATATGCATCTAATTCCTCATCATCGTAATAGTCAATATGTTGTTTGATGACGGGTGTCATACATTCTAGGTCGCAACTTTTCCCTTCGTCCAACTCGCAAGAGTCTGCCCCACAATCTAGCACCATTTTGACTTCAGGCATTTCTGCTATTTCGCCATTGGCCAATTTCTTTGCTAATGAGCGATTTCTGAGAGCCCCAGCTATTGCCGCCAGGATGCCTAATGCCACAAGACTTGCGATTAATATCCACATGGTTTTCACTATTTTGAGGTTGCAAAGATAGTTTTTTTTTATTACCTTTGCAATGAAAACAACTAAAGATATGAAAAAGACTTATAAAGTAGAAGGGATGATGTGCAAGCATTGTCGCAGACATGTCGAAGAAGCGTTGAACGCTATGGATGGTGTGAAGGCTGAGGTGACGTTGGATCCTCCTCAGGCTGTAGTAGAGTTTGATGGCGATGAACTCTCTTTGGTGGAGTTGCAATCGTTTGTGTCTCTTAATGCTGGGGATTATAAACTGAGTGAAATTTAAACTTTATACTATTATGAAAAAATATTGTTTGGCATTGAACATGTTAGCTATGGTCACTGCTTTTTTAATAGGGTGTAAATCCGAAAGCCCTACACAGTTTGTACTTGCAACTTATAACATTCGTTTTGAGGGGCAAGGTGATTATGATAATGGTAACGGATGGTCAACAAGACGTGATTATGTATCACAATTGATCCTTTTCCATGATTTTGATATCTTTGGAACACAAGAAGGATTGCATAATCAGTTGGAGGACTTGAAGGAAAGATTGCCTGGATTCGATTATATCGGTGTGGGCCGTACTGATGGAAAACAAGAGGGTGAGTATGCTGCCATTTTCTATCGTACAGATATGTTTGAGGTGCTGGATCATGGAGACTTCTGGCTCTCTACAGATACCGAAAAACCTAATGTAGGATGGGATGCTGCTTTGCCTCGCATCTGTACTTGGGGTAAGTTTCGCATGAAAGATACTGGTTTCACCTTTATTTATTATAACTTGCATATGGATCATATTGGCGTAGTGGCAAGGGCCGAGAGTGCCAAGTTGATTCTGAAACGAGTGACAGAAAACCCAGAGAAGTTGCCAGCTATCTTGTCGGGCGATTTCAATATCGACCAAAACAATGAATCTTTCAAGTTGATAGACAACTCTGGCATTATGTCTGACTCTTACCGTATTGCTGACTTCAAATATATCACTAATGGTACGTATAATGGGTTTAGTCCGGCAAGTCCAAGCAAAGATGAGAGAATCGACCATATTTTCTTGACAAAAGACTTCCATGTATATAAATATGGTGTACTGACTGATGTCTATTATAGCGAAACTGAAGATGCCGATGGCAATAAAACCAGGGTGGCTCGCACTCCTTCCGATCATTTCCCTGTAAAAATAGTATTAGAAGTGAAATAAGCGTTTTGCTTATTACGCTATAAAACAAAGTGTTGTAATTTTGGGCGAAAAATATTTTGAATTTTTCGCCCAAAATATTTGTGTATTCGGAAATAAGTCCCTACCTTTGCATCCGCTTTCCGCAAGGGATGCTTTTTTTTAGTTCTATGAAATACTGATGTACAGAGGACAGGCAGCTATCCGGTATTCGTTTTTTCAGAGCTGTTACCGGATGTCTGAAGATAAGGTGTTATAATACATG
>JAEEGL016024280.1_pt1 | contig 38820 bp, 28 predicted proteins | sample 9134231 | NCBI WGS metagenome assembly JAEEGL01 (sample SAMN16246548, study PRJNA631951) | gut metagenome | biome: gut microbiome; feature: rumen; material: fiber-attached | host: Bos | place: Iran: Karaj | collected 2018-10 | reverse complement strand
GTGGAGAGCTTCAGCCCCATGGACTCGAAGCGCTTCACCTGGCGGTACTCGGGAAGGTGGTGGCAGTACTTGTCGGTGATGATGGTGGCCATCGTCTTGTTTCCTGCGATGCAGCCAGGGAGGCAGTTCTGCGACTTCCTGGCCTCGAAGATCTGCGTGTGGGCATCGGTGGGCTTTGCCGACTTCAGCTTGCAGATGGCCTCGCGCTCCACGCGCACCGATAGCTTCAGACCCTCTATCTCAAGGTACTCGTGGGTGTTCCAGCCGATGACCGTCATCGTCTCAGGGTCATAGCCATCGGGATAGAACTCGACAGGATCCTGACGGGGCACCTCGGGGCCGATGCGGTAGGTCTGGCCCTTGCGGGTCCGGGCCGCCCTCTTCTGGGCACGGCGGCTGTCGGCCTCCTTGTGGACGGCGGCCTTCGTGTCCTCGACGCGCACGGCCTCCTCCTTCAGCTGCTCATCGCTCAGCGGAAGAACCTGCTCCTCGCCGAAGTCCAGGCTCAGCTGGTTGGGGTCCTCAGGATGGAGCCTCTCGCTGCGGCGGCCATATATTTGCCGCTGGAACAGACTCACCTGCCGGCTCAGCTTGGCAATAAGCTCGTCTTTCGAGGCAATAACCACATCCTTGTCGGCAATCACGGCATCCCTGTCGGCAATCACGGCACACAGACCGTCAATCACACCGGCACAGGCCTTCTGCGGGACATCCTTGCCCTGGATGCGCCGCTCCGACTGCGTCAGATGCTGTATGTACTGCTTTTTCGTCATTGCCGGTTTCTACCTGATTGCAAGTGCAAAGGTAATACTTTTTACCGACATGTGCAACACAATAAATATTATCGTAACTTATTGTATATTAAAGCGCTTCCTGCGGGCAACTGACGGACAGACCCCTTCTATGAACAGCAGAAGCTCGTCCCATCTCATCACGTAGAACAGAGGAGCAACGGAACTGCGGAACACCTTGCGGCTAATCCTGCCCTGCTCCAGACGCTTGTAGTAAAGCACATAGCCGCCACGCTCCCAGTGAAGCAACTTCATACGGCTGCGACTGCGGTTGACGAATACATAAACGCTGCCGTCAGTAGGTGACATGTGCATCAGACGAACCAGACCGCTCAACGGCTCCACTCCCTTGCGAAGGTCTACATGGCTACCGTATACCAAGAACTTGTTACTTTCATTCAGACTAAACATAACAACACAATTTGAGACTGCAAAGGTAGGAAGATTCTTGAAGTCTCAAAATACGTCGAAATTGGGATGGTTACAAATGAAAAATGCCGTTTTCCGCCAGGGACATGAAAAGTCTCAACTGTAAGCCTCACTAAAAAGAGCTATGGGCTTCTGCCGCCATTTTGTAGCGAGTCAGAAGCTCATAGCTCAAAATAGGATCTTTATGTCTTAGGTGTTACTTCCCGGGAAAGGAAACCTGGCCGAGACAGCAACCCGTAGGAATCAATGATTCCTGAAGTTCCACTTGGAATTGTCGGATGAGAAGTCGTATTCGGCAATGGTGGGAGTGCTGTCACCGGCTGAGTACAGGACGTAGCGGGTGTTGATGCCCTCGCGGCCCGGAATGACTTTAGGCATGATGCGGAAAGTGTCGTCGGTGAGCTGCTCAATGCGCCAGAGCTGCTCGTCGGCGCCGGTATAGGCAGGCACCGTAGTCACCTCGAGGTCGGCGGTGGCGGCCAAGGCACGCTGGGTGCCGTCGATGGTGATTTTGAAATAAGTATTTCCCAGGTAGCCGCCTTTATCTGCCACGGGCTGAATGTTCCAACGCTGGTGGGGACGGAACATATAGTCGCCTATGCGCACGGAGATGTTGCCCTCGGGCCAGGTGCCGATGACCTCTTCCAGCTTCTGTTCGGCCACGGGCTGGGGAGGAGCGGCATTCTGCTGAGGTCGGCCGAAACCGCCCTGGCGGGGAACGTTCATGCGGATGAAGTCAACAGCCAGTTCGAGGGCATAGCCGCGGCGTTCGCTCTCAATCTCGAAGATGCCGCCCTTGAACTGTTCGCCGCCAACGGGCCAGTTGTTTTTCCAGAGCAGGGGGCGAATGGCCAATGTGGAGCGGCCGCCCATGTCGAAGTCGGCCTCCCAGTGGAACGACATCACCTCCACGCCCTCGTCGATAATGGTTCGTCCGAAGTGTCCGGCACCGGTCTTGCGGTCACCGGCGGCAATCACCATCTTTCCGCCGCCGTGGAACATGTCGCGGCCCACGTTGTCAATGTATGGCCCGGTGACGCTCTTGGCCCGTCCCACCACAATGTTATAGGTGGAGTTCACGCCGTCGCAGCAGGTGCCGTGGGTGCCCAGCAGGTAGTACCAGCCGTCGCGGTAGATGAGGTCGCTGGCCTCACAGTCGATGGCGATGTCCTGCTCCTTGTTGCCGCTCACGCGCTTGCCGGTGACGGGGTCGAGCTCAATGAGGCGGATGGTGCCGAAATAGGTGCCGTAGCTGGCCCAGAGCCGGCCCGTGGTGGGGTCGAGCAAGAGTCCGGGGTCGATGGCGTCGTTGTCTTCCATGCCGTCAGAGGAGCACACCTCGATGGCCTCGGTGTATTTGAAGTCGGGGGAGTTGGGGTCAAGGGTTTTGTTCCACATGGTGAGGATGCGGCCGTTGTGGCCACCGCCAAGTCCGCCGCCCGTGGCTCCGTAGATGACGAGGTAGCGGTCGCCAATCTTCAGCACGTCGGGGGCAGCACCGCCGCCGGGGCGCACGGCTCCGCCGTTCCAGGTCCAGCCGTCTTCGGAGATGAGGCCACCGCCGCCGGTGCCGAAGGTATAGTATTTACCGTCGCATTCGGCCAGCGTCGAAGGGTCGTGAATATAGGGTTGTCCTACTTGTGCTTGAAGCATGGAGGGAAAGGCCATCAGGGCAAAGGCCGTGGCCAGGGTATGTGATATATATTTCTTGGTTTTCATAACTCGAAGTAAATATGTGATAATTATATTTGTTGACGGATAAACGGGTTATCGCATTCACTTGTTAAGGATTTACGACGGTAAAGCCCCTTACCGGCTGGCCCTTCTCGTCGAGGAAGCGCACGCAGAAATCGCTCATGCCCGGACCGTTGATGACGGCGCCGCGCAACACATTGCGGCCTTTCTTCAGCGTGAGGCGCGGCGACATGCCGTCGTCTTTCACCATACGGCGGTCGCCGGACAGGAGGAGGACCTCCTCGCCGTTGAGCCACCACATGGAAGCGGAGTTGGAGCCAACGGCCAGGCGCACATCGCGGATTTCCTCGGGACAGTCGATAATGGTGACGGCCCAGAAGAGCACGCCATAGACCTTCTCGCCCCATTTTTCGGCAAAGCGGAACAGTTTCACGTTGAAGCGCTCGCTATCGAGGGCATGCCAGGTGAGCGTCTGCTTCACGGTCTTCACCTCTGGCTGGGCAGGAGCTGCAGCGCCACGGCCAAAGCCTGCCGGAGCCTGCTCCTGGCGGAAGACGGCCTTCACCTTTTGGCCGTCCTTCGGAAGAATGGTCTGCTGGCCCTTGAAATATTCGCGGTTGAAATGTTCACGCAGATAACTGTCTGTAAACACGGTATTTCCGCTATTGGGCTTGTCGATGGGATCCAACAGCATCCAGCGGCGGATGAAGCCGTCCTGGTCGGGCTGGGCGGTAGGCGTGGTGACCTTCGAGAAATAGGTGGGACGGTTCTTGAACTGCACCCAGTCCACGCTGACGGCACCATTGCCTTCGTTGGTGATGACCAAGTCGGTAACGCCCTTGGGAGTGTATTCAAGCGAGGCGGTCTGCGTAAGCCACTGGTTGCGCAGGTCGCGGCTGAAGCGGCCCATCATGGGACCTCCGCCACCGGCAGGAGGCTCGGGCGGGCGCACCGTCAGCTTGAAGCGGGCAATGACACGGCCCTTGGCGTTGCCCTCGCGGATGCAGAACTCGGTGTCGTCGGCGGCCTTTACCGAGAGGATGATATATCCGTCGGTGATACAGCCGAAGTCCACGTCTTTATAAAGCGACCAACTGCCCTTCTGCGGCAGGGTGACACAGCCGCCGCGCATGTAGTTGGCCGTGTCAACAGCCTCGCTGCTCACGCCGGCGCTGCTGGAGCTGAAGCGGTCAATCTGGATTTTCTCCGTGGCCTGGTTGATGCCCACGCCGCGCATGGTTTCCTTCACCTCCTGGATGGTGCCGTCGGGATTGAAGAACAGCTTCTCAATGCACACCGAACGGCGCTTGTCGTCTTTCGGCGAGAAGAAGTTGGTGTGGTAGAACAGGTACCACTGGCCCTTGTAGTTCACAATGCTGTGGTGGTTGGTCCAGCAGCCGTTGGGATGCTCGGCCATGATGAGGCCCTTGTACTCGTAGGGGCCCATCGGACTCTTGCTCATGGCATAGCCCAGCACCTCGGTGTTTTCCCTCACATAGGGATAGGTGAGGTAATAGTTGCCGTTATACTCAAAGGCGAACGGACCTTCGGCCTGGCGGTTGGGAAGGCCCTGCAAGCAGTTCACGCCCACCATTTCCACCTCGCGGTTTCCCCATTTAACGGTTTCGCGGGGGTTGTCGTCCGCCAGTTCCTTCATGTTTTCCTTCAACTTGGCACAACGGCCGTTGCCCCAGAATATGTAGGCATTGCCGTCGGAAGCCTGGAGCACGCACGGGTCGATGCCGTTGATGCCCTTGATGGGCTCCGGCTCTGGCACGAACGGACCCTCGGGGTTGTCGGCAATGGCCACGCCCACGGCAAAACCGCCTCCCGCAGCCGGGGCTGAGGGGAAGTAGAAATAGTACTTGCCGTTCCTATAGACACAGTCGGGAGCCCACATGGAATAGGAATTAGGCCTCACCCAGGGCACCTTGTTCTGCGTGACTATCACGCCGTGGTCGGTCCAGTCGGTAAGGTTCTCAGAGGAGAAGACGTGATAGTCTTCCATGCAGAACCAGTCCTGACGCTGACCTTCCGGCGGGAAAATGTCGTGCGAAGGGTACAGGTACACCTTATTATTAAACACGCGCGCGGTGGGATCTGCTGAATACAGATCGCGAAGCACCGGGTTTTGGGCCGCCGACAATAGCGGCAGGCCGAAAAGTAAAAGATAAAATAATCTCTTCATTGGTTATAGCTTTAATAACTTAGTTAGAAATCAATCTGTGCAATTTACGGCGAGGGGAAAACAGGAACTGTTTCCACAATGCTCCAACGTGGCATGATGCGGTATAACGGCAACAAACCTTCTTCACGACTCTAAGTGCAAAGGGCCGCAGCCCGAAGCTCAGTTCCCAGAGCCGAGGATGCCAATCTGACGAGATGAAGCCTGTTCCCATATCTGCCTTTGTTCAACTCTTAGACTCGATGATATTTCACATACTTTAAAAAACGATTTCAGAAAAATACTTAAAAAAAGCATAATTCTTTTGTACGTTGCAAAAATATAAGAAAAATTTGACAAAAGGGGAATGATTTGTAACTTATGCGTCAAAAAATAGTAACATCAGTCGATTTAGATAGAAAAAACAAAATTCGGGTTACATGACGAAAACAAAATTTATAAATAAGGTTTTAATTTTGCAACCGAATTTTAAATGCAACAATCATATCAGCCATACATTATTATTACATCTAAATGCACTATATTTTTTCAATCTTAATATCAACTAATTAATTTGTAGTATGTGGACTATTAAAAATCTGCAAAAACCATTCTTATGGTTGTTCCTGCTCTGCTTGCTTCCTCTCGGGGCAATGGCTCAGAGCACAGTAAGAGGAACAGTGAACGACGAAAGTGGCCAGCCCATTATCGGTGCAACGGTAAGGGTGCAGGGCACTAACGAGGGCGCCATTACCGACCTGAACGGTAACTTCACCGTGAAGGCAGTAACGACCGCCACACTGAACGTTTCTTACGTGGGTTACATCGCTCAGAAGGTGAACCTCAACGGAAGAAGCAATGTCGTCATCGTGCTGAAAGAAGACAACACCACGCTCAACGACGTGGTCGTCATCGGTTACGGTACGATGAAGAAGAGCGACATCTCGGGTTCTGTGGCCACCGTGGACCAGGACGCCGTGATGAAGCGTATCCCCACCAACGTCGGACAGGCCCTGCAGGGTGCTGCTGCCGGTGTGATGGTTACACAGTATGACGGTACGCCCGACGGTGAGGCTGCCATCCGCATCCGCGGTGTCGGCACCATCAACGGCGATGCCTCTCCTCTTTATGTCGTGGACGGTGTGCAGGTAGGCAACAGCGCAAGCTTCGTCAACCCCTCCGACATTGAGCGCATCGAGGTCCTCAAGGACGCCTCCGCAACGGCCATCTACGGTTCGGCTGGTGCTAACGGTGTGGTGATGATTACCACCAAGCACGGCGCAAAGGGCAAGACAAACATCAACCTGACAGCCGACTTCGGTCTGCAGACACTGCCCTACACCCTGGACGTGCTCGACCTGACCACCTTCGCAAAAGCATTGCGCGAAGCCAAGATTACCAACCAGAAAGACGGTATCGGTAACCTCATCTGGAATGAAAAATACGACGGCAAGCTCAACGCCATCGACTGGCAGAAGGAAATGACACGCGCTGCTCTGCGTCAGCAGTATGGCGTCTCCGTCAACGGTGGTAACGACAAAACTCAGTTCAACCTTTCATTCGGCTTCAACGATGTTGACGGTCTGGTGGTGAACACCAACTATCAGCGCTTCACCGCTCGCGCAAACATCTCTTCGAAGGTGAACAAGTATCTGGAACTCGGCGGCGACATCAACTACACACACAGTGAGAGCCACGGCTCGAACATGGGACTCGGTAACAACCAGAACATGTCTTCACTGCGTGACTTCGCCTCCATGACTCCGACCCTCGACTATGTGACCAACAACGACCCGAACGGCACGCTGGTGAACGTCAACCTGGTGAACCCCGACGGTTCATACGGCGGCACCTACCAGAACACGCCTAACGCATGGGAAGGCAACACCAACATCGCCACCAACCCCTATGCTTCGCAGATGGAGAACGGCGACCGTGCACGCAACGGCTACGACCGCATCCAGACAACGGCTTTCGTTGACCTCACATTCCTCGACATCGACCACCACAAGCTCGACATTAGGTCGCAGGGCACCTATACTTATTGGGGCAACAACAGTTCAGACTACACCGGTGGCCGCCATCGCTACAACTACATCAACGGTGCGTTGACCGAGTTGGTACTGAACGCTGACCAGACCTACTCTTTCTCGCTGAACAACAGCCATGGATACAGCCTCGGACTGCAGACCTACCTGACCTACAACCTCGACTATGACATTCACAACCTGACCCTCATGGTCGGTAACGAAGTCGGAAAATCTTGGGGACAGTGGGTAAGTGCCGGTGCCCGTTCATTCCCCTCAGTGATGAACCGCAGCATTGCTTTGACTGAAGACCTGAACTCGCGCAGCGGCAATGGTGCTTACAATGCTGACACTCACACCATTTCTTACTTCGCACGTGCCACCTACAGCCTTATGGACCGCTACATCCTCACAGGAACCATCCGTAAGGACGGCAGCTCCAACTTCGGAGAAGGCAACCGCTGGGGTACATTCCCCTCAGTGGCCGGTGCATGGCGTATTTCTGAAGAGCCCTTCATGAAGGACATCGCAGCCATCGACAACCTGAAGTTCCGCGTGGGCTGGGGTCAGACTGGTAACGCCGGCGGCGTGGCTGGCAAGGGTGTGGCCGCTCTGAGCGGTGACGCTGCCTACAAGTTCTATCCCAATGGCGGTTCCTCTGGTTTCTGGGGCAACGGCGTACGTGAGACCGGTTGGTTCGCTCCGCTGGTTGACACCAACCTGAAGTGGGAGACCACCGAGATGACAAACTTCGGTATCGACTTCGCCTTCCTGGGCAACTGGGACATCACCCTCGACTACTTCGTAAAGAACACCAAGGACCTGCTCCTCTATCAGCAGATTCGTCAGTCGGCAGGTAACACTCAGATCTACACCAACTATGGTGAAATCCAGAACAAGGGCTTCGAGTTCGCAGTGGGCTACCACAAGCAGGTGAACAAGGACTTCGCTTGGAACGCCCGCCTCACCGGTTCTACCATCAGCAACAAGGTGAAGAAGATGGGTGACCCCCTCTACAACACTTGCTCGGCCAACGGTACGACAATCGACGGTCACCAGGTGGGTGCTGTGGACGGCGCCAGCGAATTCTGGACAAACCACTCTATCTGTATGGAAGGTGAAGCCGTGGGTTCATACTTCGGTTATGTGTTCGACGGCATCATCCAGAACGAAGCTGACCTGAATGATTATAAGAACCGCATTAAGTCTGACGACTACTCGAAGTGCGACGACAACCACCCGCTGTCAGTCGGCGACGCAAAGTTCAAGGACCTCGACGGCAACGGCATCCTCGACCAGAACGACCGCACCATCATCGGCAACGGCTTCCCCGCCCTGAACTACGGCCTCAACCTCGGTGCCACCTATAAGGACTGGGACTTCAGCCTCTACATGTACGGTGTGTTCGGCCAGGACATCCTGTCTTACTCGGCCATGAAGCTCAGCTCGATGGTACAGCTCGACGACCAGTGCATTCCTAACATCCTGAAGGATTCCTACAACGACGCCTTCCGCGATGGACACGGCTCACTGCCCCGTCTGACCGTACTCGACCCGAACCGCAACGCCCGCGTCAGCGACCTCTGGATTAAGAACGGCGACTTCCTCCGTATCTCCAACCTCCAGGTGGGTTACACTCTCCCGAACAGCATCAGCAACAAGCTGGCCATTCAGAAGGCTCGTGTTTATCTCGGCGTGAACAACCTGCTCACCATCTCTGGCTACAACAAGTACGGAGATCCTGAAATCGGTACTGGTTCTGTGCTCTACACTGGCCTCGACACTGGCCGTTACCCGATGCCCCGCACCTTCATGGCTGGTATCAATGTGACATTCTAATTGAGGTACGAAGAATAAATGAAGAATTATATAAAGAATACAAATATGAAAACAAAGTATTATATTTTCGGTGCAGCTCTGTTCAGCATGATGGGCTTTGGCCTCACATCCTGCGACAACGAAGAGTTCCTGGATGTTGACCAATATGACAACATCGCTATCGCCGCAATGTTCGAAAGCGATGCCAATGCCAAGAAGGGACTCAACGGTGTCTATGACATGTGTTTCCCGAACGACTCTTACGACGGTGACTGGGGATTCAAGCCCAACTTGTTTACCGGCTGCCACCCGACTATCGACACTCAGGCTACGGGTTGGGACAAAGACTGGAACTCACAGAACTGGAACGCTTCTTCGAGCGAGCTGCTCAACGGATGGAAGCATGTATATGCCGGCATCTGCCGCGCCAACGACTATTTGGAAGCTCTTGCCTCCTCTGAGAAAGTCAGCGATGGCGTGAAAACAAAACTTACCGGTGAAGGTCGCGCATTACGCGGATTCTTCTACCACTGGCTGGCCACAACTTTCGGACGTGTGCCCATGCTGGCCACCGGCGAAAACTACTCGAACACCCCGCAGAAGGCTCGTGCAGAGACTTATGTGGAGATGTGGGACTTCATCATCGAAGACTTCAAGGCTGCAGCCGAAATGCTCGACTGGGCTCCCATGGACGGACAGTATGGCCGCGCTACGAAAGGTATGGCCCTGGCATACCTCGGCGACTGCTACATGTGGAAAGCTTATCGTCTGACCGATGGCAGCAACGGACAGGCTCAGGATGCCTCTCAGGCCCAGCAGCTGTATCAGCAGGCTGCCGCTTGCTTCAAGCAGATTCTCGACAGTGGTGTTTACCATCTGAACGAGTCGTTCACCACGCTGTGGGACCCCGCTTCTGCTTGGGGACCCGAAGCTATCTGGGTGGAACAACTCGACGAAGGCAACAACTGGGGTAAGTGGGACAACCTCACTTCCAAACTGATGCTGAAGTGGTACACCGCATGTCCTGACAACGGCGGTTGGGGTTCGCTCTACCTCTCTTGGGAGTGGTACTCCAGCTATGAAAAGGGTGACAAGCGCCGCGCTGGTTCTTGCTACACGGGTGCCGTTCCTCAGATTAACCCGAACAACCCTGCCTATGATCCTCAATACGAGGGTTGGTACGAGCCTTCAATCTACGGTGTGAACCCCTATTTGCAGGAAGTGCTCGGCCACGGACTGGAGAGCAGCAACACACGCCAGTTCCACTTCTTCAACGGTGAGTGGGCTCCTTCTATCTGGAGTTCTAAGATGTGGCGTACCGCTTCTGCCGAATATAAGTCATGGGGTGACGGACACTGGAGCCCAACTCCCATCTACTGGAAGCGTCTTACCAACGTGATGCTCGACTATGCTGAGTGCTGCTTCCGCCTCGGTCAGGATGCAGAAGGATGGAAACAAATCAACACGCTGCGTAACCGTGCCTTCGGTAAGCTCGAAGACGGCAAGGAGCAGGCCCTCACTGAAAAGTACCTGCCCTACTACAACAGCTTTGCTGAATGGACTGGCCGTGCAGAAGGTGAAAACGAGAATGGTGGCCCGTTCTACAAGAACCGCACCGAATACCCCATCCCCTTCGGAAGCACTGTTGAGAACGTACCCGACGCTCAGACTTATTACACAGCTTTGAAGGCTGACAAGGCATTCGATTCACCCGTGTGGAAAGTTGCCGTCAACGAGGAACGCCGCAAGGAGTTCAACTGCGAATGGTCGCTCCGTCCCGACATGCAGAAGTCTGGCTACATGGCTGACCACGTGGCTCATAACTATCCGAAGCGCGACATTGACCAGAGTGGCGACAATGCTCCTATCAAGAATATCCCTTGGACCGTTCGTACTTACGACTACAACGACCTGAAGATGGACATGCCGATTCCGCAGGATGAAATCCTGAAGAACCCGCTCTGCGATCAGAACCCGGCTTATACAAAGACGGAATAAGGAATGTGGTTACACAAACGATAATTGCTCATTTTCATCCTTGAAATGTTCATGATTAGAGGGTGCTGCACGCGGTTGCAGTGCCCTCTTTTTTTGTTTCTTTAAGCCCGTTACTGACAACTTAAGGACACTGCGGGTAAAAAAAGCACCCATTTTCCACCTTGTTTGGAAAAATAATCGTACCTTTGCATCGTATGGACGCAAAATCAAAGAAGAAGTCAAAAAAGAACACAGGAAAGACGGAGACGAAGGTCAACTGGCACCTCCTGCTGCCGGTATTGTGTACCATCGGCGTGTTTGGCTATTGGTATTTTCTCAAGCCGTTCATGTTGCTGGTGCGCGAGCAGTCGCAGCTATTCCTATTCACCCGCGATTATTTGCTGGAAAGGCTGGCGGTGCCCGGCGGACTGGCACAATACATCGGGGAGTTCTTGGTTCAGTTCTTCGCCTTGCCTTTCTACGGCTCGATCATCTATGCCTTGCTTTTCCTGCTGGCATGGTGGCTGTCGTGGCGGCTTCTGCGGAAAGTTCGTTTCGGCTTTCTCCTGTCTTTCATCGTTCCGCTCGTTCTTTTTTATCTTTCCACAAACATTTATATTCCGCTGACACCCACAGTGGCCATTCTCTCAAGCATGGCCCTGCTAATGGTGCTTCCAAAGAATAAGAACGTGCGCCTGCCCCTGCTTTTCATCCTTATCCCTGTGGCCTATTGGTTGTTAGGTCCTGCCGTTGTCATCCTTCTCATTGGTGCAGGGCTGCGCTGGTCGCCGTTGGTGGCCGTGGTGCTGGCAGCCTGCATTGTTGGCAGTTCACGGCTCGTGCCCTACCCTTTGCGTCAGGTGGCCCTCGGCATCGACTACTATTGGCAAGAAAAACACCTCGGAACGGAAGAGGAAATGGAAATTGACATGCTGATGCGCATGAAAAATTGGAAACGGCTGAACAAAAGGGCAAGCGAAATGACATCACCCAGCCTGGCCGTCCGTAGCGCCGGCGCACTGGCACAATTCCAGTTACATCAAATCGGCGAATATGAGCTGCAACAGGCCCTTGCCGTCACCAACAAAGCCCTGAACAGCCAGCCCTCGGCCTTCATCCTCAGTGAGTTGTATATGTGTACGGGCCTCATCAACATGGCCGGACGGGCCGCCTTCGAAGGAATGGAGTCCGTGCCCAACTACAACAAGAGCGGACGTGCCCTGCGCCGCCTTGTGGAAACCAATTTGATAAGCGGCCAGACCGATGTGGCACTGAAGTACCTTTCCATCCTCGACCACACCCTTTTGCTGCGTTCGTGGAGCAAGAAGATGCGCCCGCTGGCCGAGCATCCCGAACTGATTGACAGCCACCCCGTCTATGGTCCACTGAAGAAAACACACAGCCAGGCCAAGGACGTATTCTTCTATTAAAACCCGTTACGATTATGGACCACTCGTCTTGGCTGAAACAAAACGCCCGTTACCTTTTCTCCTTCGTGTTGCTTGCCCTGTTCATTGCCTGCAGCCACCAGCCCGAGAATGTTTCAATGTGTGACCGCACGCCTGACATCTACCCCGACTATGTGGGCGTGACCATTCCAGTGGACATTGCGCCGCTGAACTTCTCGATGGCCGACGACAGCGTGAGCCGTGTTGACGTCACCGTGGAAGGCAACAAGGGCGGCCACTTGCATGCCAACGGAACATTTGCCGATTTCGACATCAAGGAATGGCACGGGCTGATCCGCCAAAACTGTGGCGGAAAACTGACCGTTACCGTCTGTGCCGAGAAAAACGGCGAATGGACACAATACCGCCCGTTTGACATTTTCGTCAGTACCGACAGTCTGGGCGAATGGGGCATCACCTACCGCCGCATTCCACCTTCATACAACATCTACAGTCAGATGGGCCTTTACCAGCGCAACCTCAGCAACTTCGATGAGGAAGCCATGCTCGTCAACACCCAGGCTCCGGGAATGTGCATCAACTGCCACACCGCCAACCGAACCAATCCCGACCAGTTTGTGTTTCATGTGCGTGGCGGACATGGTGCCACCGTCATCGGCCGCAACGGAGGCATTGAACTGCTAAAGGCACGCAACGACAGCCTTGGCGGGTCGATGGTCTATCCGAGCTGGCATCCCGGCGGACGGTTTTGCGCTTTTTCCACCAACAAGACGTCGCAGATGTTCCACACGGCCAATCCCAAGCGCATCGAAGTGTACGACTCGTCGTCCGACGTTTTCGTTTATGACGCCGAGACGCACACCATTCTCAGCGACACACTCATCATGAAAAAACTATGGGCCGAGAACACGCCGGCCTTCTCCCACGACGGCAAATGGCTCTATTTCATCACCGCCCGAAGGCAGGCATATCCCGACGATTACGACAAAGAACGCTACAGCCTTTGCCGCGTGGCTTTCGACGAGCAAACAGGAAAGTTAGGGCACGACGTTGACACGCTCATCCAGGCCGACACCTTGAAGAGCATCACCTGGCCCCGCCCCTCCTACGACGGGCGGTTCATCATGTACACGCAGGCCAACTACGGCTATTTCTCTGTTTGGCATCCTGAAAGCGACCTTTGGCTGCTCGACCTGCAGACCATGGAAAGCCGACGCATGGACGAAGTGAACAGCCCACGGGCCGAAAGCCTTCACAGCTGGAGCGCCAATAGCCGCTGGTTCCTGTTCACCAGCCGTCGCGACGACGGCCTTTACACCCGCATCTACTTTTCCACCATCAATGCCGACGGAAAAGCCACCAAGCCTTTCATGCTTCCGCAACGCAACCCCAAAAAGTATTATCAGCAACTGCTTTATTCCTACAACACGCCCGATTTCACTTCAAAACCCGTAAAATATGATGCCCGCACAATGGGCAACCGCATTGAAAGCGACCAGCGCACGGGCACGGAAATGAAGGCCGGAGACACCGGCGAATAAGCTGTTCCGCAAAAGGCAAAAACAACATTTTAAGAGGAAAAATAACACAGAAAAGCCGCTTTTCATGCCGAACGTAACATGAACTTTGTTATTTGTAACACATTATTTTCTTTCCAATAGTTAAAAAATTAGTGTAACATGCGGCAAACACAGGTTAAATTATTATGTGTAACTTTGCATTGCAAAAATCGATATAGCATACAAGCCTTTAACAAACAATCCTCACGCTACATTCCTTGAGGAAGACAACGGGCAACTTATAAGCTTGGAGATTCCTCTCCGAAAGGAGAGACAAGAGATAATGATTTAGCAGTTAGATATACTTCTTGAGTTATTGTTAGTAAATAGTTTTTTTCATTTATTGAGTTAATTATGAAGTCAGGCTTCGTTGTGACGACGAGACCTGACTTCGTTCTTTTTTGTTGGGCAGGCGTTCTGCCATGACAAGCAAAGGGCGGAGCTCCGATGTGCTCCGCCCTTTGCTTGTCATAATGGAGGCTCAGTCGAGATGGAAGACCTCCTGGATGGGGATGGTGACGGGGGAGTTGTCGGCGTTCACCTCCATGATGTCGGCCATCATGTCCCACCATTTCTGCGTGATGGGGTCCACGTCGGTGGTGTCCTGGCTGTTGCCTTCGCCTGCGCACTCCTGGTAGGCAAAAAGGATGTTGGTATCTTTGTCCCAGTAGATGCTGTAGTTGCCAACTCCTTGCTCCTTAATCATTTTCACAAGTTCGGGCCAGATGGCAGCGTGGCGTTTTTCGTACTCTTTCTCACATCCTGGTTTCAGGAACATTTTAAAAGCAAATCTTTTCATTTTTCGATTGGATTTATAGGGTTAATAATCATTGGTTTTCAATTACCGTCGGGTTTGGTGACGTCGGCCCTGTTGGGCGAGAGAAACCATTCAAGACGGTCGAACTCGTCGGGTTGGGTGGGGTCAAAGTCTGTCCACTCATTTTGCAGATGCTTCACTAAGGGCAAGCCAATCTGCTTCATTCCCATGACCACCATTTTTGCAATTTCGTAGGCGCCATAGGGGTTGAAGTGAGTATTGTCGGCCAGCGGTTTGTCCTGTCCGGGGAACGTGTTGGCAGGATAGTGCACCAACGCCTTCTTGCTGTCTTCAAATCCCAGTGTCTCAAAGAAATCCTTCGTCATGGCGTTGAGGTCGATGACGGGCACCTTTTCCCTGCTTGCCACCATTTTCATGGCATCGGGGAAATCGCCGTGGGTGTTCTCAATGCATGTTTGCGTTTCCTTGTCGAAGGCCCTGCGTTGTGTTGGCGTGCAGAAAATGATGTTCCCACCGGCCTCGCGCACCCTGTCGATGAAGATTTTGAGGTTGTAGATGTAGTGGTACCACGGCCCGTCGCCCGGCCTGTGCTCCTTTTCGTCGTTATGTCCAAATTCGCACACCACATAGTCGCCGGGCCTCAGCATGGCAAGAATTTTGTCAAGTCGGTTGGAAGCGAGAAACGTCCGTGCGGTGAGCCCGCTTTCGGCATGATTGGAAATGGCCACCTGGTCGTTGAACCATCGCGTAATCATCTGCCCCCACGATGCCCAGGGGTCACTGTCCTGGTCCACCACGGTTGAATTTCCACAAAGAAAGATTGTGGTGGCGGCGGTGTCGCGTTCTATTTTTATACGGCTCACCGCCGGCGACTTGCCGTTAAATTCCAGTGTCAGCAGGTCGTCCCAGTCGAGATACGCCTTTTCCCTTTCCTTGATTTTCACCACGCCCTCGCGCAATTCTATGGACCGGTTGTCCTTCGACGGTTCTTTGTAAAAGTATTTCGGCGAACGCTTGTTCACGATGAACGACACTTCCTGCATTTTTCCTTTTTTTGTCTGCATGCCTTCCACGAAAAGTCGCCGGCTTTCGGCCTTCACCATGGTATGTGCGGCACGTTTTTTCGAGCCGAGAGTCAGTGTTACCCGATAGTTGCCGTCGGCGACGGGAACCGAGAAATAGAACGGCGTGTCCTGAGCCTTGTTGAGCAAGGTGTCCACCACGGTCTGTGCGTGAAGTGCGGCAGTCATCATCAGTGCTGCCGATAGGAATAAGAGTTTTTTCATATTTGTTTTGGAGTTTAGGAGTTTGGGAGTTTAGACGATGGTGGAACAAGTGGGATACTCCGCCACCGCCATTATTTATCGAGGTTTTTCACATCGTCGAACACCATGTCGGGCCGCTCGTCGGGCCGCATCAGTTCAAAGGAGACGTCGCGCAACCGCAGTCCATCCACATGTCGCGCAAAGAGCCCGTAGGCCGGTGTCGGCCCTGCCCACCGCGGTTCGGGATAATGGGTTGACTGCTCGCGATAGGGCGTTTCCACCTTCTTCCCTCCCCCTCTAAATTGCAGTCGGATGTTGTTGAGCGAAATATTGCGCAGCGGGTGCCCTTCCATGCCGGTAATGATGATTCCCGCCAACGAGTCGCAGTCGTCGGCCACCACGTTCATGATGCTGATGTCTCGTGCCGAACTCACCTCGGTGCGCTCTTTCGGGCCACGGTTTCGGCATCCCGTAGTGATATAGATGGGATAATGGTGTACATGGCTCATTGAAATGTTCGACACGGTGATGTTCTCCATGCGTCCCTGGTCCACCACCTCGAAGGCCAGTCCCGAGCTCCACATGCAGGTGCAGTTTGAAATGGCGATGTTTCTATAGCCGCCGTTCGATTCCGTTCCCAGTTTGATGCGTCCGCACACCCAGTTCACCTTTTCAGGAACGTATGTGCCGTCGAGGAACGTGCCCAGTTTGTAGCCTGTCACGATGCAGTTGTTCACCAAGATGTGCTCACACAACACGGGCTTTTTCAGCGCATAGCTGCTTTTTAGCACGATGGCGTCGTCGTTGGGCGTGTTCACCTTACAGTTGCTCACGGTGAGATACTTGCAGCAGTCGATGTCTATTCCGTCGCGGTTGGTATCAATCAGCACGTTGTCGATGGTTCCTATCTCGCAACCCGTAACGATGATGGCGAAGTGGCCGCCGCGAAAGATGGTGACGTCGCGTATCAGGATGTTTCGGCACAATTTCAACGCGATGGCCTTGTCGCCGGTGCCGATGCTTCCGCCCTGCACGTTTCCGGCCGTCTCGGTGTCTTTCTTGGTGAGTCCCTCGCCGTCGATGGTTCCCCTGCCGGTGATGCTGATGTCGTGCTGACCTTCTGCCCAGATGAGCGAATTATGGAAATAGGTGTGCCCGCCGTCCTGATATTCTGGCCCGCCGAACACCTCGCTGGGGTCGTAGGCTTTCATGCTTGCCGGCGCCGCCAATATGGTGGCACCGCTTGCAAGATGCAGGTCCACCCCGCTTTTCAGCCGTATGCTTCCGCAGAGATAAGTGCCAGGAGTGAGCACCACCTGCCCCCCTCCCCTGCTGCTACAGGCTTCAATGGCGCGGTTGATGGCCTCGTGGTCGAGGGTTTTCCCGTCGCCGGCGGCCCCATAGTCGCGAACGTTGTAAATCTGTTGGCCAAAAGCTGCCATGGCCAACACAAGAGCGCATGTTGTAAGGAAAAGACGTTGTTTCATTGTTTTCAATTGTATTTTTGGGAGTTCAGGAGTTCGGGAGTTCGGAAGTTCAGACGATAGTTCATACATTTATAATATCTTCAAAACACCTTTAATAGAATTCATAGAATTTCCGTTGCGTATTGTAGTCGAGCATCCACTGGTCGAGCACCACATGGTCGTCGATAGCCTTGAGAATGAGCGTGTGTCGGCCTTTTTCCAACAATACGGGCATCTGCTTCACTGCCTGCCCGCGAAGCACGTTTTTCTTCCATCCCTCAGAACGGAACGGTTCTTTCAAGGAGAACACCACGATGTCGCCATCGTCGATTTGCGCCGAGAAGCGCACGTCGTTGCCGTCGTCGGGCTGAGTAGGAATAAGTGCCAGGAAAAGCGTTGCCAATCCCGCTTGCGGCACATCCATCACATATTCCACCGACGCGCCCTTCGGCAAAGGCAATGCCCTCGACGTATGCCCCAGCATTTCCACGGGTTGCAACGGCATCGATGCGCGGTCGTAGTTGCATGCGCTACGCACCATTCTTGGCCGGAGGAGGGTGTCGTCGGCCGCCACCCGCGCCCGCACATTGTCAAACACGGGCAACCGCCTTGGGTGGGCATCCATAAGCCCGTTCCACTTTCCATCGGCTATCTGATTGTTGTAAACCGTTGTCATGGACTGAATTTCCTTGTATGCCTGGAGGCTGGTGACCGAGTCGCCCACGATTTTCCGCGTCATGTCCAGGGCAGCCCTCACGGGGTAAAGCACCGCGGCGAAGTAAGCGTCGAGCAATTCCGGCACGGGCATTGCGTCGGGGTGCTCCACCTGCCTGGCAATGTCTTCGAAGGCCTTTATCCTTCGTGCGGCTTCCCCGGCCGTCATCTCCACGCTGTCCACGGGCGACAGTCCGCGCTCATAGCGCCGTTTGTCGAGTTCCACCTGCGTCCAGCCCATAAATTCCGGCTTCCTCACGGCGCAAAGCTTGTAATATTCCACCATGGCGGGCGTGATGGCCCTGGCCGTTTTCTCGCCGAACTGGGTTGTCAGCCAGTTTTCCAAGTGTTGCCGCAAGGTGTTCGGCGACACGCTATTGATGTCCCAGGCCATGTCGAGAAACAGTTGCAGGTCGTAGGCCGCTACCTTGGGGTCGTGAACGTTGGCAATCCAAATGCGCCTCACATTGTGGTCGTAGGCATTTCGCAACTCGCTGTAAATCAGCCCCGGTTGAGTAGTGGTGAGCCATAGGTGGTCGTGCGGCCGGCCCCAGTAGCTGAGATGGTAATACACGCCGGCGCCGCCTTTTCGTTGTTGCTCACGGGGTGTGGAAAGGCGGGTGAGGTAGCCATAGTTATCGTCGCACCACATCAGCGCCACATCGTCGGGCACGCGCAATCCGTTCTCCATGATTTGCAACACTTCCTTGTAGGGCACGAACACCTGCGGCAACCTTTCCACGGCTTTTTTCCCATGTATGACGGCGAGCATTTCGCGCTGGTCGTCAATGACTTGCTGCAGGGCCTCCGTCTTTTCCTGCAATGTCGAAACGCCCTCCATCGAGCCGTCGTGGATGCCGCGCATGCCAAGGGTGTAGAGGTAGTCGCCATGGCGTGCCTCCACGAGGCGCTCGCGCCAGTATTGTTTCACGGCCTCGCGGTTGGTCATGTAGTTGAAACGTCCGCGTGTGTCCACATCCCACTCGCCCACATTGTTCCTGAGCATCGGCTCGCAGTGGCTGGTGCCGACGACGATGCCGCAACTGTCGGCCATCTGCCGCGCTCCCGGTGTTTGGAAAAAGGCCTCGGTGCCCTCGTGCATGGCCGGCCATAACGTATTGGCCTTCAGGCGGAGGAGCAGTTCAAAAATGCGGCGGTAGGTCTTGGGTCCTATGCGCCCTTTCACGCCTGTCGGCTCATGGGTCTGGGTGGCCCAGGGTCGCAGGCTCCAGTCCTCGTCGTTGATGAAAATGCCGCGATACTCCACGCTGCACGTCTGCCTGGTTTTGAACCGGCGGTCGATGGTGAGCCGGTTCTTTTTTTGCGGCACCACATCGCCCCACCACACCCACGGCGACACGCCCGCCATGCGCGACAACTCCAGCAATCCGTAGGCCGCGCCGCGCGGTGTGTCGCCATGCACCATGATGCGGTTGCCGCGCACGCGGATGGAAAAGCCGTCGCGAAGGCCGTGGCCTTCGGTCACCACAATGGTGGCCTTGGCGCTTTCCACCGGCTCCATGCCGGTGACCTGCCGAAGGTCGTCGCGGAACATTCCCGCCGCCACCGTGAGCACAGGCGAACAGCCCTTGGGCAGGCGGTAGGTGACTGGTCGGCTGCCGTCGAACCACGTCAGCGCGCCCACGGCATTGCGGGCCTCGGCCACGCCACAACAAATGAGCCAGAACAAGCCGGCACACCACACTTTCAGACTAATATCACAGAGCCTCTTCATGGGTCAACGATTTGCTTTCGTAGAATGATGTCGCAAATTTAGCCGTTTTTTTCTGAATGGCCAAATTTTCGGAAATGAAAAAGAACGGGTGGTCAGAATTACGGGGGTGGAAAAGCAATTTTTCAAGGTCAGAGGATGCGGTTTTGGTGAACGGATGGGGAAAGGGAGGAAAACGGCGGGTGGGGGATTTGTTTTGTTGGCAACTCAATAAACGGGACGGGGGAAGTAAAAAAAAACGGCGCTTTTCGGGCATCAAAAAACCGTAAAAAATCTTGACAAAATTGGTCAAAAACAGGGCGATTTGTAACTCGTTGGTTTTCAAGGGGTTCAAAAATATGCTGAGTTTGACCGCAATTTTCTCGTCGAGATCTTCAAGATCTCTCCTCTCAAACTTGCATATTTCTCACCGAGATTTGCAGTCAAGCTCCTCCCAGATTATGAAAAATCTTGACAAAAACAATCTTCAAATCACCCTTGCCGTCCCAAACATTTTGAACGGCTCGGACGGCATCATTCAGGCCGTCGGTGGCGACCGTTTCGCGACACTTGTGAGGGCCGCAGTTGATATAGGTGAAAAAAAAAGATAATTTGAAAATTTTTCTCACAAAATGTTGGCAGCAATCGCGCAATTTTTATTAAATTTGCAGTCCATTTTCAACGTAAATTTTCAGGAAGGAATAAGACATGGCAGAAACGAAAAAAATAAAGACAGCTCTTATCTCGGTGTTCCACAAAGACGGACTGGAAGAACTGCTTGCCAAGCTCAATGAAGCAGGCGTGAACTTCCTCTCCACGGGAGGCACCCAGCAGTTTATCGAGAGCCTGGGATATGAATGCAAGACGGTGGAAAGCATCACCACCTACCCTTCTATCTTGGGCGGGCGCGTGAAGACGCTGCACCCCAAAATCTTCGGAGGCATCCTGGCCCGCCGCTCCGACGAGGGCGACCGGCAGCAGATGGCGGAATACGACATTCCGGAAATCGACCTGGTGGTGGTGGACCTCTACCCCTTTGAGCAGACCGTGGCCAGCGGAGCCGGCGAAGGCGACATTATTGAGAAGATAGACATCGGCGGCATCTCGCTCATCAGGGCCGGCGCCAAGAACTTCGCCGACGTGGTCATCGTGCCGTCGAAGGCTGAATACGGCGTGCTGCTCGACATCCTCAACAACCAGGGCGCACAGACCACCCTCGCCCAGCGCCGCATGCTGGCAGCCAGGGCGTTCGGCGTGAGCAGCCACTACGACACCGCCATTCACCAATGGTTTGAAAAGAGTGAAAAGTGAAGAGTGAAGAGTGAAAAATGAAAAGTGAAAAATGAAAAGTGAAAAATGAAAAATCACGTCACTCTCCAATAACCCCATCCCCTCGCATCAGAAAGAATTAAAGATTATTTTCAGCAATACCAAAATCACGACATTTATTTAATATTATGGGCTTTTTATCATTAAGGAAAGAAATAGCAATGGACCTGGGCACGGCCAACACCATCATTATCAGCGATGACAGGATTGTGGTGGACGAACCCTCAGTAGTGGCGCTCGACCGCCGCACCGACAAGATGATTGCGGTGGGCGAGAAAGCCAAGATGATGTATGAGAAGGAACATCCGGGCATCCGCACCATCAGGCCGCTGCGCGACGGCGTGATTGCCGACTTCACGGCCTGCGAGCAGATGATGCGCGGACTTATTAAAATGGTACACACCGGCAGGCACCTCTTCTCGCCCTCCCTGCGCATGGTCATCGGCGTGCCCTCGGGAAGCACCGAAGTGGAGCTGCGCGCCGTGCGCGACTCGGCCGAACATGCCGACGGACGCGACGTGTTCCTCATTTTTGAACCTATGGCAGCCGCCATCGGCATCGGCCTCGACGTGGAAGCCGCCGAAGGCAACATGATTGTGGACATAGGCGGCGGCACCACCGAGATTGCCGTCATCTCGCTCGGCGGCATCGTGGCCAACAACAGCATCAAGGTGGCCGGCGACGACCTCACTTCAGACATTCAGGAATACATGAGCCGCCAGCACAACGTGAAAGTCAGCGAGCGCATGGCCGAAAGGATAAAAATCAACGTGGGCTCGGCACTCACCGACCTGGGCGAAGAGGCTCCCGAAGACTATGTCGTTCACGGCCCGAACCGCATCACGGCACTGCCCATGGAGGTGCGCGTGTGCTATCAGGAAATTGCACACTGCCTCGACAAGACCGTGGCACGCATTGAAACCGCCGTGCTCAACGCACTGGAGAACACGCCGCCCGAACTCTATGCCGACATTGTTCACAACGGCATCTACCTCACCGGAGGCGGAGCACTGCTCAGGGGACTGGCAAAACGCCTGACCGACAAGATCAACATTCGGTTCATCGTGGCCGAAGACCCGTTGCACTGCGTGGCAAAGGGAGCCGGCATTGCCCTCAACAACGTTGACCACTACTCGTTCCTGACAAGATAAAGAACAGACGAGCCGCCGTGCCGTGACTGCACATCGCAACCATGTGCTGTCGCGGCACGGGGCACCATCCCAAGGAAATGCGCAATCTGTGGGCCTTCCTGCAAAAATACCACCACTGGTTTCTATTCCTGATACTCGAGGTGGTTAGTGCCGTGTTGCTGTTTCGCTTCAACAGCTATCAGGGCAGCGTCTTCGTGTCGTCGGCTAACACCATGACGGGGAAGGTGTATGAACTGAACTCGCAGATTGAGACATTTTTCAGCCTGACAACCATCAACGAACAGCTGACGCAGAGGAACGTCTATCTGGAACGGCAGGTAAAACTGCTGTCGGACAACCTGGCCGAACTGACCCGCGACAGCAACTTCACACAGAACAGCCAGTTGCGGCTGCTGGAGGAGTACAAGCTCATTCCGGCCAAGGTCGTCACCAACTCACTCGACAAGAAAGACAACTTCATGACCCTTGACAAGGGCAGCGCCGACGGCGTAAGGCGCGACATGGGCGTGGTCTGCGGCACCGGGCTGGTGGGCATCGTCTATCTGGTGTCGGCACACTACAGCATCGTCATTCCCGTGCTCAACAGCCACTCCAACCTCAGCGTGGCCATCAGCGGGAAAGACTATTTCGGCTACCTCAGGTGGAAAGGCGGGGCCTCCGACACTGCATACGTTGACGACCTGCCTAGGCACGCACGGTTCAAGAAAGGCGACAGCATCATGACCAGCGGCTATAGCAGCATCTTCCCGCCGGGCATCTTCGCGGGAAGGATTGTGAAAGTGTATAACTCGGCCGACGGACTGTCGTACCGGGCGAAAATAAAGCTCTCGACCGACTTCGGCAACCTGCGCGACGTGTGCATCATCGACAACTCGCGCATGAAAGAACAGCTGGAACTTATGCGTGCCGCAGAAGACAGCATCAAGCCACAAACGAAATAACAGCAGCAAGGCAAAAAGCTAACAGCCATGACAACGGACTTTTTCAAGAGGATGGGGCTATTCGTCCTGTTTTGCCTGGTTCAGGCCCTTGTGCTGAACCACATCCACCTGCTGGGCTATGCCACGCCGCTGCTCTACGTGGACTTTGTGCTTTCTTTCAAACGCACCTACCCCAAGTGGGCCATCCTCGTGTGGTGCTTTGCGCTAGGCATCAGCATCGACACCTTTTCCAACACGCCGGGCGTGGCCGCAGGAGCCATGACACTGGCAGGGGCATTGCAGCCATATATTCTGGAACCCTTCGTGCCACGCGACAGCGCCGAAGACCTCACGCCGTCTTTCCACACGCTGGGCATCACAAAATACATGACCTACGCCTTTGTCTTGGTTTTCATATATACCCTTGCCTTCTTTGCGCTTGAAGCCTTCAGTTTCTTCAACTGGCAGCAATGGCTCTTCACTACCGGCGGCAGCATCCTGCTGACGTATGTCCTGATATTGGTAATTGAAAATCTCAGGAGAAAATGAAAGGCGACTATGAACTTGAAAACAGGCGATATGTGATTGGCGGAGTGGCCATTGTTGTAGTCATTATCTACATCATCCGGCTTTTCACCCTGCAAATCATGAGCGACGACTATAAGAAGAACGCCGACAGCAACGCGTTCCTCAAGAAGATAGAATTTCCGGCCCGCGGAGTCATCACCGACCGCAACGACGAGCTGCTGGTATATAACCAGAACTCGTATGACCTCATGGTGGTGATGAACGAAGAAAGCGGGCGCCTCGACACCCTCGACTTCTGCAATGCCCTCGGCATCACCAAGGAATATTTCATCAAGCGCATGAAGGACATCAAGAGCCTGCCGGGATATTCGCGCTACACCCAGCAGCTGTTCATGAGCCAGCTGTCTGAAAAAGATTTCCGCATCTTCCAGGAGAAGATGTACCGTTTCCCGGGCTTCTACATTCAGCACAGAAGCCTGCGGCAGTACGTCTATCCTTATGCCGCGCATGTGCTGGGCGACGTGGGCGAGGTGTCTCCCTCCGACATCGAGGAAGACGACTACTACATGTCGGGCGACTACATCGGAAAGCTGGGCATTGAGCGCTCGTATGAGAAAGAACTGCGCGGCGAAAAGGGCGTGCAGATACTGCTGCGCGACGCCCACGGACGCATTCAGGGAAACTACATGAACGGTGCCCTCGACAGCAAACCGGTGCCGGGGAAAGACCTCAAACTGAGCATCGACATCAAGTTGCAGGCCCTCGGCGAGCGGCTCATGCAAGGAAAGATTGGCAGCATCGTGGCCATAGAACCGTCCACGGGCGAAGTGCTTTGCATGGTGTCGTCGCCTTCCTACGACCCGCGCGACATGATTGGCCGGCAAAGGGGAAAGCACCACCGCGAACTGCAGCTGGACCCGCAGAAGCCGCTCCTCAACCGCAGCATTATGGGCCAGTATCCTCCGGGATCCACGTTCAAGACGTCGCAAGGCCTTACCTTCATGACCGAAGGCATCATCGACCCCGAGCAAACCGCCTACCCCTGCCACCGGGGCTTTGTATTCAAAGGCCTGCGCGTGGGATGCCACGGCCACGGCTCGCCATTGTCGCTGGTGCCGGCGCTGAGCACGTCGTGCAACGGCTACTTCTGCTGGGGACTCTACCACATGTTGGGCAACAGGACAAAATATAAGAACGTGCAGCAGGCCATGAACACCTGGCGCGACTATATGGTGAGCATGGGCTTCGGCTACAAGCTGGGCATTGACCTGCCGGGCGAAAAGCGCGGACTCATTCCCAACGCTGACTTCTATGACCGTGCTTACAAAAGCGACTGGAGCGGCCTTACTGTCATCAGCATCAGCATCGGACAGGGCGAGGTGAACCTTACGCCACTGCAAATTGCCAATCTGGGCGCCACCATCGCCAACCGCGGATTCTTCTACACACCCCATGTGGTGAAAAGCGTGAAAGGCGAACCCCTGCGCAAGGAGTTCACCGAGCGGCGATACACCAAGGCCAGCCGCGAAGCCTACGAATATGTGGTGAAAGGCATGCGCTCTTCGGTGATGGGCGGCACCTGTAAGGCCCTCAACCGCAGCGACATCATCATGTGCGGAAAAACGGGAACGGCGCAGAACAAAGGCCACGACCACTCCGTGTTCATGGGCTTCGCACCTATGGACAACCCGAAAATCGCCATCGCCGTGTATGTGGAGAACGGCGGCTTCGGAGCCACCTTCGGCGTGCCCATCGGCGGACTGATGATTGAACAATATCTTCACGGCAAGCTCTCCGACGGCTCGGAGCGCAGGGCCACAGAATTCCAAAACAGAAAAATCTCCTATGGCTCAGGCGAACGATAAACAACCCGGCGTGCTGCGCTCGCTCGACTGGTGGACCATCGGCATCTACTTGGGGCTGTTGATCTTCGGATGGTTCAGCGTGTGCGGGGCCACCTACACCTACGGCGAAACCGACATCTTCAGCTTCGACAGCAATTCCGGCAAGCAGCTGATTTGGATAGGCACGGCCATCGTGCTGGGCCTGTTCCTTCTGCTGCTCGACGACCGTTTTTACGACACCTTTGCCTACGTTCTCTATGGATTGTTGATGTTGTTGCTCATTGCCACCATCTTCAATCCGCATGAAATCAAGGGCTCGCGCTCCTGGCTTGTGTTGGGACCCGTTCACATACAGCCGGCCGAATTTGCCAAATTCGCCACCGCCTTGTGTATATCGAAATATATGTGCGTCTATGGCTTCAACATCCATAACATCAAGCACTTCATTGTTTCCTGCGCCATCATTCTTTTCCCCATGGTCTGCATCGTGATGCAAAAGGAAACGGGGTCGGCACTGGTTTATCTCTCCTTCTTTCTTATGTTCTACCGCGAAGGCATGACGGGCAGTCTGCTTTTCACGGGTGTGGCCATGATTGTTTATTTCGTCATCGGCATACGTTTTGAGAGCCTGCAGCTGTGGGGCACACCCACCTCGGTGGGCAAGTTCTGCGTGCTCATGCTCGTTCAGCTGTTCACGGCGTGCATGGTGCTCACCTATTGCGGCGACAAGAAAAAATTTCACCACATCATCCTTGTCAGCACAGGCGTTACGCTATTGGCACTGCTGTTTTCCAAGTTCGTCATTCCATTCGACATCGTGTGGCTTCAGATGGCGCTCACGGCGGCACTCATCGGCTACCTGGTCTATCAAGGCATGAACCTGCGCCTGCGCAACTATTTCTATATTGCGCTGTTTGCCCTCGGGTCGGTCATTTTCTTCAACACCGCCGACTACGTTCTCAACAATGTCCTTCAAGAACACCAGCGCACGCGCATCAACGTGCTGCTGGGCCTCGACAACGACATCAAGGCCGCCGGCTATAACGTCCACCAAAGCCAAATTGCCATCGGCTCGGGCGGACTGCTGGGCAAAGGTTTCCTCAACGGCACTCAGACCAAGCTGAAATACGTTCCCGAGCAAGACACCGACTTCATTTTCTGCACCGTGGGCGAAGAAGAGGGTTTCCTGGGCAGCGCCGCCGTACTGTTAGGTTTCCTGGCACTCATCCTGCGGCTCATCAAGATGGCTGAGCGCCAGCCATTCCGCTTCGGGCGCGTTTATGGCTATTGTGTGGTCAGCATCTTCCTTTTCCACCTTTTTATAAATGTTGGCATGGTGCTGGGCCTAACGCCCGTCATCGGCATTCCCCTGCCCTTTTTCAGCTACGGCGGTTCATCGCTCTGGGGATTCACCATCCTGCTGTTCATTTTCCTGCGAATAGACGCCGGCCGGAACCTCGTGCGCACTTAGCACAACAGGCGGAAGACCAGGGAAAAAGCCGAATTATGACGTTAAAAGAAGCGTTCAGCACTTCGTTTTACACTTTTAACGCCACAAAGGCGCTATAATCCCGAAAAAGTTGTACCTTTGCAGCAAACATTCCATAAAGCAATGAAGATTTTGACAAGTGCCCAGATTCGTGAGCTGGACCAATACACCATAGAGCACGAGCCCATCCGTTCGATTGACCTGATGGAACGCGCCGCCAGGGCCATCACGCGTGCCATTACCGACCGCTTTCCTGTTCACACCCCCGTCGTGGTTTTTGCCGGACCCGGCAACAACGGCGGCGACGCTTTGGCCACGGCACGTCTGCTGGCCGAGCAGAACTACAATGTGAGCACCTATCTGTTCAACATCGACAACAAATTGTCGGAAGATTGCGAGGCCAACAAGAAGCGGCTGGCCGATTGCCGCAAAGTGAAAGACTTTGTGGAAGTGACCGACGAGTTCGACCCGCCGCAGCTTGAAGCGCAGACCCTCGTGGTGGACGGGCTGTTCGGCTCGGGCCTCAACAAGCCGCTGGCAGGGGGCTTCGCCTCGCTGGTGAAATACATCAACCAGTCGCCGGCCTACATCGTGAGCATCGACATTCCCTCTGGGCTGATGACCGAGGACAACACTTACAACATCCGCGCCAACATCATCAAGGCCGACCTCACGCTGACCCTTCAGCACAAGAAACTGGCTTTCCTCTTCCCCGAAAATCAGCAGTTCATTGGCGAACTTCGCACGCTCGACATCCGCCTGAGCGAGGAGGGGCTGAAGAAAACGGAGGCGCAGTTCACCATGCTCGAAGAGGGCGACATCAGGCCCCTTCTGCCCCACCGCAGCCCCTTCGCCCACAAAGGCGACATGGGCCACGCCCTCATCGTGGCCGGCAGCTACGGCATGGCGGGTGCCGCCATTCTGGCCACCAAGGCTTGCCTCCGTACCGGCGTGGGGAAAGTCACCGTCCACACGCCGCGCCGCAACAACGACATCCTGCAAATCAGCGTGCCCGAAGCCATTATCAGCAACGACCACGAGGAACTCTTCATCAACGAAACGGTGGACACCGACGCCATGGACGCCGTGTGCATAGGTCCCGGATTGAGGCAACAGGAAAACACGGCCATTGCCGTCATTTCGCAGATACGGCGCGCACAATGCCCCGTGCTGCTCGATGCCGATGCGCTCAACATCCTGTCGAACCACCGCGCCTGGTTGCAACAACTGCCCAAGCACATCATTATGACCCCTCACCCCAAGGAGTTCGACCTGCTCAACGGCTCACCGTGTGCCGACAGCTACGAGCGCCTGTCGAAAGCCCGCAACATGGCCGAGCACCTGGAGGCCTTCATCTTGCTGAAGGGCCACCACTCGGCACTCTGCCTGCCCAACGGACACGTCGTCTTCAACAGCACGGGCAATGGCGGCATGGCCACCGCAGGAAGCGGCGACGTGCTCGCGGGCATCATCACGGCATTGCTGGCAAGGGGCTGCCAAATGGCCGATGCCTGCACCGTGGGAATGTACCTGCACGGACTGGCCGGAGACCTGGCAGCCAAGGAGTTAGGCGAGGAAAGCCTCACGGCCTCCGACATCATCGCCTACCTGCCCAAAGCGTTCCGCCGGCTCCACGATTAACCGAAACCACTGCCATTATTCCTTTTTTTAACAAACCCATAAAATGAAAAAAACAATGATAACCACTCTGCGCGGACAACTTGCCAGACTGTTCACCGCCACCTGTCTTTCCGCCATGATGTGTACGCCGTTGCAGGCCCAGGACGTGGTGGAAGGCACCGCCTATTTCCTTCCACGCACGGCCATTCACTACGCCCTGCTCATTGAGCGCACCACCACTCAGCCCGGCGAGCTGTGCATGTATGCCGACCGTTTCCTGAAGAAGAAGGACGTGGCCTTCCAGTCCTCTACGTCGTACCGCATCCTCAGCATCACCAGTTTCTGCACCGGCATACGCGACACCGCCAAGCACTATGTGGCGGCCATCGACCAGAAGCACAGCATCCAGAGCCTGAAGGTGAACGACGACGGCATCATTGCCGCAGTGAACGGCGACGCCCGCCCCGTGGCGCAGCACCGTCCCTTTGAACCTGCACCCAAGCCGGAGCCGCTCAACCCGCGCGACTTCATGAACCAGGACATCCTGACGGCAGGAAGCAGCGCCAAGACAGCAGAACTGGCGGCGCAGGAAATCTACGACATCCGCGACAGCCGCAACCAGCTCAGCCGCGGACAGGCCGACCAGATGCCCAAGGACGGCGAGCAACTCAGGCTGATGATGGCCAACCTCGACACGCAGGAACGTGCGCTGCTACAGCTCTTTGAGGGCACCACCGAGCGCGACACCACAGAAGTCATCGTGACGTTTGTTCCCGAAAAAGAGGTACAAAAACACCTGCTCTTCCGCTTCTCCAAACGGCTGGGACTGGTGGATGCCGACGACCTGTCGGGCGCACCGTGCTATGTCAGCGTGGAAGACCTGCACTCCATGCCCGCCAACTCCGCTGTGGCCGATGAGGGCAAACGCGGCAAGGACGATGCCAATATCTTTGTCACCATGCCAGGAAAAATCCGCGTCCGCCTGTTCAACATGCAAAAGGAACTGGCCACGCAGGAACTCTATGCCGCACAATTTGGCAAATCGGCTCCCCTCGACAACGAGCTGTTCGGCAAGAAGCTCTTCACGCGGCTAGTCTATAACACCATCACCGGCAGCGTGGAAAGCATCAACACTGACATGATAAAGAAATAACCGTCCTTTTCCACGGAGTTTTTTCTCTTAGGAGCCAAAGTTTTTTCTAAGGTTTTTATTCTAATCTAAGGAGATAAGGAGTAAAGGAGAAACACCCCCTCGGTTCCAGTTCTTCTCGGCCAAGGTTTTTCTATTCTAAGGAGATAAGGAGTTAAGGAGATACAATTCTCCTCGACTCCTTTAGTTTTTTGGGGCCATGATAATATTCTAAGGAGAGTAGGAATTAAGGAGAAATAAATCTCCTTGGCTCCTTACCTCCTTAGAAAAAAAATAATTCCTTAGAATAAAAAACTCCTTAGAATAAAAAACTCCTTAGAAAGGAAAAACTCCTTAGAAAGATAATGCTCCATAGAAAAAAGAGGGGCTCCATAGAGAAAGGGCCTGTCTGCGAGCATGCAGACAGGCCCTTCGTGTGTTGTGGTAAAAGCTTACAGCTGAGCGAGTTTGTTGTCGGAGCCAAGCACTTCTGTGATTTTGTGCTTGTACATTTTCTCCATCTCGTCGCGAGCCGGTCCGCAGTACTTGCGCGGGTCGAACTCTCCGGGCTTCTCGGCCAGCGTCTTACGCACGGCGGCGGTGAAGGCCAGGCGCGAGTCGGAGTCGATGTTAATCTTGCACACGGCGCTCTTGGAGGCCTTGCGCAGCTGCTCCTCGGGAATGCCCACGGCGTCGGGCAGCTTGCCGCCGTATTCGTTGATCATGTCCACATACTCCTGAGGCACGCTGGAGCTGCCATGGAGCACGATGGGGAAGCCGGGCAGTTTCACCATGATGGCGTCGAGCACGTCGAAGGCCAGGGGCGGGGGAACCAGCTTGCCGGTCTTCGGGTCGCGGGTGCACTGCTCGGGAGTGAACTTGTAGGCACCGTGCGAGGTACCGATGGAGATGGCGAGAGAGTCGACACCGGTGCGGCTCACGAAGTCGATGACCTCCTCGGGCTTGGTGTAATGGCTCTCAGCAGCCACCACGTCGTCTTCCACGCCGGCCAGCACGCCGAGCTCACCTTCCACGGTGACGTCGAACTGATGGGCATACTCCACGACCTTCTTCGTCAGGGCGATGTTCTCCTCGTAAGGCAGGGCCGAGCCGTCGATCATCACGCTCGAGAAGCCCATATCGACGCAGCTCTTGCAAAGCTCGAAGCTGTTGCCGTGGTCCAGGTGGAGGGCAATTTCCGGGTGGGCGCAGCCCAGTTCCTTGGCATATTCCACGGCACCCTGTGCCATGTACTGCAGAAGGGTCTGGTTGGCATATTTGCGGGCACCGGCCGACACCTGCAGGATGACGGGCGACTTCAGGTCGGCGCTGGCCTTGATGATGGCCTGAAGCTGTTCCATGTTGTTGAAGTTAAAGGCGGGAATGGCATAGCCGCCGTTGATGGCGCGGGCGAACATCTCCTTGGTGTTCACCAGGCCCAGTTGCTTGTAACTTACCATAGCTGTTGTTGTTATTTGTTTAGAGTGATAAAAGTTCATTCACGCGGGCGGAAGGCTTTCGGCACGCGGCCGGGCGTCATTCCGCTTGATGACTGCAAAGTTACACAAAAGTTTTTGAACGACAAAGGGTTGAAACATTTTTTAAACCATGCGCATGATGTTTGTACGGCAAATGACCTCCGTATGAACGGCGAGGGCGGCCTTTTGTCATCTTCATTTTACAACCGACGCCCTTTTCCCGGATGAAAAACCAGCCGCGTTTTGGCGGCGAAAAACTCCCCCGAAGATGGAAAAAACGGCAGCGTTTTGACGGCAAAAAAGGTGCCTGAAAATGGTAAAAAATATTGACAAAAGCGGCGTTTTGAGGCCATTTTTGTAACTTATTGATAATCAGACGGTTTAAAACCAGCTGGATTTTGACCGCAAATTTCGGGGGGAAATCTTCAAGATTTCTCCTCTCAAACTTCAAGATCTCTCCCAGAGATTTGCGGTCAAGCCTTTTTCCAGCACAAAATTTTCATGAAAAATCTTTACAAAACAATGCCGAACAAATCGTAAAAAAGAAGCCGGGAACAAGAGGGCGTTCACATGGCCGGAAAAGAGGGGCATTGAAAATTTTTATGCCCCCTTGCGCACCAACTTTGAAGAAAAATGCGTAACTTTGTGGCATGATACAGAAAAAACTACTAACAGCCGCCATCATCGGTGCGGCATTACTGACCTGTTCATGCCGTTCGCACTACATGCTGATGGGCATTGAGCACACGCGAATCCTTGTTGACAACCGCTACGACGCGCATCCCGACGCTGCGGCCGCGGCGTATATGGCCCCCTATAAGCACGTGGTGGACAGCACCATGTCGCCGGTGGTGGGCGAATTGGCTCGCCACATGGCCGCCTACAGGCCCGAGAGCGAGCTGTCGAACCTGCTGGCCGACATACTGGTGTGGGGCGGAAAGCAGTACGGCGAAAAGCCCGTTTTCGGCGTGTATAACATTGGCGGCATACGCGCGGCACTGGCACGGGGCAAGGTGACATGGGGCGACGTGCTCGACGTAGCGCCCTTCGAGAACAAAATCTGCTTCCTCACCTTGAAGGGCAAAGACGTCACGAGGCTCTTCGAGCAGATTGCCATGAGAGGCGGCGAGGGTGTCAGCCATAGCGTCAAACTTGTGTGTACGGCCGACGGAAAGCTGAAGTCGGCACGCATCAACGGCGAGCCGGTGGATCCGGAACGCGCTTACCGCATCGCCACGCTCGACTACCTGGCCGAAGGCAACGACAGGCTGGACGCCTTCCTGAGCAAGACCGAGGTGAACGCTCCCCACGAGGAGCTCAACAACGTCAGGTTCATCATAATGGACTACCTGAAACAACAAATGGCCCAGGGGAAAATTGTTGACAGCCAAATTGAAGGAAGAATAATCATTGAGGAATGAAAAGAAGAAAGGAGAACACCGACATGACACGCGCGCGTTATTATAATAAGGTGAAAACGGCGGCTCGCCTGTTGCCGATTATCATGCTCTGCCTGTTGCCCTCGCGGGGCCTGGCACAAAGCAAACAGCTTACCATCCTGCACACCAACGACACCCACAGCGCCATTTATCCGCTGAACCCCAACCTGGCCGACACCATGCTGGCCGGGCGCGGAGGCTTCCTGCGGCGCATCGACATGCTGAAGGAGGAAAGGCAGAAAGACCCCGACCTGCTGCTCTTCGATAGCGGCGACTTCAGCCAAGGGTCACCCTACTACACCATGTACAAGGGCGACGTGGAGGCGGAGCTGATGAACCGCATGCACTACGACGCGGGAACCATCGGGAACCATGAGTTCGACTTCGGGCTGGAAAACATGGCACGGCTGTTCCGTATGCTGAACTTCCCCATTGTTTGCGCCAACTACGACTTCACGGGAACGCCCGCCGAGGGCACCACGAAGCCCTACATCATCTTGAAACGCAAGGGGGTGAAGATTGGTGTGTTCGGACTGAGCCCCAAAATGAAAGGGCTGGTGAGCGACGACAACTGCACCGGCGTGAAATTCCTCGACCCGATAGAAACGGCCAAAAAGATGGTTGACGTGCTGAAAGCAAAGAAATGCGACCTCATCATCTGCCTCTCGCACCTGGGATGGGAGATGAAAGGCAACTTCGACGACCATCAGCTCGTACAACAGACAAGGGGCATCGACCTCGTCTTGGGAGGACACTCCCACACTTATCTTGAAAAACTGGAATACGTGAACAACCTCGACGGCAAGCCCGTTCCCGTGGACCAGAACGGCAAGCATGCCATCTTCATCGGAAAGATGCTGCTCACGATGGGAAAGAAATAAAGGATTTCAGCTTCGCAAGTTGATGTAGTTCAGGAGTTCAGAAGTTCAGGAGTTCAGACAATACTTACAACCTCTGTAAACCGACGAAAAGGGAGCCTTCAGGACTATTAAATATGAATTGTGAGTTTCGCTGCCGCGCATAATTCACAACTAAGAATTCATAATTTAAAAGCATTTACGATTTACTGTATATTTACGATTTGCTTATTAAGCTATTTGCCCCCAGTTGCAGATGGTAAGGCGATAGAAATTGTAAAATAATCAAATTGTAAAATAACAGTAAGTCGTATTTTTATAAATAGTAAGTTGTTTTACTCGAAGAAGAACGTCAGGGCGACGAGCTTGGTACGGCTGGCGCGCACACTATTGCTGTAGGCCATCAGGTTCTTGTCCTTCATCATCTGCGTGTGCCCGGTGTCGAGGGTGTTCATCAGGCCGTAGCCGAACTTCAGCTCTGGGCGCAATTTGAAGAAAGGAAGGTAGAAATCGCAACCGATGCCCACCTCGAGCAGGCAATCGAACTTCTTCAGTTTGATGATGTCCTCATCTTTTCCCGAAAGGTTGAACATGGGGTTGATGCCCACCATGACATAGGGGCGGTGGTTGTTGAAACGCTGCGCGCTATACACGAGGTTGAAGTCCGACGAGATGTAGATTGACTTCATGTCCTGCCGTTGCTCGATGGGCTGGCCGCTCTCCAGCTTGTCGGTGAAGTTGTGGAACACCAGGTGGCGGTTGCCGAAATAGAGGGTGGGCACGGCGCGGAAAGAGAAATAGGTGTTCAGGCGCGCCTCGCCGAGCACGCCCACGGTGAAGCCGCCGTCCCAGCGGTCCTGGTCGCAGGTGATGAGTTTTTCGGTCGTGGTGCCGTCGTCGTTGGTAATGAGCTGCGGACCCATGTTCTCGAACTCTATGTCCTGCAAGTGTGTGCCCACCACCACGCCGAAATGGAAGGCGCGCAGGTCGGTGTAGGGCCGGTTCTGCACACGCTTTTCCTGGGCCTGCAAAGGCAGGAGCACCATCAGCGAAGCCAAAAGAAAGAAAAACGTTCTTCTCATTAAACATATAACGCGAAACCACGTCTTTTTATTGTATATGGCGAAAAAAAGCGCCGGTCACTACCCTTTTCAGGGTGAAAGAATGTTAAAGACCGAAAAATAAATACCCAAAAATGGGGATATTAACAAGAAATGTGTATCTTTGCATCAACATTAGTGAACAAACAATAGTATTAACCGTTTAAAATAAGATTATTATGGCTTACGTAATTGGTGAAGACTGCATTGCATGCGGCACTTGTATTGATGAATGCCCCGTTGGAGCTATCTCCGAGGGCGAGCGCTATTCCATCGACCCCGATGCTTGCACAGAGTGCGGTACATGCGCAGGTGTTTGCCCCTCTGAGGCTATCAGCCTTCCCGAGTAAACACCCTTCTTTTTGAGAGATTTCACTGAGCGGCTTCCTGCGGGAGGCCGCTTTTTTTGCGCCGTTCAGCGTCGTGAGGGCGGCTTTTTGGAACATTGGCCGGCCGTTTTCTTGGTCATACGGCCTTTTTTCCGTATTTTTGCAGCATGAGAAACAAAACCTACGCATCATGAAAGAATGGATTAACCAAAGAAGAAGCATCAGGCAGTATGCCGCGAAAGACGTGGACCGCGGCCTGCTCAACGAACTGCTGGCCCTATCGGCCCGCACGCAGACCATGGGCAACCTGCAACTGTATAGCGTGGTGGTGACGCGCGACGCTGAGATGAAACGCCGGCTGGCTCCGGCACACTTCAACCAGCCCATGGTGACGGCGGCGCCCGTGGTGCTCACCGTCTGCGCCGACTTCCGCCGCACTTCGCGATGGGCCGAGGAGCGGAAGGCAACACCGGGCTACGACAATTTCCTCTCGTTCATCAACGCAGCCACCGACGCGCTGCTCTTTACGCAAACGTTCTGCTGCCTGGCCGAGGAGGCCGGACTGGGCTACTGCTTCCTGGGCACCACCGTTTACCAGCCTCAAAGCATCATCGACACGCTCGGGCTGCCACGGCTGGTGATGCCCGTGGCCACGCTGACCGTAGGATGGCCGGCCGAGGAACCGCCCCTGACCGACCGCCTGGCGGTGGAGGCCTTCGTTCATGAGGAAACCTACGAGGACTACTCGCGCAACCGCATCGACGACCTTTACAAGGCAAAGGAGGCGCTGCCCGAGAACCAGGAGTTCGTGAAAATCAACAACAAGGAAACGCTGGCACAGGTGTTTACCGACATTCGCTACACCAAGAAAGACAACGAAAGCATGTCGGAAACGCTCCTTGAGGCACTGCGCCGGCAAGGGTTCCTCGACTGACGGCGCCCGAAGAAGGGCCTGCTCACGGGGCGGACAGGAAGCCCCCTGAAACGAAACGCCAAATCGCGACCGGCAAAACGCCAAATCGAGGCCGACGATTTGGCGTTTCGTTTCATGCGAAATGGCGTTTCGTTCCAAAGGCCGTCCCAGTAATTACTTCGACACTTGGAAGCGTCGGCTTTCGGGAAGGCAAAAAAAATGCCTGCCAAAAGCAGGCAGGCACGAAGGAATCTGCAAGTTCAGCGGTTCATCAACGCCCAGATTTCCTCGTCGGTAGAGAGGTTGCAGTCGCCCGGAATGGAGTTTTTCAACGCGGCGGCGGCCAACGAATAGTCGAGGCACAACTGATCGTTGCCAGGCCAGGCCAGGCTGGCGTGCAGGCATCCCGCCATAAAGGCGTCGCCCACACCCATGGGATCGACGATGCCGGGGATGTCATAGACGCGGGTGGAAAGTATTTCGCCGTCGCTCCAAAGCAGGGCCGTCAGCGCGTGATGGCTGGAACTCACCTGGTTGCGTATGCCCATGAGCCATTTGCGACAACGCGGGAAACGGCGGTGGATTTCGTCGAACCACGGGCGATAGAGGTCCACGTCAATCTGATAAGTGCCGTCAACGGCGCGGAAAGGCACCGGCGGCAGCTGCAGCAAATACTCGAACTCTATGTAGTCGGCAAAGACCACGTCGCTATATTGCAACATCCGGCTGAGGGTAGCACGCGGCTCGGCACCGTATTTCCACAGGTTCTTGCGGTAGTTGATGTCGAACGACATGGTGAGCCCCATCTCGTCGGCAATGGCAAGGGCCTCAAAAGTGGCGTCGGCGGCCTGCTGGGAAATGGCGGTCGTGATGCCGGACGTGTGGAACACTTTTGCGCCGTCGAGCACCTTCCGCCAGTCGATCATGCCCGGCTCGAGGAAATAAAACGAGGAGAAATTCCGGTCATAGACCACCTGCGAATTGCGCATGGCGGCGGCCTCCTCGAAATAATAGGCCCCGAGGCGGTCTCCGCCGAAGAGCATGTTGCCCGTATCGACGCCCATCTCGCGCAGTTTCATACAGGCGGCACGCCCCGTGGCGCTTTGCGGCACACGCGAAACGAACCCCACGCTGTCGCCCAGCGTGGCCAGCGACACCGCCACATTGGCCTCGCTACCGCCGTAGTTGCCGTAGAGGTCGCGGCCCTGCGTCAGCCGGAGATGGTCGGGTTTGGAAAAGCGCAGGAGGATTTCTCCGAAGGTTACGATGCTGTTCTTATTCATTTTCATTGACATTTATTAGTTTATTTGGCAAAAAGCCCCGCCTCCCCGAAAAGGGCCAGGCGGGGCAAATGGTTCGTGGGGGAAAAGGCGTCTCTGCTATTAGTCCTCAAGCGAAATGGGCTTGTACTTCGGCACGAGTGCCTTCATGATGCACCAGCCGATGAGGTAGGCCACGGCGCAGATGCAGAACACAATCATGTAGGCTGCGGGTTTGCCCTCGAAGCCGAAGAAGGTGAAGGCGCCGCCCTGGCCTTCGGCCCAGCTGAAGAACGAGCCCGAGCCCTTGTTGATAAGGAACGAGCCGATACCGCCGGCCATGCTGCCGATGCCCGTAATTGTTCCGATGGTGCTCTTGGGGAACATGTCACCGATGGTGGAGAACAGGTTGGCCGACCAAGCTTGGTGCCCGGCGCCCAGCAAGCCAATGATGACGGCGGGCCACCAGGGGCTATTTGCGCCCATGGGCTGTGCAAACAGGCCCAGCAGGGGGAAGCATGCAAAAATGAGCATGGCGCGCATGCGGCCGATGTACGGGTTCATGCCTTTCTTGTCAACAAAGTAAGTGGGCAGGTAGCCGCCGCCAATGGAAATGACGGTCACAATGGTGTAAAGCGTCAGGATGAGCAAGATGCCCATGGTGGAGTCGCTGGTGTAGCCGTACTGGTCGGAGAAATAGGCCGGAGCCCAGAAGAGGAAGAACCACCAAACGCCGTCGGTCATGAACTTGCCGACAATAAACGACCAGGTCTGCTTGTACTTGAAGCACTGCCAGAAGGGGATGGTTTTCTCTTCCTTCACTGCCGCGCGGTCCTGCACTTCGGCAATGTCGGTGTCTTGTTCAATATAGTTCAGCTCAGCCTGGTTAACACGCTTGTTGCGTGCCGGTTTGTCGTAAAGCCAAATCCACAGCCCCATCCAGATGAAGCCGAGAGCACCGATGATGATGAACGCCATTTCCCATCCCCAGGCGCGTGCCAGCAGAGGAATGGTGGCGGGAGCGGCCAAGGCGCCCACCGAGGCACCGCTGTTGAAGATGGAAGTTGAGAAGGCGCGGTCCTTCTTGGGGAAATATTCGGCCGTCACCTTGATGGCTGCGGGGAAGTTGCCAGCTTCACCAAGCGCCAGGATGCCCCGGCAAAGCAGGAAGAGATAGACACTGGTGGTCGAGATGGCCAGGGCGACATTGCTGCCGGTCTCTACGGCGCGAAGGGCAGCGACACTGTCGATACCGCCGACCAGGTGGGCGGTGGCCCAGCCGCAAGCAGCGTGCAGGCAGGCGCCGGCCGACCAGACACCGATGGCAATCAGATAGCCCCGCTTGGTACCCATCCAGTCCACGAACTTGCCGGCAAACAGGCAAGCGATGGCATAGAAGATGGAGAAGAAGCTGGTAATGACGCCATAGTCGGCATCTGTCCAGTGAAACTCGGGTTTGATGAACTCCTCGTAGGTGAGGGAGAGCACCTGACGGTCCAGGTAGTTGACGGTCGTGGCCACAAACAGCAGCGAACACATCCACCAACGCCAGTTGGACATCAGTTTCTGAGTGGTAGTTAACTGTGACATAGTTAATTGATTAGTTATTGATAAATGATTGAACAGACCTTT
>JAEEGL017170659.1_pt1 | contig 38823 bp, 29 predicted proteins | sample 9134231 | NCBI WGS metagenome assembly JAEEGL01 (sample SAMN16246548, study PRJNA631951) | gut metagenome | biome: gut microbiome; feature: rumen; material: fiber-attached | host: Bos | place: Iran: Karaj | collected 2018-10 | reverse complement strand
GAACGCCTTCCCTTACCTGCTCAGCAGCACCGAGAACATCACCAACGCGATGGCCGACTACATCGAGCATGTGAGCGTTGGCGACATCATCAAGTCGCAGACCGCTTTCGCCGTCTATTCGGAGAATGAGCGCTGGGAAGGCTCGCTGAAGGCGCTCACGCCCGGCCATGGGTACCTGTTGCACCGCCAGGCCGCCGGCATGGTGAACTTCACCTTCCGCCCCTCGCGCAGCAGCAAGGGAAGCAAGGGCGACGGGGTTAACCAATCCAACGAGGCCGACCAGACTTTCCGGCCAGCCACCAACATGACTCTCATCGCCCGTGTTGAAGGAATGAATAGTGTTTCGCCCTTGCGCGCCTACGTGGCGGGTGAGAATGTCGGTGTTGCAGAACCGATGTTGGTCGATGGAGATACACTCTATTTCCTCACACTCGGCACCGACCAACCAGGAGACCTCTCGTTCACGATGGAATATGATGGCACCGCCACCAAACTTTCCACTCTCCACTCTTCACTTTCCACTCAACCAAACCGTCATATAGGTACGCTTGCCAACCCCGTCGTGCTTTCACCTCTCACCTCGCAGGTCACCGCCTACCCGATACCCTTCACAAACCATGTGGACTTCGTAGCCACCGAGGGTTGGGCCGATGACTTCACCATCACCATCTATAATATCGATGGTGTGCTCATCGACCGCATCACGACGAGCGGTTGGACACCAGCCGACCTCCCCGCAGGGGTCTACTTCGCCACGGTAAACAACAATGGAACATTAACCACCATCAAACTAATTAAGAAATGAAACGCATCATATTGACCATAGGTACAATGATGATTTCTGCCCTCCTCTTCCTTGCCTCTTGCGGCAAGGAGGAGGGCGACAGCGTCGCGGAGCCGAACCCGATGTTCGGCAATATTACAGACCCCGCATGGAGCGTCAGCACCGATTACGACTATACCACCAGCATGACCGCCGTCATTGGTGTCGACCTGCAGGGTGGCGACAGTCTTTGGACTATTGACACCGCCGACCGCGTCGCGGCCTTCGTCGGCGATGAGTGCGTTGGCCTCGTCGCTCCATCGGGCACATTGTTCTTCCTCTTTATCGTACCCCCGCAGCATGCCGAGGACGGCAACCTCATTACGCTACGCTACTACTCCTCTTATTACCACAACATCTTCCACTCCGATGACGTTTTCCCCTTTGTCAACGGCAGTCAGCAGGGTACCGCCAGCAACCCCTTGCGGGTTGGCTTTTCTGAGGAAAACAAACAGCAGTGAAGAAAGCCGTTCTCATACAGACTGCCCTGGGTTACAGGAACAGGTGTCTGCCACAAGATTTATTTTGTGGGATAACAATTGACGGGAGGATTTAGATAGTACAGTCTTACAGGAGGGTCTGCAAGTGGGAGTAGAGGGCGGCGAGGGGCAGGCCCATGACGTTGTAGTAGCAGCCGTCGATGCGTGAGATGCCGATCATGCCTATCCATTCTTGGATGCCATAGGCCCCGGCTTTGTCGAAGGGCTTGTAGGTGTCGACATAGTGGATGATTTTGTCGTCGGTGAGGGGACGGAAATAGACATCGGTGCGCTCGGAGAAATGATGAGTGATTGCTTGATTGCTTGATTGCTTGATTGTTTGAGTGTTTGATTGCTTGATTGCTTGATTGCTTGATTGCTTGATTGTTTGAGTGTTTGATTGCTTGATTGTTTGAGTGAGGGGGCGGAGGCAGACGCCTGTATAGACAGAGTGGTGTCGGCCGGAGAGTGCGTGGAGCATGTCGATGGCCTGCTGGCGCGAGGCGGGCTTGCCGAGGGGTTGGTTGTCGAGGACGACGACGGTGTCGGCGGCGACGAGGACGATGTCGTCTGAAATTGGAAATTGGAAATTGGAAGTTGAAAGGTCGAAAGCGGAAGCTTTGCGGCAGGCGAGCATTTCGGCTATCTCGGCGGCCGGGATGCCGTCGGGGACGTGCTCGTCGACATCGAGTGAGATGCATTCGAGGGGGTAGCCCAGTTGGGCGAGGAGCTGTCGGCGGCGGGGCGACTGGGAGGCGAGCAGGAGTTTCATTTCACTTCTTTCCCGTCTTTGAACTTGGCTGAGTAGACTTCGCGGCCGTTGTCGTACCACTGCCATTTGCCGTCTTTCTCGCCGTTGCGGAACTGGCCGCGTTCGACAGGTGCACCGGCTTCGTTGTTGCGCTCGTATTTGCCGTCGAGACGGCCATTCTTGAAGTTCTGTCGGATTTCTATCTTACCGTTGGGGTAGTAGCGGACTTCTTCGCCGTCTTTCTCGTCATTGCGGTAGTGGATGACGTAGCGTGTGGAGCCATCATCGTAGAGACCTTTCCATTCGCCATTCTTGAGGCCGCGGGAGAAGTCGCCGAAGTAGTCGACCTTGCCGTTCTCGTACCAGGCCGTCCAGCGTCCTTCTTCCTTGCCGTCGACACAGCGTCCTTCGTGGAGTTTGGCGCCGGACTCGTAGTAGGTGGTCCAGGTGCCTTCGCGCATGCCGTTGCGGTAGTTGCCCGTGCGCCAGCGTTCGCCGGTTTCATAGTAGTAGGTCCAGGTGCCTGACTCCTTGCCTTTGGAGTAGTTGCCTTCGACACCGAGGCGGCCGTTGCTGCGCCAGTAGAAGGTCCAGGGACCGTCCTGAAGTCCGTCAACGAAGTTTCCACGCATGTCGACCTTGCCGTTGGGGAAGTACCAGATGCCTTCACCTTGGAGTTCGCCGTCGCGGTAGCGTCCGGAGAAGCTGAGGGTGCCGTTGTTGTGCCACTGGAAGGTCTCGCCTTCGCGGCTGCCGTTGATATAGGTTACCTCCTCTTCTTTCTGACCGTTCTCGTGCCAGGAGCGGTAGAGGCCGTTGTAGTTGCCGTTTTCGACATTCACCTCGCTCTTGAGGTCACCATTGCGGTGCCAGGAGCGCGATGTGCCGTTGGTGTGGCATTCTTCTGCCAGACGGCTGCCGTCCTCATAGTAGAGCGTCCAGGTGCCGGTTTTGGCGCCGTTGTCGTAGGAACCTTCCTGGGAGATTTTGCCGTTGGGGTACCACCATGTCCAGCTGCCTGTGCGGCGACCGGCGTTGTTGAGGGTGCCTTGGACGGAGAGCTGGTTGGAGTTCTCGTATTTGCGCTCGTAGTGTTTCTGTGCGCTCAGGGGGGCGAGCATGAGGGTGAGGATTCCGAGGACGATGATTTTTTTCATGGGATTAAGGGGATTAAAGGGTCAAAAGGGGGTGGTTTGCTATTCGGAATAGACGATGACTATGCGAGGCCGGTCGGAGGTGGAGAGGCCATTGAGGATGGTGCGTTGTGCAGCGTGGCGGGCGGAGTTAAGGAAGATTCGGAGTCCTGGGTCGAGGCCGAGGCGGAGGAGACCTTGAAGGTGTTGGGACACACGGATGCGGTAGAGTCCGCGGTCGCTGTGGAAGGTGCCGTCGTAGCCTGCGAGGTCGTAGACGTTGATGAGGTCGTCGATATAGAACCAGTTGTCATTGGTGGCGCTCTTGCCGAGGGTGAGAATTTGGTCGGGTTGGTCGCCCGCGAGGGCTTCGGGAGCCACGGGGAGGAGGAGTTCGGCGTGATGGATCACAGCCCAGGGATGGGCGGTATGGAACGCTTTCAGGTCGTGGTCGAAACTAAGTCTGACTCGCTGGCCGGCGAGGGGCTCGAGATAGAGTCGGTAGGTGCCGGGGATGGGATTGCCGGAAGCGAAGAGAGTGCCGGCGTAATTGTGGGAGAAGTGGGTGAAATGGGCGGTGCCGGCACCGAGGAGGAAGGTGTAGGCGCTGCTGACGGTGTCGTTGTCGTAGACATAGTGGTAGTAGGCACGGAGGCAGGTGTTGGTAGAGGTGAGGTCGACGGTCAGCAGTCCCTCGTCGGAACTGTTGAGGATACGCACACGGAGACCCTTGGTCTCGGCGAGGAAATCTTCGGCAGTGGCGGAGCGGCGGATAACGCGGTTGATGGAGGAGTCGAGTTTGAGGTTGACGACGGTGTCGTAGTAGGTGACGGGGACGATGCCGTTGAAGAAGGTGGCGTTCTCGTCGACGGGCAGCTGGTCAAAGGCGTAGTAGGTGGTGTCGGAGAGGAGCTGTTCGGAGAGCTGCTTGACTTCGAAGTGGAAGTGGTAGGTGGTGGTGCTGTCGGGGAAGAGTTGTGTTTTGGCGAAGGAGAGGACGACGGAGTCGATGACCATGGAGTCGAAAGCGATGTCGTTGGCGTTAGAGGGCAGCGCAATCTGGGTGTAGAAAGAGGCGGAGGCACTGCCGAAGGTAGCGTCGTGGTAGTTGCCGATGATACCGAAAGAGGTCCCGCTGGTTTGGAGGGAGTCGTCGAATTCGGTCCAAGCGTTGTCGGCATAGAGGGTGTCGACGATGCCCTCATAGAGGGTGGTGGAGTCGATGAGGTCGATGCCGAGGTCAGACTCCTCGTCGGTGCAAGAAGTGAAGGACAGGGAAGCAAGGAGAAGAAGCAGTAAGGAGTGAAAGAGAGAGAGCGGAAGTGAAAGGGAGTGAGAGGACAATAGTTTTTTCATTGGGATATCAATTTTCAACTTCAATTTTCAAATATGTTTTTTTTTAGTTTTCGAATTTGCTGACGCCGACGATGGTGTCGTAGAATTTGTTGATACGGTTGTAGAATTCGTCGCGGTCGTCGGTGTAGTCGAGCACATTGCGTTTGTTTTCCTTGGCGAAAGCCACCAGTTCGGGGTCGGCGTTGGGAGAGCCGATGATGACACCTTGGGAGTAGGTGATGGCGGACTTCATGAGGCCAAGGTAGTTGGTCTCGCCATAGAGGCGGAGATCCTTGGCGGTGGCACCGTCGGTCTTCATCTTGCGTTCGAGTTCGCCACCGATGGGGCCTTCGAAGCGGTCGTTCATAAGGGTGATGACCATCTTGGTGCCGCTGAAGAAGGCGTTCTCCTTGTTAATACGGCGGAGGTAGAAAGGAATCATGGCTGTGGACCATCCGGAGAAATTGATGAGGTGGGGTTGCCAAGCGAGCTTGCGTACCGCCTCGAGGGTGCCACGGCCGAAGAAGAGCAGTCGCTCGTCGGTATTAGCCAACACGTGGTGACGGTTGTCGAGCATGCTCTTGCCCTTGATGGCGTATTCCTCGTTGTCGATGAAGTAGACCTGCATGCGTGCTGCTGGGATAGATCCCACCTTGATGATGAGCTGGTGGTCGCAGTTGTTGACGATGAGGTTCATGCCGGAGAGGCGGATGACTTCATGCAGTTGGTGCTTGCGGTCGTTTACCTCGCAGAATTTGGGCATGAAGACCCTGATTTCGCGTCCCATTTCTTGCGTTCTTGCGGGCAGGTAGCGTCCAAGGATGGATTCCTCGTTCTCGGCAGAGAACGGTGTAATTTCTTGATTTACAAATAATATTCTCCCTTTTGCCATATCTTATGGTATACTATATACAAAATGCAAAATTACGAAAAAAATTTGAAACTGCAAAATTATTTTCGTGGTTAAAAAAAAAGTTGTACTTTTGCACCCCGAAATGAAGACCAAAGGCAACAGCAATGAAACACAGCGAGCCTTGCTTGACAGGGCGCGCCGCTACTGTGCCCTTGCGGAGCAGTGCGAAGATGCCGTGAGGCAGAAGTTGGTGACCTGGGGAGCGTCGCCCTCAGACTCGGATGTTATCGTAGCGGCGCTACAGCGCGAAGGATACCTCGACAACGAACGTTATGCGAAAGCGTTTTGCGAGAGCAAGATACTGACGCAGCACTGGGGGCGTCAGAAGGTGCTGTACCAATTGCGACTGAAGCATCTGCCGCGTGAGGCAGTGGACCGTGGTATGGCAGCGGTGAGTGAAGAGGCTTATATGGCAGTCCTCGCCGAAGTGGCGGAGAAGAAGCGCCTCGAGTTGGAACAGAAGACCGACGATCCTTATGTCCTCCGTCAGAAACTTGTCGCGTCGCTCGTCAACAAGGGTTTTTTGCTCCCGGAAATCAATCAAGTAATTTCTAATATTCCAGACTTATGAAGCACATCGTCACTCTTTGTGCGGCCTTTCTGATGGCCGCCGCTCCCGTTATGGCGCAGGATACTGTCGCCAAACCTCAGGGCAGCTGGGCGACCCTCTCGACGCCCGCACTGAAACTCAGTGAGTCGTTGTTCAACAACTGGTCGAAGACGGGTACCTCGCAGATTGACTTGAATATCACATTCTTTGGCAACTATAAATATACCCATCCACATTATGTGTGGGACAATATCGTCGATCTGGGTTTTGGCTATGCATGGCAAGATCTCGACAATTCGGCCCAGGGCGGTCGCTTCGAGAGTCGTCGCAAGAGCCTCGATAAGATTGACCTCACTTCGGCCTTCAGTTGGAAAGCTTACAAAGACTGGGGTGCCAGCTTCACTGCCAACTTGAAGACCCAGTTTGCCAACGGTTATGAGTACCTCGCAGCTGGCGACAACGACGGCAAGTTGGTTTCCTCGTTCATGGCTCCCGCTTATTTGACTACGGCTCTCTCTTTCGAATACAAGAAGCCCGAATGGTCAGTGTCGCTGTCGTTTTTGACAGGTAAGACCACCTTCGTTTTCAACGACGATCTCATCGACAGCAACTACACCTATGGCGTTATCCAGGACAAGAATTTCGATCCTACCGATCCCAATCGAGTCCACACACATGCTTACTTCGCCCTTGGTAGTTATGTTAAAGCGCAGTACCTGAAGAAAGATCTCTTGCCCAATCTCGACCTCTATGCCCGTTTAGAGCTCTTCTATGATTACATGAAGCCCACGCACATGGCCTGGAGTGAGGTGTCGGGTTTGGCCGATGGCAGTGTGACTACTCCGCAGGATTGCGAGTACAAGCTCAGTGACGGCGAGACTTGGCAAGATTTGGCCAATAAGAACTGGATTGAACGTCGCATCTTCGAGACCGATATGGACTTCGAGCTGAAGCTTGACTACCGTTTCTCCTCGTATATCGCAGCCAATTTTGCCCTCAACCTCAAATGGGATACCGATTTCAATGGCATGGGCAAGTGGGGCCACCTTCAGGTCTACCAGATGGCTGGTTTGCAAGTGTTCTTCAGCTGGAAGACTCCGAAGCAGTAACGGTTAACGGTTAACGGTTAAAGAGGCTGACGCAGCACATTGCATCAGCCTCTTTTCTTTAATCGGACAACTTAGATTACAATGACCATAACCATTAATCCTTAAACTTAAGGATTACGGCATCGTTGGTGCGGAGGCCGATGAGTTGGACGAAGGAACTCTCCTTGACAGCCAACTCGAGGAGTCCTGTGGCGGAGACAATGAGGCGTAGTTTCCGGCGCGGGTCGGCGGTGGCGTGCTGCTGGTAGTAGGAGTCCATGATTTCGTTGATGCGCTGCTCGCGTACAATCATCTCGAAACGGCGTCCTTGGCGTTCCTGTTCGAATTCGTGGTAGGTCATGCCGAGGTAGGCGTTGCCGTAGCTGTCGATATAATGGATGACGACGCGGTATTCGTCGCCGGAGCGAAGCCATCCTGTCATGGTGCGTCGCACGAGACTCTCGGGTCGTGGGCCTATGTCGCTCAGCGGGGCTCCCGCCAATAGTCGTTGAGCCACAGGGACGAAGAAGGTGTGGGCGGCAAATCCGAGGGGTGAGCCGTCCGGCACGGGGATGACGGCGGCATCCTCTATCTCGTCGCCAAAAGCTGTGGCCGGCACACCGTTGTCGCAGCATAGAAAATACTGACCGCAGGCTTTTACTGCCAGCAGGGGCGGCTGGGTAGCCACATCGATGATGTGCACTGTCCCGGCAGGGAATCCCAGGCAGGCGTGTTTCACTACGAAGGTGGCCGACATCACACTGAATGGGTCCACATGGTGGGTGATGTCCACCACCTGCACCCCCTCGACGGCACTGCACAAAGCCCCTTTCACCATGCCGGTGAAGAAGCTTTGGTTGCCCCAATCGGTTGTCAGTGTTACTATTGGCATTTTCATAACCAATTGCAAAAATACGAACTTTTTTCGACCTGCACAAATTTTATTTTGTCAGTCCATGCTAATTTCGTATTTTTGCTATTTGGCATTGTGCTGTAATTATATTATATTAATATAGTAATCAAATAGTTGTAATCAATATGTCACTACTCTCAATACGCAATTTGCATGCTTCCATCGGCGACCGTGAGATCTTGAAAGGTGTGGACCTCGAAATCAATCGTGGCGAGGTGCATGCCATCATGGGTCCCAACGGCAATGGCAAGAGCACCTTGGCGGGTGTTATCGCCGGCAATCCGAAGTATACTGTCACCGCTGGTGAGGTCATCTTCAAGGACAAGAATATTCTCGACCTGCCCGTCGATCAGCGTGCCTGTGAGGGACTATTCCTTGGCTTCCAGTATCCCGTGGAGATTCCCGGTGTAAGCATCACCAACTTTATGCGCACCGCTGTCAACGAGCAGCGTAAGTATCACGGTCTCGACCCCTTGAGCGGCAGCGAGTTTTTGAAGCTTATGGAGGAGAAGAAGAAGGTGGTGGAGATGACAACCAACTTGGCCAACCGTTCGGTGAACGAAGGTTTCAGCGGTGGAGAGAAGAAGAAGAACGAAATATTCCAGATGGCTATGCTCAACCCCACGCTCTCTATCCTCGACGAGACGGACTCGGGTCTCGATATTGATGCTCTGCGTATCGTGGCCGGCGGAGTGAACCAACTGCGTTCGAAGGACAACGCCACTGTGGTCATTACTCACTATCAGCGTCTGCTCGACTATATAGTGCCCGACTTCGTTCATGTGCTCTACGAGGGTCGCATCGTGAAAACCGGTCCTAAGGAACTGGCTTTGGAGTTGGAAGAGAAAGGTTATGATTGGATTAAGGATGAGCTGGAGGGTGGAAAGTGAAAAGTTGAAAGTGGAATGTTATGATTAGGAAGGATCAACTGCCCAATATATGGAATGATGGCTGGCAGTGTGCCACTGCAGCACAGCAGATGACGGTGACGGCCGGCAGTGAGCGAAAGTTGGTGCTCTGCTCGCCCAAGGACGCACCCTTGTTTATGTTGCACGAAGATGCAGGCTACACTGTGATGTCCGACGCGGAACATCTTGCCATCACCGTCGCCGAAGGCGCCAGCCTCTGTCTATACCGTCTGCAGGGACCTAATACACCGGCCACGCACCTCACCCAAATAGAGATGGTGATGCGACGCGACGCTCAGGTCAGGATGTGTACCATCACGCTTGGTGGCGGACACGTGAGAAACAATGTGGTGGTGAGGATGCAAGGTGAAGGCTGCGACCTGCAGGCAGACGGCCTTTACCTGATGGACCGTGAGCAGCAGTGCGACAACTATATCTTTGTGGAGCATGCAAAGCCCCATTGCAACAGCCGTGAACTGTATAAAGGTATTGTCGACGATGCCGCACGGGCACGCTTTAACGGACATGTGCTGGTGCAGGACGGCGCAGTGAAGACAGAGGCGTACATGACCAACCGCAATATCCTGCTCACTGACAAGGCACATGTCGACACGCGCCCCTTCTTGGAGATATACAATGATGACGTAAAATGCTCGCATGGTTCCACCATCGGACAACTCGATGAGCAGGCGAAGTATTATCTGCAGACCCGTGGCATCAGCGAGCGCACAGCTGTCACCATGCTCAGCTATGCCTTCTGTGATGAGGTGATTCGTGGCATTACCATCGAGTCGTTGCGTGATGCCGTGGGCGATATGGTGAAGAAACGTCTCCACGGAGAGCTTACCTCCTGTGCCGACTGTGCCATTGCCTGTAAGAATCCCTGCAACGGTCCCGATGCTCATTTCGAGATAGACGCTTCAAAATTATAATTATGGGAGTGAAAAGGAGTGAAAAAGGAGTGAAAAGGAGTGAAAGGACAATAGTGTCGATTTGTGCATTTGTCCTTTCACTTCCTTTCACTCCCTCTCACTTCCTTTCACTCCTTTTAGTCTTATCCTTTCTTTCCGTGTCTTCGACTTCTCAGGCTCAGTGCGACGTGAAGGTGAAGGCGGGCGACCAGAAAACCTACGATCAGGCGATGGAATACTATGGGCAGCAGCAGTACGGCGAAGCCTCGAAGTTGATGCGCCGTGTGGCACAGCGCAACCCCAAGGCTGCCGACCCCCAGTTTTGGCTAGGTATGCTGGCTGTGGACAACGGTTTCAACATCTCGGGTATCCGCAAGTATTTCACCAAATGCATCTCCCTCTGTGAGAACTATCCCGATGCCCGCGCCCATTATTATATGGGCATGATACACTACACCGACGAGTGCTATGAAGAGGCATCGTCGGAATTTAACCGCTATTTCCAGCTGGCCAACGGCAGCGACCGGCAGGAATGGACGGCTCTCTACGAGGAGGCTTCGGCCTACCTCCACTGGGCGCAGTTCCTTGCCGATGCCGAGTTACACAGGGTGCCTTTCGACCCCGTGCCTCTGCGAGGCGTGAGTTCGAAGCGTAACGAAGATATTCCCTATATCACTCCCGACGGCGGGCGATGCTATTACCTTCGAGAGATTCCCGTCAAGCGCGACCGCACCAGTTTCTACACCTCCACTACCGAAAAGACCACATGGAAACTTTTTTACAGCGACTGGAGCAGTAAAGACAGTGCTTTCGACAGCGGCCACGAGTTGCCAGCCCCGTTCAATCAGGGTAATTCTGAAGGGGCTGTGAGCGCCACCGCCGACGGGCGGATGCTCTTTTTCTCACGTCTTACGGTGGACAAAGGCTACCCCAATAGCGATATCTATTGTGCCAAGTGGGAAGAGGGAGGAGAAAAGTGGAAAGTGGAGAAGTTGGGTAACGGCATCAACGGTAACGACACGTGGGAATCGCAGCCCTCGGTATCGGCCGACGGCCACTGGCTCCTCTTCGCCTCCAATCGAAAGGGAGGGCAGGGGAGTTCCGACCTTTGGCGCTGTCACCGTCTGCCCAACGGCGACTGGAGCCGTCCAGAGAACCTCGGTTCACGCGTCAATACTGAAGGCAACGAGAAATTCCCTTTCCTGCATGCCGACGGCCACACGCTTTACTTCGTCTCCGACGGCTGGCAAGGCTTCGGCGGCTACGATGTCTACTTCATCGACCTCAATGGCGACTCTTATCCCACTAATCTGGGACTTCCTATCAATTCCGAGGATGATAACCTCTCCTTCGGTGTCACCACCGACGGGTTGCACGCCTATTTCCCCGGCCGTGTGACTTCCTCACGCAGCAAGGACATCCTCTACTTCGACTTGTACCCTTCGGCAAGGCCCGAATCCATGCGCCTATGTGACATCAAGATGGACACTCCGCAGGGTTCGCGCGACACTTTGCTAATGCTCTCCGAGAAGAATACCAATGTCGTTACCTTCGATGTCAAGGGCTGTCTGCCCACCATCAAGTGCGGCAAGGCTCGTGAGTTGGACCGTCGCTATGTTCAGGTCAGCGACAGCATCTCCGTTATGGACCTTGGCAATACGCAGGTACTCGACGCGCTGGCGGCATGGCTCATCGAACATCCTCGGGTGCATGTGGTTCTTGAGTGCCCCAAGTCCGACGAGGCCAAAACGGCCTATGATTACTTAATAAAGCAAAAGAAACTGCGCGCCGAACGTCTTGGCCACCGTGGCGGTACCGCTGTTACCACCAAACAGATACGCCTGCAATGAAACCGATGATCCGCATACTCGCCTACCTGAAGTACTTCCCCGTTCAGATTACGGGCAACGTACTTTTCAATCTGTTGCATATCCTTTGCAGTGTGGGGTCGTATGTGATGATTATTCCTTTCATCGAACTGCTCTTCGGCGTGAATGGAGCCCCCGAGACGGAACCGGCCTTCAGAATGGGGCAGCAGCAACTTGTCGACTGGGGCATGTGGCACCTCTACCGTTATCGCGAGTTGCATGGGCTCTGGCAATGTCTGCTTATCGTCGCTGGCGGCTATGTAATCTGCTCGTTGCTGAGCAACCTCTTTCGCTATCTGGCGCAGGTCTTCCTCGGAGGTCTCCGCACGGGCCTTATCGGGCGTCTGCGCAACGACATCTATCACAAAGTCACCATCCTCCCCGTTTCTTTTTTCAATAGCAAGCGTCGCGGTGACTTGATGAGTCGTATGTCCAACGACCTTGCCGACCTTGAGTGGTGTGTGGGTGTCCTTCAGTCGCTCGTCAAAGAACCTATCAACGTGCTGGTCTTTGGATTCCTGTTGGTATTCATTTCATGGAGACTCTTTGTCCTCTTCTTGGTAGTGCTACCCTTAGGTGTGTGGCTCATTGCGTTGATAGGGCGCAGATTGAAACATTCTTCCCGCAAGGGACAGAATGAACTGGGTGGTTTGAATGCCATTCTCGAGGAATCGTTAGCGGGTCTCAAGGCCATCAAGTCGTTCGGCCGAGAAGATGACCTCGAACGACGCTTCGCCGCCGCCAACGAGGACTATACTCGCACCATGATCAAAGTGGCGCGCCATCGTGAACTCTCGAGCCCTCTTTCCGAAATTCTCGGCACATTGGCATTGGTTTTTATTCTTGTGGTCGGTGGTTGGCAGGTCTTCGACGGCTCCATCCAACCCTCGGTATTCATCTTCTTTGTCATCATCTTCGCCCGTATCATACCGCCCATCCAAGCCATCGTGCGTTCCTACAATACACTGCTCAAGAGTAGTGCTTCTGCTGAGCGCTTCCTCGAGGTGCTTGATGCCGACGAGCTTATCGTTGAGAAGCCCGATGCCGTCGTTTTGCAAAGTTTCAATGAGAAGATAGAGTTCAAGGAGGTATGCTTTAGCTATCGACAATCAGATAATTCTGAAAACTCAGAAAGTTCTGACCTTGTCCTCAAAAACATCTCCCTCACCATTCCCAAAGGCAAGACTGTCGCCGTGGTGGGACCTTCGGGAGCGGGCAAGACGACTCTCGTCGATCTCCTGCCGCGTTTCTATGATTGCACGGAGGGACAGATTATCATCGACGGTCATGAAATCCGCGACCTCAATATCAATTCGATCCGTCGCCAATTCGGCCTCGTGTCGCAGAACTGCATTCTTTTCAACGACACGGTGGCCAACAATATCGCCTTTGGTTCGTCCGACTACAGCCTCGAGCAGATTCGCGAGGCTGCCCGTGTGGCTCATGCCGACGAGTTCATCGACCAGCTGCCACAGGGCTACGATACCCCCATTGGCGACCGTGGACTGAATCTCTCCGGTGGACAGCGCCAACGACTGAGCATTGCCCGTGCCGTGCTTCGCGACACTCCCATCCTCATCCTTGATGAGGCTACCTCGGCGCTTGACTCCGAGTCCGAGCATGCCGTCCAGCAAGGGCTCGACGCATTGATGCAGGGACGCACTTCCATCGTCATTGCCCACAGGCTTTCTACCATCAAGGATGCCGACTTTATAGTGGTTCTCGACAAGGGCCAAATTGTCGAACTCGGTACTCACGAAGAGCTCCTTGCTATCGATGGACTCTATAAGAAGTTGGTTGATATGCAGTCGTTTGCATAAATTATTTGGCCATGTCGCAAAAAGTTCTTACTTTTGCACCCTCAAAAAAGAGATTTGGGAGTATAGCTCAGCTGGTTCAGAGCGCCTGCCTTACAAGCAGGAGGTCACTGGTTCGATCCCTGTTACTCCCACATAGTGAAAGGTTGTTGTGGGGTTTGCTCCACAAGGTTGCAGACCTGAGGAGCAGGCAGATAGGTTATAAAAGAGGCTGGCGTAGTTATTGCATCGGCCTCTTTTTATTTATTAGCATAATTTAAGATTTTTTTTAGCGGAGAAAACAAGGAAATGTTGTATTTTTGCAAATGTTAAAATAATAACATTAAAGTATAACCAATTAAAAATCAAGAAAAATGAAGAAAATTATCTCTTTTGTCGGTTGCGCCCTTTTCGTGGCCGCCATGACCGTTTCCTGCGGTAACAACAATGAGAACAACGACAGCATTGCCGACAGCGCTAACACCGAGGTTGCCGAAGAGCAGGCTGCTGCTCCTGCCGAGCAGACCGCTACCGTCGACAACAGTGCCCGCGAGCAGGCTATCGCCGAGGCCGCTGAGAAGATTTGCAACTGCGCCAGCGGTGACAAAACCAAAATTCAGGAGTGCTTGAAGAGCATCATCAGCACTGGTTATGCCGCCTATCAGGACGACAAGGCTTTCACCGATGCCGTCTACGACAAGGCTCTGAAATGCGCTGTTGAGAAGGCTGCCTCCAAAGCTATTGAGAAAGGCACCGAGAAACTTGCTGACGAGGCTGCCAAACAACTCAGTAATATCAAACTCTAAACCTATCTGAAACATAAAACAGGTCCACCGCCCGGCGGGCCTGTTTTTTTATATCGTTATAATGAAAAAGCTGCTTCTACCTCTCGTTTGTCTGCTGTTGTTGGCCGCCACGTCTTGCCGACAGCAACAGCATCCTGCCGATGTGCTTGATGCCCACACGATGGCCGACTTCCTTACCGACCTTTACCTCGTCGAAGGCTATTACGCTGTCGAGAGTCAGTACCGTTTCGATGCTGCATCACCGGAGATTCTTGGTGCATGTAATGATGTCCTTGAGAAGCACCACGTCACCCGTGAACGCGTGGAGAAGAGTTTTGACTACTACTCTCAGCATCCTGAGGAATACGAAAAAATCCAAAGAGAGGTTGTTGCCCGTATCGAGCAACTCAGCGGGCCAGACGGAGAAGCCCCTCAGGAGTAAGCACAAGCTTTCCTTTGTCGAGCATGTCGCGCAGTGTGTCGCGGATGTCACCGTAGTCCTCGTCTAAGGTTTCCATGAGATTCGTGGGGGGCATGGCATTCTTTTCTAACAAGGCCTCGATGACTTTGTCTGGAGTTTCTTTGTTTTGTCTCTTTCGCAGACACACGTCGCAATGACCACAGTCGGTAGTTGTCTCCTCACCGAAATAGGCCACTAACTGGCGGCTGCGGCAGACTTCATCGCCCATCACGTAGGCAGTCATGGCCTCTATTCTCTTCTGTGCCGACGCTTTCAGCTGTCCGTAGTGCTCGTCGGAGGGTTGGATAAGCTTCTCGTCGATGCGTTCGGAGAGGAAATAAATCTGTGGCCCTTTTGGGCACGGACGGTAGCGGACGATATGCATGGCATCGAGTTCCATGAGCATCCTCACTACCTCGGCACTTTCGATGTAGCAACGCGCAGATATCTTGCGCTCATCGACAGGCACGTCAACCTCGAGCAATCCGGGGTACATGCGTAGCAGCACTTGCAGGAGGTCCCCCAGTCGTTGGTGGTCCACCTGGAAACGGTAGAGCTCGTCGCGTGCTATGGGAATGTGGAGTATCGACGAGGAATCCTCGCGCTCGGGGATGCTGATGAGGCCTTCCCGTTCAAGGAACTGGCATGCGCTGTAGAATTCGCGCGGATTAAAGTCATATGTACGGCAGAGTGCTTCGATGTCGAAGTTAAATTGCGTGTCGGCGCCGCTTCCTACTGGAATGTGGTAGAAGTTGCAGAGGGCGCGATAGACATTGCGGATATAGCACAGGGTGGGGTAGGAGGTATCGAAATCCCGCTTCAGACGGGTCGGATCGGACTCGTCGGTCAGAATAACGGCATAGGCTTTTTGACCGTCGCGGCCGGCACGACCGGCTTCTTGGAAGTATGCCTCTATTGACTCTGGCAGGTCCATATGCACCACGAAACGCACGTCGGGCTTGTCGATACCCATGCCGAAAGCGTTGGTGGCCACCATGACACGATACTTCCCGCTCATCCAGTCTGCCTGGCGTCGGTCGCGTTCTGCGGCGGGCAGGCCTGCATGATAGAAGGTGGCCGAAAGACCGGAACCTTCGAGGAAGTGGGCTGTGGACTGCGCCCCACGACGGCTGCGGGTGTAGACGATACCCGTGCCAGTGGCACGGGTCACGATGCGTAGCAGACGCCGGTTCTTGTCGCTGTCGTGAATCACCATATAGGCGAGGTTGGAACGAATAAACGAGGATTGGAAGCGATGGCAGTCTTTCATCAGCAGCCGCTGGCAGATGTCGTCGGCCACGGCGGGCGTGGCGGTGGCGGTGAGGGCTATCAGCGGCACAGAGGGGTGATAGGCCCTGATGTCGGCGATGAGCAGGTAGGGGGGGCGGAAGTCATAGCCCCATTGTGATACACAGTGGGCCTCGTCGACGGCAATCATCCCCACATTCATGTGGCGAAAGTGCTCGATGAAGCGCCGCTGGCGCAGCCGCTCGGGCGAGACATAGAGAAATTTGAGGCTGTCGCTGAGGGCGTTGTTGAGCACCGCAGTCACCGTGTCGGACGACATGCCGGCAGTGAGACAGGCAGCCCTCAAATGCCGGTCGTTGAGTTGTTGCACCTGGTCTTTCATCAGCGCAATGAGGGGAGAAACCACGAGGCAGAGCCCCTCGCGCAGCAACGCAGGTAACTGGTAGCAGAGCGACTTGCCGCCGCCAGTAGGAAGCAGGGCCAACGTATCGTGGCCCTGCAAAACGGAGTCTATGATGTCTTCCTGCAAGGGGCGAAACGAAGTGTAGCCCCAGTGTTTCTTCAGCAGGTGATAACGGGCATCGTCCATCAGCGTATTAAGGTTATCGAACCCGTCAAGGTGCTGAGGGTGGTGGTGCCGGGTTTGCGGTAACGGCAGGTGTAGACGTAGGCACCCTGCGGACAAGGCTCGTCTTTGTAGGTGCCGTTCCATTGGAAGTGAACGTCGTCCGATTCGAAGACCAGCTCGCCGCGACGGTTATAGATATAGATGTGGAAATACTCGTACTCGTTGATGGTGAAGAGCGAGAAGGTACTGTTGGCATCGCTGGAACCGGGGGTGAAGATATTGGGGAACCAAGCGGTGAAGGTACTCACGGGAATGGCGAAAGGATAGACCGTCGGGCAGTTGAGGACATTATAGCTGGTGAGGGTCACATGTACCGAGTCCAGTCCTTCGCTGTGGGCGAAGTTGTGGGTCACCTCACGCCCCTCTGCCGTGGTGCCGTCGTTGAAGAGCCACGACGAGTTGGTTCCGTAGGTCGACACATCGCGCAGCGTCACCTTGGGGTTCTCGGCATCGACCATTTCGGGGCTCAGCGCCACTGCGGGCACCGGCAGCGGCATGATGGTCACTGTGGCGGTGAGCGGAGATGCATCGCAGTCGTTGGTGCCGTGACCCACCAAGGTGTATGTGGTGGTGACTTCCGGCGTAACAGTGATGCTGGTGCTGCTGTCCTGTCCTTCGAGCGACGGGTCGGCGGGCGAAGCCGTCCAGGTGTAGTGGTCGGCATCGCTGCCTGTCAGTACGGCGGGACTGCCGGGACACACGCGTCCGTCGGTGGGTATCATGGTGAGTTTGGGACGTACCATGTAGGCATGGATGCTGTCCCATGCCACGCATCCCTGCGGACTGGTCACTTTGATGAAATATGTGGCCTTGTCGGCATAAGGGGTCACCTGCAGATGGGGACCTGAGGGTAGACCGCCGGTCACTTCACCATAGGTCAACGACCATTGGTAGACGCAGCTGTCTACGCCGATGGCACGCACGGTGGCGTCGGTCATACTGCCTTCGCAAACCACCGTGTCGCCCGTCACCTCCAAGTCGGGATGCAGGAACACCGCTATGGTGTCGCGTACAGTGGTGGAGCAGAAGATGGTGTCGCGGGCATTGGTGGGGTTGAGGTAGTAGAGACCATTGCGCACTTCCAGTTCGATGGGCTCCACCGCATGAGTAAAGTTTCGTGTGATGACGCGGTTGTTGGCACCCCAGCCACGGATGGTATCGCCGAGCGTCATATCGTTGTCTTCGGCGCTGGCCAGGCGGAAGCGCCAGGAACGTGTGTTGTTGAATCCGCTGGTGGTATCGGTCATCGTGGTCGAGTCGGCATCGCAGAGTACATGCTTCGTGAGGGTCATGCCGGCCTTGGGGTTTTGGCGCGGGTGAAGGACATACTGGGCTTCGGAATAGCAAACATTACCCTCATCATCCGGTTGTGAGTTTGTCCTGACAAGCACACTCCGAAGAGTGCGGCCTTCGTAATGGTATTCTGCCGAGTCGCCCGTAAACCGTGCCACAGGAGTGCCCATACAGTTGGCATTGTCGTAGAATGCCCACTTCGTGCTGTCGGGAACCACCAGCTCGGGGGCACCGGGCACATAGCTACGGTTCCAGAGCTTGGCGGTGCCGTCGCACATCAAGAGGGAGTCCACATCCATGGTGGGCTTGGTATTCTGTACATTCACATAAAGGTAGGAGTCGAACGGCTTGCTGGGATCGATGGCCGAGGTCATTTTGCAGCGGAACGTTTGCTGGTTGCCAATCTCGTTGACGGTGATGGAGGTTCCGTTTGGTTGCCGTTGGCGCGTCACCCTAAAGTCGTTGGCTTGCACATGGTAGCGGTAGCCGTTGGGGTTGGTCTCCGTTTCGCTTGTCAAGGGTCGCCAAGTGACGTAGTCGTACTCTCCGCCAGGCGAGAAGACAGCATGGGAGGTCTCGTCGATAAAACCATATTCAGAGGCGTACCACACATAGTTCAACAGGTTCTGAGGACCCGAGATGACCGTCACGTCGGTGGACATACCTGCCGGACAACCCGATGTGGTAAGGGACATCGGTCGGCATTCTCCGGCGATATAGCCGTAGGCATAGTGGGCGTTGTACCAACAGTCATAGATAATCGCCTGGATTTGCAGCGTGTCGTACATGTAGTTGGAGAGGTTCAAACAGACCTTCTCCCAATCTTTGTAGTACACTGAGCCTTGCGCATGCCATCCACTTTGCCCCGGACCTGCCAGAGTTACGTATCCCATATTGGGACAGTCAGTAGAATGGTCTGTATTGGGAGTGGAACTAATGTAGTAGGCTAAAGTGTCGTTGATCTGTGTCCATTGGCCAGCGGCATTTTTTTTGGTTACACGGATGACGAAAGTGGGGTTTCCTCTCTGCCCATGGCCAGGAGCCTCTGCTACAATGGCATAGTATAGATACAACATGGCGTTGTCGGGAGTGACCTTCATGGTGTAGTACAATGCTGCTCCGCTGTAACCATTACCGCTGCCGCCCGAGGCGGTTCCGTTTTTGCAACCGTCGCCAATACGGATGCTTTTGAGTAGACTCGTATTAATGACACCGGGAGTGGTGTCGTTGGTATTGAACTGTGTCGGAACGTAGGGCAGATTATTCCCCGTGTTCGGGTCATGGCCTGTTAAATTCGAAATGATAAGAAACTGGTTGCCGTTATTAGGAAGACTGCTGTTATTACATCCACCAGATGTGACTCCCGCCAACTGACTTGCCGGATAGGTGGTGCCCATTGCGGTGACACCGGTCTCACCCGTCAATGGATTCGGGCAGGGTTTATAATTAGGTGAACTTGGATTGGTCCCATCATCAATTATAATTGCTTGTCCAGACCATTTATTGACATTCACGCCACCAGCAGTGAAGTTGGCCGGGTTGTACCAACCGGGACAAGCTGTATACTGGTCATATCCAGCCTGCGCTTGGCCTGTCGAACAGCAGAAAAACAGGGCCATTAGGATGACCAACGCCTTGGGAAACATTTTTTTCTCCATAAGAACGCTTTTTATATATTTATAAATCAATTCTATATATAATAAAATTACACTATATGTCCATTACAAAGATATGAAAAATAATTGATTTCGTCATCTTTTTTGTTTATATAGACGAAAAAAAAACCAAAACGCTGCATCGATAAAAAAATTTTTGAAAAAAAAACGCCTCCTGTAAAGGAAGCGTTTTTTTCTTATTGGAAGAGAACTCTTAGTTCTCCTCTTTCAGTTTCTGGAAGATATCGAGGTCGCCGAGAGTGGTCTTCTCGAGACTCTCGTTGATCTGCTTCACGCTCTTCGAGGTAGCGCGGCTCTTCTTGTCGTCGCCCTCGGTGTGGGCCTCGTCCTTGCCCTCCTGGAAGGTGCGGGTGTGGCTCACGATGATCTTCTTGCTGTCTTTCGAGAACTCGATGACCTTGAAGTCGAGGGTCTCGCCGTTCTTGGCCTTGCTCTTGTCCTCTTTGTCGAGGTGACGCATCGGAGCGAAAGCTTCGACATCGTAAGGCAGGATGACGGTGGCACCCTTGTCGTTCAGGTTGACAATCTTGCCCTGGTGGACGCTGCCGATGGTGAAGAGGCTCTCGTAGACATCCCAAGGATTCTCCTCAAGCTGCTTGTGACCGAGGCTGAGGCGACGGTTCTCGGCATCGACTTCGAGGACCACCACGTCGATTTTCTCACCAATCTTGGTGAACTCGGCGGGGTGTTTGATCTTTTTGCTCCAGCTGAGGTCGCTGATGTGGATAAGACCGTCGACACCTTCCTCAAGCTCGACAAAGATGCCGAAGTTGGTGAAGTTGCGCACCGTAGCGGTGTGCTTGCTGCCAACGGGGTATTTCTCGGCGATGGCCAGCCAGGGATCGGGCATGAGCTGACGGATACCGAGGCTCATCTTGCGGTTCTCGCGGTCGAGGGTCAGGATGACGGCCTCCACCTCTTCGCCCACCTTCAGGAAGTCCTGGGCGCTACGCAGGTGCTGGCTCCAGCTCATCTTGCTGACGGGGATGAGACCTGCGACACCGGGGAGCACCGGGACGAAGGCACCGTAGTCGGCCAGAACCACCACTTTACCCTTCACATGGTCGCCTTCTTTCAGGTTAGGATCGAGGGCATCCCAGGGGTGAGGAGTGAGCTGCTTGAGACCGAGGGCGATACGACGCTTGGCCTCGTCGAAGTCGAGAATGACCACGTTGATCTTCTGATCGAGCTGGACAATCTCTTCGGGATGGTTGATACGGCCCCAGCTGAGGTCGGTGATGTGGATGAGACCGTCGACACCGCCGAGGTCCACAAACACACCGTAGCTGGTGATGTTCTTCACGACGCCTTCCAGCACCTGACCCTTCTCGAGGTGGCTGATGATCTCGGCCTTCTGAGCCTCGATCTCGTCCTCGATGAGAGCCTTGTGGCTGACGACGACGTTCTTGTATTCGTGATTGATTTTGACAACCTTGAACTCCATCTGCTTGTCGACATAGACATCGTAGTCGCGGATGGGCTTGACATCGATTTGGCTGCCGGGAAGGAAGGCCTCGATGTTCTCGAACACGGTAACAATGAGACCGCCTTTGGTACGGCTCTTGACATAACCAGTGATGATTTCCTGGTTGTCGTAAGCTTGGTTAACGCGCTCCCAGCTCTTGAGGATACGGGCTTTCTTGTGGCTGAGCATCAGCTGACCGTTGCTGTCCTCTTGGCTCTCGACATAGACCTCAATCTTGTCGCCGGCCTTCAGGTCGGGGTTGTAGCGCAGTTCGCTGGCGGGGATAACGCCGTCGCTCTTGGCTCCCACGTTCACCACGGCCTCGCGGTCGTTGATGGAAACGATGGTACCCTCGATGACATCCTGCTCGGTGAAAGCGTTGAAGCTTTTCTCGTAGGCATCATTGTTGGCATTGGCGCTGTTGTCGCTGATTTTACCGGCTTTCTCGTCGAAGGCATTCCAATCGAAATCTGCCAGCGGTTGTACGTTCTTATAATCCATTCTTTTTTGCGGAGAGTGAGCTCCGCGGCTCTTTTTTGTGTGCATCCTGCCCTGCACGGGTTTAACTTTTTAATCCAACATTCTGGGTGACAATCCGTTGGCAGTGTACGGCGCACTCAAAATGCTTTGCAAAGATACGAATAATAAATAAATAATTAAATAAATTGTAAATTTTTAAGAAAAAACACCCATCAACACCCACATCTCACCTCTATCAAAAGATGTTTTTCTCTTTTGTAGTACCACGGTTGTACCATTGTTCTCCCATCAAAAATGAAAGAACGATAAAAGAACAAAGGTTGAAGAGTTTGTGTTATAGTATGTTGTATATTGAAAAAAAAGGATGCCTCGAAGTCGAGGCATCCCCAACATTTTAAGAAAAACTTTTCTATTTGAGTTCAACAGTGGCGCGACGGTTCTTAGCGCGGCCTTCAGCGGTGTCGTTGTCGGCGATGGGCTCGTCGGGACCTTTGCTCACAACTTTGATGCTGCTCTTGGGAGCACCCAGTTTGACCATGTATTCCCGTAGGGCTTCGGCGCGCTTCATACCATATTTCATGTTGATTTCGTGCGAACCGGTGTTGTCGGTGTGACCGAAGACGGTGACCGTCAGTTTCTCGTCGGCCTTCAGGGCCTCGCAGATGGCGTGGATGGCGGCGTCGGTTTTCTCGTCGAATTTGGCTTTGGTGCCAGCGGTCTCGAAGTAGACGGTGGCGTTGATGGCCTCGATTTGCTTAACTGCCTCGGCTTTGGTGCGCTCGGCACGTTCACGTGCGGCCTTTTCGGCAGCGAGGCGTTCGGCAGCGGCTTTTGTGGCGGCAGCTTCGGCGGCAGCCTTGTCGGCGGCAGCCTGTGCGGCGGCTTTCTCGGCAGCCTCGCGTTCGGCGGCGGCCTTGGCGGCAGCAGCTTCGGCGGCGGCGCGGTCAGCGGCGGCTTTCTCCTGGGCGGCCTTCTCGGCAGCGGCTTTCTCGCGGGCAGCTCTCTCGGCGGCAGCCTTCTCGGCGGCGATACGGTCGGCCTCGGCCTTCTCGGCAGCAGCTTTTTCAGCGGCGATGCGTTCACGCTCGGCGATGGTACTGCGGTTGTCCCAGCCTAAGTCGATGCCTATCTTCACACCGGCACGGAGCATGTGTACTTTGTCGACCTCGTTGGAGGCGAAGGTGCCGTTGTAGGCTATCTGCGAGGGGTCGGCAGGGTTGACCACTAGCATGGACTCGTTCTTCACTTCGTTGATGAGGTTGTTGAGGCCGTATCCGCCATAGAGGCCGAAGTAGAATCCCCAGTGGCCGCCCATGGCTACGCGGAAGCCAAGGTCGACGATGGCGCTAACATTGAAGCCCAGGTTATCCATTTTGGCATCGAAGGTGTTGTCGTAAGTGCTGAAGCCCTGTTCGGGGACATCGGTCACATGGTAGTTGCCCAAGGCGGGGAAGATGCCCGAGGTGCTGTAGTTGCCATCGGCATCGGCGTAATTTCCATGCAAGGGCAAGTCGAACTGAACCCCCATACCTCCAATAAAGGTCCATTTCTCACTCATCAGGGCACGGTAGAAAATCTCCACTGGGATGCCGAGGAGACCCACGGTCTGACGCTCTTTCCAGTTATTGAAATTGGTGGAGAGGTTGTAGGTGACGTTGGGGTTACCGGCGGTGGTGAGGCCGGGAGTCACCTCGTTGTAGTTGTATTTGGCGTAGGCGTTGGCATAGGTGTAGTGTACACCGAAGCCGAGGCCGATATGCTCATTGAAGAAGTGGACATAGTGCAGACCTGCGTCGAATCCTAGCCCGAGGCTTTGGTCGCCGTTGGCAGGACTGTAGGTCATGGTGTTCAGGCCTCCGCCCACGGTCAAGCCTGCGTAATTATCGAACCCGTTTTGCTGAGCCTGTGCTCCGAGGGCTAGTGCCACGGCGGCAAAGGTTATCATTATTCGTTTCATATTCACTACTTTTTCCATTATACATTTAGTTTCTAATCACTCTGACGACCACTCCGTCGACGTTCACCATATAGTTGCCATGCTGATAGGCACGCATGTCGATGGTGATATTGTCGCCTTCGAAAGCACCGCGCATCATCTCCACACCCAGTGTGTTGAGGACTCTAAAGGTATGGAGGGCATTCTCTGAGCCTTCGATGGTGATGATGACGCTTTCGGCAGTGGGATTGGGATAGGCGGAGACGGTGACGTTTTGATCACCATCGGAGATGAGGGTGTTTATGTCGGTCTGCGGGCAGGTGTAGGTCTGCACACCGTTCATCTTGGCACTGACGAAGTATTCGCCCGTGAGGCCGCCTTCTTCGCGGTAGAAGTAGCCGTTGGCGCCCGGGATGGCAGTACCATTGTGATACCACTGGATGTCGGTGAAGCAATTGCAGGTGTCGACCAGTGCGATGACATTGTCAAAGAGCGGCATGGTGTAGGTGGCGGGCAGGTTCACGTGAAAGTTCAAGGTGACGGGGCTGCTTTCGAGGGCTGGATAGCGACTGTCGCGGAAATAGACATCCATGGTGTAGTCGCCAGCAGGCACGTTGGCATCGGGGATTGTGATGTTGATAGTGCCGTTGGCACCGCCAGTGGCGAGGTCGGCCCAGTTGACATCGACGAAGCGGGCATCGGAGAAATCAATGCGATACTGGTCGGGGCTGCCACTGGTGAGGTGGTAGTTGATGCTGTAGTTGTTACCGGTGCAATAGCCATAGGCGGAGAGCTCGAAGCCGCGCTGGCCTATGCTGTTATTTGGGATAATGTTGGGAATGACAACACCGGCATCGGTGTAGAAGGCGGAGGAGGGAGTGACGACATAGTTGGTCAGCATTTCGAGGTCGCCAGTGAGAGCATAGTAGAGGGTGATGGTCTTGCCAGTGCCCACAAAGCTGTCGCTGAAAATGGCCGAGGTGACATGATTCACCTGGTCGTTGCCCAGGACGCCGTTGAGGACACCGTTGTCAGTGACCACGCCCGCGAGTGAGCCGTCGGCGAACTTGGCAATCTCAGCAGCAGCACCGGTGACATAGACCGGGGCGGGCTGGATGTTCAGCATGGCGGTGGCATTTTCGAGCGTCACGCCAGCAGGGGCGTTGGCTGTGACGGTCCAAGCACCGGCATTCACCGGGTGGTTGGGCGCATAAATGACCTCGGTACCGTTGGTGTAGGTGAGGGTCAGGTTGTGCGTCACATTGTTGCCGTCAACAATGATGGCGGTGAGTCCGTCCTGGGGTTGGGCGGTGTAGATGACATTGGACTCACCCGTCCACTGTACGGTGTACGTGGATTTTGCCGCATTGCTGTCAGGTTTGCTGCCTGGCAGCTCGGATGCCCACGCGGTGGAGAGTGTCGTCACCGCCAGCAGGGCAAGAAACAAGTGTTTAGTTTTTCTCATATTTGTAAATGTTTGATTAATTATATATTGTATTGAAATGTATCGTTAAGGTAAACTATTTCCAATAGTGCAAAGGTACATAAAAAAATTGATATGGCAAAATTTTTTTGCCATATCAATTTGAATAGAGTGTTAAAGGTTGGTTTTACACTCGCATGGTTTCTTTATGTATATCCCTATTCAACAGGGATGTCACGGTTGACGTTCTTGGAGCCCACGAGGGCGTAGAAGAGTATGTAGGCGAGCATGGCAACCACCAGCCAGTAAGAGTTCATGTAGCCAACGGCACCAGCGATAGCGTTCTGTATGAAGGGCATGACGCCGCCGCCAACCACCATCATCATGAAGATGCCGGAGGCCTGTTCGGTGTAGCGGCCAAGACCTTCGACCGAGAGGTTGAAGATGGTGCCCCACATGAGTGAGGTGCAGAGGCCGCAGAGCACTAGGAAGAGAGCGCTAATGGGGACTTGCATCATCTGGAAACCGTCGCCGACACTGTAGCCCGGCATGGAGATGCGGATGTCGGAGGGCAGGATGATGGCCACAATCACGAGGACGATGGCCAGCAGGGCCACAGTGGAGAGCTGTGTGCGCGTGGATACCTTACCGCTGATGGCGGCGCTGGCGGCGCGTCCCACCATCATCAGGAGCCAGTAGACAGCGGCTACGGCGCCACCGATGGCGGCACCGCAGAGCGGGTCGTCGGTGAGGTAGAAGTTGAGTTCGGCAGGGATGCCCACCTCGATGCCTACGTAGAAGAAGATGGCCACGACTCCCAAGACGAGGTGGCGGAAGGACCAAGGGGAGTATTTTTTATCGGACAAGTCAGTTTTGTCGGACAGGTCGGATTTGCGGGGTTCGGGGATGTCGACAAAGAAAATAATGATGAAAGCGAGGGCGAATACTCCCATGGCGATGAAGAGCAGAGGCGCCACATCGGACATGGCGGTGCGCTCGGTGACGGTGCCAATGAGCATGCCGACCAGCAGGGGAGTGAGGGCACCGGTGAGGGAATTGAGGGTGCCGCCGGTCTGAATAAGCTGGTTGCCGCGGTTGCCGCCGCCACCCAAGAGGTTGAGCATGGGGTTGACCACAGTGTTGAGCATGCAGACACAGAAACCGCAGATGAAGGCTCCGAGGAGGTAGATGATGAAGTTGAGCATCACGGGCTGGCCGCTGACGGTGAAGGTGGCGGTGTCAGCACCCACGAGGCTGGAGAGGTATTGCACCACCATGCCTACAAAGCCGATGCCGAGGGCAATGAGGGCGGTTCTCTTATATCCTATGTGGCTCATGAGTTTGCCTGCAGGGATGCCCATAATCAGGTAGGCAAGGAAGTTCATCATGTTGCCGAGCATGCCTGACCATTCATAGTCGTTTTTCCAGATGTTGCCGAAAGGGGCTGCCATGTTGGTCACGAAAGAAATCATGGCGAACATGAAGAACATCGTGATGACTGGCACGATGGCCAGTTTCTGATTGTTGGTTGCTTTCATTATATTAAAGGTCTAAAAGGTCTAAAAGGTTTAAAGGGACTAAAGGGTTGTTTTTTTTTATTGGACCACTATTTTTTGCACGGCGGTGCCGCAACGGAGGAGGTAGGCGCCGGGGAGTTGGAAGTTGAAAGTTGAGAGAGGAGAGTTGAAAGTGGCGAGGAGGCGGCCGGTGATGTCGTAGAGGTCAACGGGGTTACCAGAGGGGTTTTCAACGGTGAGGGAGAGGCCGGAGAGATGAGAGGTGAAAGGAGAAAGGTGAGAGTCGATGGGGTCGATGCCCGTATCGCGGAGGAAGCTTCCGATGATGGAGCCTCCCGTGGTGACACGGAGGTAGAGGGGGTTGTCGGTGTCGCCGGTGCTCCATCCTGCAAAGCGGTAGCCTGGGGCGGGGGTGGCAAGAAGCACAGCGGTGTCACCGGGGTAGTAGGAACCGGATCCACTGACGGTGCCTGTGGATTCATCGCTGCTCTGCACGTCGATGTCGACAGTCGACAGGGGACCGAGGATGGCACGAATCATCCAAGAATAGTAATCACCACGAGCAGTGACAGGTTCCCAGGTGGTGCCGTCGCGTTTGTACCAAGAGGCATTGGAATTGCCACAATAGTTAGTGGCTGTGACGGGATTGCTGTAAGTGCCGCAGGTAAAGACAATCCATAGGGGCGTGGTGTCAATGAGGGGAATAGGAGTGGTGATGGGAATGGAAATCCAGCCCCAATAGTCGGACGAGAAGTTGGTGGAGTAGAGCTGACGGTCGGGCATGGTGCCAGAGTAGATTTTGAGGGTATAGTCGGCATCAGAGACGGCGTAGAGCTGCACTTGCTCAAGCTGTCGGCGAGCCGCTATCACGCTGGCGGGGATACGAATACCCCATTCGAGGGGATAAGAGACATAATCGCTCCATAGCTTATTGAGTCCGTTGTGGCAGTAGCCAAGGGTGTCACCATCCAATGGAGCGAAGAAGGCTGTGTCGGAGAAGTCGTTGTTGGGCGAAAAACGGAAAGGATTGTAGTGGCATCCGCTCTTCCAAGAGACAAAGCGATAGCCTTCGGGGGCGGTGGCCATAAGGGTAACATTCTGAGCATAGGGGGCGAAGGTGCCGCCACCGGAGACGGTACCCATTGAGGGGTCGGCAGAGACGGCGTTGACGGTGACAGTGGTATTTTCGGAGGCGGGATAGATATGGATGGTTACTTCGACATCGTTGTTGTAGCAATCGGTGGTATTACCGCCAATGCCGCTACCGAAAGGATTGAGAGAGTCAAGGGTAAAAAAACCATCGCAATAGCCTCCCCACCCCCAGTTGATGTGGAAGAAGCCGAGAGAGTCATAACCGTCGACGATGAAGGCGTGTCCACCGTCGCCGTCACTGCCACGGATAAGCATCGGTCGCGTGGCATCGAGTTCGGCAGTGAGAAGGGAGTCCCACTCGGTATCGCTGTAATCAACTTTGGCAATGGAGAAGAGTCCCTGGTTATAGCGGAAATAGTTTTTCAAGGCATTTTCCGAGGAAGGGGCTGTGATTTCGCCAAAAGAGGTCTGCTGAGCGCTGCTAGCATGAGTACCGTATTCCATCTCGACGGCCACGCCGGCATGGTACATGAGCTGTGCCACGGCGTAGCGTTCCTGGTCTGTGGATTCCCAGCTGGGGCTGTCGGGCATGTGGGTCCAGTCGTAGTGGGTGGTGTCGAAGTTAGCCGAGTGGGTGCCGTAGATGTTATGGACATAGGAGTGCGAACCACGACCAACGACGGGATGGTTCCAATATTTCATCACCTGTGCCAAGGCGGTGGCCACACATCCTGTGTAGGCATTGGTCTGCGCGGAAGCGTCGTAGGGGCATTGCAGGTTGTAGGGATAACCCTGGCTCCATTGGGTTGTAATCAGAGGGCCTACTGCGGTGTCGTGTACAAAATGGTATTTGGAACCGAGGAAGTTCTGCCATTCAGCTTGTACCTTGGACGAAGCTACGGCGCCGTCCTCGACGAGGGCTGCGATATTAGTCTGATAGGCAGTGAGCCAGTGGCATATGTGCTGTGGGAGATTCTCCGTAGAGAAGCGTTCGGATCGTGAGTAGGCCAAGACGGGGCGAACACAGTCGTCGGCGGACACGAGGACAAATCCGTTGCTGTCGGCACCGATGAAGAGGTAGCATTGCGAGAAGTCGGCTGGAGTAGCGTCGACGACAGACTTATGCAGTAGGTTCTCAGCGATACGCTGAGCCACCGAGAGGTCGACAGGTTTAGCACTGGCAGTGCCGAATGCAAGTATAAGGAGTGTGAGGAAGAAGTTTTTTTTCATTATAATGTAAAGTTAAAATTATTTTGTGATTACTATCTTTCGTGCAGGGTATCCGACAGTTTTCAGCAGGTAGACGCCAGCGGCAGGCAACGTGAAATGTGAGATCTGAGATGTGAAACGTGAGAGTTCGCGACCCTGGATGTCGTAAAGGGCTGCGGAGGGGATCCCCTCAGGGAGGGTGACAGTAATTGTAAGTCCTGAGGTTTCAATTTTCAATTCCGTATTTTCAATATCCTCGATACCGTTCATGGGTTCGAAGAAAGCAATGAAAGTGGTGTCGCAAGTGATGGTAAATGTTAGCGGATTATCAGTGCTCCCATCACTCCAGTATGAGAACTGGTAGCCATTCTTGGGGAGGGCGTTGATGATGACGTTGTCGCCCGGCCAGTAAAAGCCTCCTCCATAGACGTCGCCCATGTAGATGTCGTTGGGTGAGACCGCCAAATGAACCTGCTCCACATTAGACATAATGGCACGAATAAGCCAAGAACGGGAGTTGTCGGTCCTCGTCACCCAAATGGAATCATTATTTTTATACCAAACGCCATCATTATTACCGCTGTAAGTGCCAAAAGCAGCAGGATAGATATTGCTGCAGTCTTCCACATGGAAAGTCACCCAAAGTGTCGTTCTATCGGGGATAATCACGGGGGAGTTTAGCACAAGGGTTCTCCATTGGGAAAAGTTGTCGACATCCTGTATATCAAAAGCTTGAGTATAGGCCATCGTGGCATCTGAAATGGAGTCGCCCAAATAGACCCGTAATTCATATAGCGACGGATAATTGACATAGAGTTGCACAGATGTAAGTTTCTTGTGAGGAGCGATAGCACTCGACGGCAGACGTATACCCCAATTGGTTCCAGAAGTTTCGGAAAAGCGCCAAGAACTAATCATACCATTGTGGCAATAGGCCAGGGTGTCCCCTTGAAGTGGCTCGAAGATGGCAGTATCAGAAAGGTTTTCGAGGGCAAGGAATGAACGGGGATTACTTAAACTGCCTGATGACCAGCGGACAAAACGATGGCCTTCGGTGGCGCAAGCCACTATCCTTACCGTATCAGTGGGTTCATAAGTTCCACTACCTGTAACGGTGCCTTGGGCAGTATCGTTAGAAATCATATTGATAACCACCGGAGATGTCAAGGAGACCGAGTCCATCGGACGTATGCCGACGATAGCACTGGCATCGGAAGAGAAATCCATAACCGCACCGCTGTTTCTTGTGGGAGCTAATGAATCGATGAGGAAGAAGCCATTGCATTCGCCATTCCATCCCCAGTTGATATGAAAGAAGCCGAGCGAATCATAGCCATCAATTACAAACGCATGTCCACCGACAGAACCATATCCTGCATAAATGACAGGCCGTTCCTCATCCATTTCGTTTCTAATTATCTCAGTCCATTGGCTATTGTTATAATCGCCCTTTAAAAAAGAAGTAAGGGACTGGCTATACCTGAAGTTGTATTTTAACGCATTCTCAACAGTGGGTTCCTCAATGTCATCAAAGGAGTTAGTATAGGCTCCACTGCCATAATAAGAATACATCATTTCTATCGACACACCAGCATGATAGAGCAATTGGGCGACAGCATTGATTGCCACACTGTCACTGGCGGAGGTGAGATTGTTAGTCATGTGCTCCCAGTCGTAGGTTGTGGCGCCGAAATCAGCAGAAAGAGGACCATAAACATAGGTATTCCCGTCCATCACTGCCACACTGGTATAAGTATTGCTTCCCATACCTGTGGCTGGATGATTCCAATACTTCATCACCTGCCCCATGGCAACTGCCGAACAGCCAACCTTAACATTATCATTCACCACTGTGTCATAGGGGCACCAGGCATTGTAATAAGGGTATTGGCTCCATGTGGTAGTCATCAGGGGGTCTACCTGATTGCCGCTAGACTTGGGATTGCCTTCACTCCAGCGCTGCCATTCGGCAGCCACCTCGGGCGAAGCCTCTTCTCCGCTGGCAATGCGGTAAGCAATATCGCGCTCGTAGCCTTTGAGCCACTGGCGGATATGCTCGGGCATATTATCGAAGATAAAGCTACCCGTGTAAGAATAGGCCAGAACAGGACGCACACAATCATCGGCCGCGACAAGAACGAATCCCTGTCCCTCAACAGGTGAGAAGAGATAGATATGCTCCACCTCGGTGACTCGCAAGTCGACTCCCGGGAAAAAGCGAGAGGCTACGTCGGAGGCCCGACCAATGTTGACAGGCTTGGCCATGGTAACAGTGGCTACCACAAAAGCCATCAAAAAAAGGTATATTTTCTTCATTCCTTTTTTGTTTGAAACAGAAAATGGGCACCGACATATGCTTTTCGGTGCCCACCAATTACATTCATTTTATCCTTTCAGCGCCTCGGAGCCGCTCACAATCTCAATAATCTCGTTGGTGATGGCGGCCTGTCGGGCTTTATTGTAACTTAGCCTCAGGTCCTTAAGCAACTCGGTGGCGTTGTCGGTGGCCTTCTGCATAGCTGTCATTCGGGCGCCATGCTCAGAAGCCAGCGAGTCGAGCACCATGCGATAGAAATTAGATCGCAAGGTCAGGGGCACCATACTGCGCACGATGTCCTCTTTCGAGGGCTCGTAGATGTAGTCGTGGTTCTGTACTTTCTGAATATTCTGAATATCCCGATTATTCTGAGTATTCTGAATAATCGGCAGGAATTGCTCGGTGGTGAGCACCTGCGTCAAAGAGTTTTTGAATTGGTTGTAGATAATTTCCACGTGGTCGAACAGCTTCTCTTCGAATTGTTTCATGATGTTGTCAGCCAAGGCGGAGACATTGTCGAACGAGGGGTTGTCAAGCAACGTATCGTGGGAGGTGATTTGGATATCCTTGCGGCGCGCCAGCAGTTCGGACGACTTCTTGCCGATGGATATCACTTGAAGTGAACCGCCGGTGGGAAGTGTCTGTAGATAGTGATCGATGCGCGACTGGGCCTGCTTGAGGACGTTACTGTTGAAGGCACCGCAAAGCCCCTTGTTGGAGGTGATGACCACCAACAATATCGACCGCAGTGGACGTATGGCATGGAAGGGGGTCAGCACATCGCCACCGGTGTCAATATCGTCCACAATCTCACTCAACTGAGCCGCATAGGGACGCATGCCGATGATAGCATTCTGTGCACGGCGGAACTTGGCAGCGGAGACCATCTTCATGGCGGAGGTGATTTGCTGCGTTGAACTCACCGAGGTGATGCGGGTGCGGACTTCTTTTAAATTAGCCATTTTCTAAACTATTTATAACGTTCTGCCAAATCAAGTGCGGCAGCTTTCATGGTAGCCAAGTCACTATCCACCAATTTGCCAGCACGGAGGTTGGTGAGAATGTCGCTGTGCTCGTTCTTCATCATGAAGAGGAATTCTTTCTCAAAACCACGCACTTTGTCGATGGGTACCTTTTGCAGTAGACCGTTGGTGCCGCAGAAGATGATGGCCACCTGTTCCTCAACGGGCATGGGGCTATACTGCGGCTGTTTGAGCACCTCAACGTTTCGGGCACCCTTGTCAAGCACTGCCTTGGTGGCGGCATCAAGGTCGGAGCCGAACTTTGAGAAGGCTTCCAACTCACGGTACTGCGCCTGATCAATTTTCAGCGTACCGGCAATCTTCTTCATGGACTTGATTTGAGCCTTACCACCCACACGCGACACCGAGATGCCCACGTTGATGGCGGGACGCACACCGCTGTTGAAGAGATTGGTCTCGAGGAAAATCTGACCGTCGGTAATGGAGATGACATTGGTGGGGATATAGGCCGAGACATCGCCAGCCTGTGTCTCGATGATGGGCAGAGCTGTCAGTGAGCCACCACCACGGACCTTGTCTTTCAGCGAGGCGGGGAGGTCGTTCATCTGGGCGGCAATCTGGTCATTCTGGATGATGCGGGCAGCACGCTCCAACAGACGGCTGTGGAGATAGAAGACATCGCCAGGGTAAGCCTCGCGTCCCGGTGGGCGACGGAGCAGCAGCGAGACTTCACGGTAGGCTACGGCCTGCTTTGAGAGGTCGTCGTAGATGACCAAGGCGTTGCGTCCCGTGTCACGGAAATACTCACCGATGGCGGCACCGGCGAAGGGGGCGTAGAACTGCATGGCAGCAGGGTCGGAAGCCGTGGCAGCCACGATGATGGTATAGTCCATGGCACCTTTCTCTTCGAGATTCTTCACCAGATTGGCTACGGTGGAGCCTTTCTGGCCACAAGCCACATAGATGCAGTAGACGGGATCGCCAGCATCGTAGTTATTTTTCTGGTTGATGATGGTGTCGATGGCGATGGCAGTCTTACCCGTCTGGCGGTCGCCGATGATGAGTTCGCGCTGTCCGCGGCCGATGGGAATCATCGAGTCGATGGCTTTGATGCCTGTCTGCAGAGGCTGCTCCACAGGCTGACGGTAGATGACACCAGGGGCTTTGCGTTCGATGGGCATCTCGAAGAGCTCACCTTCGATGGGACCCTTGCCGTCGATGGGTTCACCGATGGTGTTGATGACGCGACCCAGCAGGCCCTCGCCGACACGCAGCGAGGCAATGCGCTTGGTGCGCTTCACGGTATCGCCCTCATTGACGGTGCTCACCTCTCCCAGCATCACCACACCCACGTTGTCCTCCTCAAGATTCTGCACGATGCCCTGCTCGCCAGTGGTGAATTCCACGAGCTCACCACTCTGGGCGTTGTTTAGACCGTAGACACGGGCAATGCCGTCGCCCACGGTGAGTACGGTACCCACCTCCTCGAGCTCGACATCGAGGTTCACTTCCGACAACTGTTTCTTCAATATTGCCGATACTTCGGCAGGCTTAATATTTGACATATTAGTTTATGTATTATTCAAAGTTTACTTTCGTAGATGTTCTTCGAGAACTCTTTGCGGAGTTTCAATATCTTGGTGCGTAGACGTGCGTCGTACATGTTGTGGTTGAACTCCAGTTTGAAGCCCCCCAGCATTCTTTCATCGGTATGGGCATGGAGTTCTACCTTCTTCCCAGTATACTTCTCTACCAGCTCTTTCACGCTCTCCTCAGCGGTGGTGTCGGTGGGCTGGTGCGTCACCAAGTCGGTGAGTACGATGCCGCGACTCTCGCGATAGAGTCCCAGGTAGGCATCGCTGATGCCTCGCAGGTTCACCGAACGGTTCTTTCTTACCACGAAAAACAAGAATGCCATGGAGACCTCGCCACAATGTTCTCCGAATAGTTCGCGCACGATGCCGACCTTGCGGTCGGGACGGATGACGGGATTGGCGAAGACGGCCTCTAGCACACGGTTCTCATGGCACACGGTATTCACCAGGCGCATGTCCTCCGCCACCCTATCGGCCGCCGACTTCTCTTCGGCGGTCATCAGGAGCGCTTTGGCATAGCTGATATTGATACGATAGTCGTTCATGTTTGTTTAGTTCAGGTGAATACTATCGAGTTCTTTCTGAATCAGGGCATCGGCCTTGGCCTTGTCGCTAAGCTCGGCACCGATTAGTTTCTCAGAAATCTCGATGCTGAGGTTGGCAATCTGGTTCTTTAACTCGTGCATCGCTTTTAGCTTCTCGTAGTTGATGTTTTCACGGGCAGCCTCCACGATGCGGTCGGCTTCGGCAGTGGCTTTGGTACGGGCCTCTTCGACAATTTGTTCGCTTGTCAGACGTGCGTTGCGCAACATCTCGTCACGCTCCATCTTGGCCTCGCGCAGGAGTTCCTCGTTGTGAGCCACCAGACTCTTCATCTCCTCGCGGGCTTTGGCGGCCTCGTTAAGGGAGGCAGTGATGGCCTCTTCGCGGTTCTTCAGCGATTTCAGGATCATCGGCCAGCCCCATTTCATCAGGATGAAAGCCAGGATGCCGAACGAAACGAGCATCCAGATAAAGGTACCGAGACCTGGGTTAATCAGAGGGTTGTTCATTATCTAATTGTTTGATTGTTTGACTGCTTGATTGTTTGAATATTTGATGCGACAGCCACTCAAGCATTTGCACATTCAAGCATTCATACATTAACTCTTGTTCTTTCAAAAGGGCCGGCCAATCGCCGGCCCATAGTTGTGTTGGTGTTTTCTTACTTCACAGCAATCAGGAAGCAGACAACGACGGCGAAGAAGGCGACGCCTTCCACCAGAGCGGCGGCAATAATCATCGTCGAACGGATATCGCCACCTGCCTCGGGCTGACGAGCCATGCCTTCCATGGCACCCTGTCCGATTTTACCGATACCGATACCAGCTCCGATGGTGGCCAAACCAGCTCCCACCGCTGCGCCGAGATAACCCATGGCTATGTCGGCCAAAAGAATCAATAATGACATCATGTTGTTTTATTTTATGTTGTTAAACAATTTTGTTATTCACATTTAGGCTGCAAAGATAAGTATTTTTTTACAATCAAATGTTAAAATGCACTTTTTTTTTGAAAGGAGACTCTATTTCTCCAACAAATCAAGACTATAGTGTAGACCGACATTTTGGCGACGGGCACGGGCCATCTTGATGATGAGGTAGGCGCAGGCGATGAGGTTGCGCAGTTCGCTGAGTGGTTCGGTGAGGACGCTGCGGTTGTAGAGATCTTCGGTTTCGCGGAAGATGAGATTCAATCGGTCGAAAGCGCGTTGTAGACGTAGGTCGCTGCGCACGATGCCGACATAGTTCCACATAATCTCCTGTAGTTCGCGTTTGGTTTGTGTGATAAGCACCATTTCCTCGTTCAAAACCATACCTTCGGCGTTCCAGTCTGGGATTCTTCCGAAGACTTCGGAAATTCCGGAGTTTCCGGAAACTTTAGCAATCGCAGATTGCGCGGCGTTGTGGGCGTAGACTACGGCTTCGAGCAGCGAGTTGCTGGCCAGACGGTTGCCGCCATGGAGGCCTGTACAACTGCATTCGCCGGCGGCATAAAGATGGTGGATGGAACTCTCACCGTTGCGGTCCACCTTGATGCCGCCACACTGGTAGTGCGCTGCGGGGCGGACGGGAATCATGTCCTTGGTGATATCGATGCCGATACTCAAACACTTGGCATAAATGGTAGGAAATCCTTCGATGAGATGCTTTTTTCCGATGCCGCGGGCGTCGAGGTAAAGATAGTCTTTGCCGCTGAGCTTCATCTCGTTGTCGATGGCGCGGGCCACGATGTCGCGTGGCGCCAGTGAGAGGCGTTTGTCGTACTTCTGCATGAACTCTTTGCCGTCGCGGTCTTTCAAGATGGCACCGGCACCGCGCATAGCCTCAGTGATGAGGAAAGCCGGTTTCTCGGCGGGGTTGTAAAGACTGGTGGGGTGGAACTGCATGAACTCCAAGTCGCTGAGTACTCCGCGGGCTCGGTGCACCATAGCTACGCCGTCTCCGGTGCTGATGACGGGCGTGGTGGTGGTAGAGTAGACGTTACCCATGCCACCAGTGGCCAAAAGTGTCACTTTGGCCAGATAGGTGTCAATGCGGTTGGTGTCGCAGTCGAGGGCGTAGACACCATAACACTCGATGTCAGGCGTGTGTTTGGTGACGCGCTGACCCAGATGGTGCTGCGTGATGATGTCGATGGCGAACTGACGTTCCTTGATTTCAATATTGGGATGGTTGCGAGCTGCCTCCAGGAGGCCACGCTCTATTTCCTCGCCGGTGTTGTCTTTGTGGTGCAGGATACGGAACTCCGAATGACCGCCCTCGCGATGCAGGTCGAAGCGCTCGCCACCACCTTCACGGTCGAAGTTCACGCCGTATTGCACTAGTTCACGGATGCGGTCGGGAGCCTCGCGGATGGTCATCTCCACCACCTCACGGTCGCAGATGCCGTCGCCTGCCACGAGGGTGTCGTGGATGTGCTTATCGAACGAGTCGCTGTCATACATCACGGCGGCAATGCCGCCCTGAGCGTAGCGGGTGCTGCCCTCTGCAGCGTCTCCTTTAGAAAGGATGCACACCTTTCCGTAGGGTGCCACCTTGAGGGCGAAACTTAGTCCGGCAATACCGGAACCAACTACCAAGAAATCAACTTCGTATCGCATGATTCGTATTGTTTTGTTTTGTTTGTGTTGTATCTTAACTTCGGGGTAGAAAGTGGATGTCGGTGGGGGCAATCAGACCCAACGAGAGGGCTTTGGCTACGCGGGCAGCGCTTTTGTTGACGATGTCCAACCGACGCGAGAGGTCTTTCTGGCGCTCTTGGATGGCTTTGTCGCTCTCGCCAAGTTTTGACGAAATCTCGCTGGCAGTGCAGCCTGCGGCTTCCAATAGCAGTAGGTTCCGCTCGGTGTCGCTCACCTCTATGCCCGCCTGTGTTCCCACCAAGGCAAAGTAGTGTTCAGCAGCCTCTTTCAAAGTCAGCATCACCGGGTAGTTGAAATAGAATTGCTCGCCACGTTCCAGACAAGCGATGGCACGAATGATGTTTTCGATGGAGAAGCCACCGGCAGCATTCTTGCTGACGAAAGCGCTGGCTCCGAGGCGCAAGGCCTCCATTACCACTGAGCCTATCTCGTTGATGCGGCGAGTACGGTTGTTTTCAGAGGAGAGGGGATTGTCAAATCTGCCCGAAAAGATAATGATTTTGATATCTGGATAGCGTTCGTGCAAGCGGCGCGTGATGAGGAGTCCGCCCGTGGGCTCTCCCTGAAACTCCATGTCCACCAGCACATAGTCGGGTGTCTCGGCAGTCTCCAGTGCGGCCATCAGACTGGGACCCGATGCGAAGGTGTCCACCATCTCGATGCGCCGCTTCTCCGTTGACAGGTCACCTTCGGCATGTCTTTCCACTTCGACACCGCGTTCGTTCATTTCGTATTTGACGGCCTTTCGGATCAAGGGTTCGTCATCGACCATCATGACTCTGATATTGTCCATTCTGCTTACTTTTATCCATTACTACTTAATAGCACATGCATCGCGGTGCCTTTGCCCTCTTCGCTTTCAGCCCACAGTTTGCAGCCGCGACGGGTGTTGTCGTCATGTTTCTTGACGATATAACGGCAGAGGATAAGTCCAAACCCGTGGTCGCCGTCAGGACGGTCGGCACGGAAGAGGTTCTCTTTTTGCTCTTGGCTCATGCCACTGCCAGAGTCTGTAATGATAACCTCTATCATATCGGACTCCTGTTTGGCGGCGATGATGACAAATCCTTTCCCGGTATGCTGCAGGGCGTTGTTCACAAGGTTGCGGAGCAGGATGGTCACCAGTAGTCGATCACCCCACACTCTGGCATCGGTTTCCTTGAATTCGAGCGACACACCTTTCGATGGTGTGATGACCTGCTGCTTTACCTCCTCCAGCACTTCCTGCAAAGGAAATACCGAAGGCGTGAAGACCAGCCCGCTGGGAATCGACAGCGAGGTCCAGTTCTTGATATTGTCGAAAGTGCGAAGCAACTGTTCCAGTACTTCAGAGCGCAATTCGGTCGGGAGGTCAGGATTGCGCAAGTATCCTATGAAAGGACTCACATCGTGACGCATCACACTGAGGCAGGTCTCCACATTGGCGATACGTTCCACGTCGCGCCGCTTGGCCTCCTGCAACTGGCGTTTCTCTCGTCGTAGACGCAAGGTGACACGCCACAGCAACACCACCAATACCACCAATACCACCAGCATGACACCCAGCACGAGAGAAAACTTCGACAACAGGCTGCTGCGTCGGTTGGCTGTCGAAAGGGAATTCTGCAAGACGAAATCCTCCTTTTCGTTCTGCGCCACATACTCTTCCAACTCGCAGCGGTGCTCGTACCATCGACGGTTTTCGTCGGCAGTCTCGGCCAGACAACTGCGAATAATAACATCGAAATAACCCAGTTCCATCTTGGGGGCTGAGAAGGGTTTCCAAGTACCGCGCATGGAACGCCACTCGTCAAGAACCTCGTGCGCAAAGAGTGTGTCCCCGATAAGCAGCGCATACCGTGCCGTCGAGGTGACGCCGCCAAGCATCTGATAGGGGTCGCCATATTCGAAGAATGCTTCACGGGCTCTGTCGTAGAGTGCCAAAATACTGTCGGCTGGTACGGTGCCGGGAATGCTCTTTAGTGCAGAAGCGGTCATCTGCAAGGTGTTGGCATAGTGGTAGAGACAAAAAGCATCATTGCGCTCATTGAAGAGGATATCATAATTGTTTTCGCAATATTCGAG
>JAEEGL017041527.1_pt1 | contig 38824 bp, 31 predicted proteins | sample 9134231 | NCBI WGS metagenome assembly JAEEGL01 (sample SAMN16246548, study PRJNA631951) | gut metagenome | biome: gut microbiome; feature: rumen; material: fiber-attached | host: Bos | place: Iran: Karaj | collected 2018-10 | reverse complement strand
GAGTTCCTCATCAGTGGATATGTTGACCATCCACAGAAGGTCACCCTCATCACAAATAACCTTGAGATGCTTGGCGACAAAGCAGAGAAGAACAATTACAAACAGGTACATTGGACATACACTACAATGTGGCTTGAACCAGCCGAGTATGTCATCAAGACACCTAAGTATTCTCTCCTCACAGATGCGCCACTCACCAAGGATTGCATCATAGAGGGAGGACAGGCACAGAAGGACTTCAACGACCTCAATCTGGCAAAGATGGAACGTGGTATTGCAGAATACAATCCAGACATGGAGGCTCTCAATGAGGTAGAACTGAACTTCATCCAGAGTCACCCAACATCACCTGTTGCAATCAACATCGCATGTGAGAAACTTACCAATGGGTATAATCTAACGACGGAACAGATTGACCTTTTCGGGAAGACAATTACGGGTTGTCCAAGTGACACAACTCGTTATGCAGATTTTGTCCGTCGTCTTGAGACTGCACGTCTGACTGCCAATGGCAATCCGATAGTTGACCTTGACATGGTTACTCCATCAGGTGAGCGATGCCAATTGACTGATATTGTCAAGAACTACGAGGGCAAGTACCTCCTTGTGGATTTCTGGGCTTCATGGTGTGGAATATGTCGTGCAGGAACGCCTAAGATAAAGGAATACTACAACACCTATCCACGTGAATGGTTTGAAGTAATCTCCGTATCATCCGATGAAAAGTCTGATGCTTGGCACACAGCTATGGAGAAGGACCAAATGCCTTGGGCTCAGTATTGTCTCACGCCTCAAGCCATAAAAGACTTTATGGCGAAGTACCAGATTATCGGAGTTCCATATTACCTTCTCCTCTCTCCTGACGGTAAGGTAATAGCCAACCCATCAGGTGTAGATGACATAGGCACATATCTCGAAAAGTTAAGGTAAGATATATCTCAAAAACAATACAGTTAAGAGTACAAGTTTCGCAAGCTCAGTTGAGCTAAGAGAAAAAAGTATGCCACTTTACACCCATAAACATGATGTTTACGAAGTGTAAAGTGGCATTTTAGCTATAGAAAACACTATCTTACCGTTACCTCGGCAAATACAACTTCACTATCAGGAATAAATGATACGTTAGTCACAGTCCAGACAGCATCAACGAGACTGTCGGCTATACGAGAGTAACACAAGGCAACGAGCAGTTCCTCATTATCATATCTGAGGAGGTCAGGATTCTCCTCTCCCCACGACATCTCTTCACCTTTAAGATTCTTGTGAAAGCGATACGCATTCACAAACTTAGTCACACTTGTTGTAGGCAGACGCAAATATTCCTTCAACTGATGATACACATTATCTTTCCAATTAGATAAGCATACCGTATTACCCACACAAGGTACAGATGGCAATTCAACCATCACACCCCATGCAGCCTCATTCTCTTCCACATAGTTCTCAACAGTATTATCAGCAAAGCAAAAATCTGCCTCATTCCATAGCACCTTCGGTGCCAATAATATCTTCATACAAAAGCCCCCTCCTAACCTCACCATAAAGTAAGGCACGCCATACAGAGCATTGAGCGTATATGTGAATAATCAATCAGTTACCAAATTCAAGTTTCAGTTTATCAGGTAGCCTCGCTTTCTAGTTTGATACTTGTCGCAGAGAGCGTTTGAAACGAAAAAAGCAAATAGTGTAAAACATATTTTTCACTCTTCACTCCCATCTACGGGAGTCTCCCGACCAGAACTTGCAAAAGTCAGAGAGACGTTATAAGGTAGTATGCCACTGGTACGAGAAGACTCGGAAGCATATTAACCGTCTTACAGTCCTTTATACCAAGTATTCCAAGTCCCGAACTGATAATGAGTACACCACCCACGATACTCAGTTCCACACGCATAGGCTCTGGCATTGCACCACCAAAGTAGTATGCAATCATATAAAACATACCTTGCCAGCAGAACAGTACAGGAGCAGCAAGCAACATTATCCATCCGTATGAAGCCGCCAATACCGCACTTGTCACGAGGTCGAGGGTAGCATTAGTATAGAGATACGTGTTACCCGCCTCATCAAAAGCCCATCCATGACTTGGTGACAGACACGACAATACTGGACCAACGATGCTGAAAGTACCGATACAGTATAGCAGTAAACCTGTGACAAGTCCTTGAAGTGCATTATTCTGACGTCCCTTTTTCCTTTCGTTCAATTTCTCATTCAAACGGTCAATGCGTCCCGAAAGGTCAAGACGAGTTCCGATGAGTGAACCAATAGCCAAACTGAGGATAAACATCACAGGATATTCACTCTTAGCAAGATTTGGCAACGAAGCATTCATTCCAAGCACCAGACAAGCAAGTCCAAGCGCATTGAACAAAGACTTCTTATATCTTTCGCCTATACCTTCACGCACGATGGCACCAAAAGCACCACCGGCAAGTATCGTACACGTATTAACGATTGTTCCTAACATACAACTCTATCTCGTGTTTTATCTGATTATCTTCTATTCGTAATCAATCATACACATAAGCAAGTCTTATTCAAACTTCATTGTGCGTGCTGGTGCACTTATACCAATGAAGAATGATGAGCCGAATATGACGAGTGATGATACGAGAAGTGTCATGATATTAAGGAATACGACCTGCAACCAGTCAATATATACAGGTACAGAATCAAGATAATATACCGATGCATCCAACTTAACAACAGAGAAATGCTGCTGTACAATGCAGATGAGTAATCCAAGAATATTACCAAGCAACATTCCTTTGCCCACGAGTATGACGGCATAGTGGAAGAATACCTTACGCACTCCCATGTTTGTCATTCCAAGTGCCTTGAGAAGTCCTATCATGTTAATGCGTTCGAGCATGACAATAAGGAGACCTGACACAATGGTAAAACTGGAGATGAAGAGCATCAGCACAAGTATCATCACCACGTTCATGTCGAGTACGGACAACCATGAGAATGTGTGAGGCGACAGTTCCTTGATGGAGAATGCTCCATATATCACGCCATTACGATCACGTGAACCATAGATGATGCTATGCATATCAGCAGCCGTCTTCTGTACATTGTCAAAGTCCGCTACCTTCAATTCTATTCCTGATACCATGTCATTATCCCAGCCGTTGAGACGACGAACAGTATAGATGTCAGCAAGCACATTTACCTTGTCATAGTCAACAAGATTTGTCTCATATATACCATATATATTAAGACGACGGGCACGCATACCAGTCTTTCCATCAAGGAAATAAGCATATACCTTATCACCAAGATGAAGACAGAGGTCAGACGCAATCTTCTTGCTTATGAGAATATTGTTTGTTGACTTCTTACTGCTAAACTTTGGGACTGCACCTTCCACGAGGTATTTATGAAAGAATGTAGTGTCATAGTCCTCACCCACTCCCTTGAATGTTACTCCACAGAAATCCTCTTCTGTCTTGAGTATTCCGAGTTTTGTGGCGTATGCCTGTCGGCTCTCTATGCCGTCAAACATATCGAGAACCCTGCGAAGCGAATCATTATAGAGTACAGGCATCATCTCAAACTGTTGTGTCTGTGTGAGACTGACAACCTGTATGTGAGAGCCAAAACCTATGACCTTGCTACTTACCTCACGCTTGAATCCGAGGACAACAGAGAGACTAACTATCATCACAGCAAGTCCGACAGCAATGCCAAGCATCGCTATACGCACAGCAGGGCGAGAAAATCGTTTCTCGCCCTCAGTATTTGAATATACTCGTCTTGCTATGAAATTGTACATAATATCAGCCCCCACTAACTCCCCCAAGGAGGAGGATGCCATCCGGAGCATTAGCAATAATCATAAATAATCAATATAAATCGCCTCCCCTCGGGGAGGTTGGGAGGAGGCCAGCCTTACTCCGTCCTTCCAGGATAAGCCTCAAGTGCCTTGCGAAGTACGAAGAGAGCACGAATAAGGTCTTCCTTCTTCAGGACGTATGCAATACGCACCTCGTTCTTTCCAGCTCCTGGTGTAGTATAGAATCCTGATGCTGGAGCCATCATGACAGTCTCACCTTCGTAGTTGAACTCTGAGAGACACCATGCGCAGAACTTCTCACAGTCATCAACAGGAAGCTTTGCAACAGTATAGAAAGCACCCATAGGAATTGGAGAGTAAACTCCAGGTATGCGATTGAGACCGTCAATAAGACACTTACGACGCTCCACATACTCATCATACACCTCACGACTGTATTCCTCTGGTGCATCAAGGCTTGCCTCTGCCACAATCTGTCCGATAAGTGGTGGAGAGAGACGAGCCTGACAGAACTTCATGACTGCCTTACGAATCTCCTCATTCTTTGTGATGAGTGCACCAATACGGATACCGCACTCACTATATCTCTTGCTGACAGAGTCAATAAGGACTACGTTATTCTCAATGCCCTCAAGGTGACACGCAGATATATAAGGTGAGCCAGTATAGATAAACTCACGATATACCTCGTCAGAGAACAGATAGAGATCGTACTTCTTGACGAGGTCACGTATCTGGTTCATCTCACGGCGTGTGTAAAGATATCCCGTTGGGTTGTTCGGATTACATATAAGGATGGCGCGGGTGCGCTCATTTATGAGTTCCTCAAACTTCTCAACCTTTGGAAGAGAGAATCCTTCATCGATGGTAGTGGCTATTGTACGGATAACCGCACCCGCCGAGATGGCGAATGCCATGTAGTTGGCGTATGCTGGTTCTGGCACAATAATCTCGTCACCTGGGTTCAGACATGAGAGGAAAGCAAAGAGCACAGCCTCCGAACCACCACTTGTGATGATGATGTCGTCGGCAGTAAGATTGATGTCATACTTCTTGTAATAACCAACCAGCTTTTCCCTATATGAACGATATCCCTGGGAAGGACTATACTCAAGAATCTTTCTGTCGATATTCTTGATAGCATCAAGCGCAACCTGAGGAGTAGGAAGGTCAGGCTGTCCGATGTTCAAATGATAAACATGGACACCACGCTTTTTTGCGTCTTCTGCAAGCGGAGCCAATTTTCGGATTGGCGAGCTTGGCATCTCTGTTCCGCGAATTGATATCTTTGGCATTTAAATGTATTTTATAGCTGTATGTGTAGTTTAGATGCAGGGGCTCCCCTGCGCATAAGTCGTGCAAAGATAAGGAATTTTATTGTGAAAGAGATTATATATGAATAAAAAATCGTAATTTTGCCGAAAATTTTAACAAAATGAAAGTAGGAATAATACAGCAGTCTTGTTCTGGCGATGTAAACGCCAACAAGGAGAAACTTGCAAACAATATCAGAGAAGTGGCAAAGAAAGGTGCGGAACTCGTGGTACTTCAGGAACTTCACAACTCACTTTACTTCTGCCAGACAGAGAACACGCAACTATTCGACCTTGCTGAACCAATACCCGGTCCATCAACCGAGTTCTATGGCGCAATAGCAAAGGAATGTGGCGTGGTTCTTGTCACATCACTCTTTGAACGTAGAGCAGCAGGACTCTACCACAACACAGCCGTAGTCTTCGAGAAAGACGGAACGATAGCAGGCAAATATCGCAAGATGCACATCCCTGATGATCCTGCATACTACGAAAAATTCTACTTCACACCGGGCGACATGGGCTTCCACCCAATACAGACAAGCGTCGGCAAGCTGGGCGTACAGGTATGCTGGGACCAATGGTATCCAGAAGGAGCACGTCTCATGGCACTTCAGGGTGCAGAGTTACTCATCTACCCTACTGCCATCGGTTACGAGAGTTCGGACACAGAAGACGAGCAGGAACGCCAGCGTGAAGCGTGGACAACTGTACAGAGAGGTCATGCGATAGCTAACGGCATACCTGTGATTGCCGTCAACCGTACAGGACATGAACCTGATCCTTCAGGACAGACCAACGGCATACAGTTCTGGGGAAGCAGTTTCGTGGCAGGTCCACAAGGCGAGTTGCTCTATCGTGCCCCAAAGGACGAAGAAACAAACCAAGTCATTGACATAGACATGAAGCGAAGCGAGAACGTAAGACGTTGGTGGCCATTCCTTCGTGACCGCAGAATAGAAGAATTCAGCGGACTCACAAAGAGGTTCATAGATTAACTTCATGAGGTAATAGCCCCACACACCCGAAGGGGACGACCGTTCGGATAAATTATAAGTAGGTGTGCAAAATTATTTTTATAATGATTGTATTGATTAATGATGTAGGTTCAGCGCATAAAACAAATGAGTGTAGTGACTCCTACTCGATTGTTTTTAGGCGTTGAAGATGCGCAGTAGGCGGTGCAAGGATTGTAAAAATAATTATGCACACCTACTTATTGCTGCAAAAGTACTGATAAATATCGAATAACACAAACACCAAACGACAATTATGACTATTCAAGACAATTAGGCTTTCATGCTCTTGTAAGATTTATGGTATAGCAAAACCATTTGCAACTTTTGTATCAAAAATAAGTATGCCACTTTACACCTCGTAAACATGATAGTTACAAAGCGGAAAGTGGCAGTTTATCTGAGACAAATATGAGACTAATCACAAAAAGCGATGTTGTATCGCACAAGGCGGTACAACATCGCAAATAGTATCGGCTATTTCCATTCTAAAGGTTCAAGCGTACCAACATAAGTGCTGTCATGAAAAACACTAAACGTATAACTTCCTTGGTCACATCCACCATAGAAACGCCAATATGCATTCGTTTCATATGGACTATAATCAAATGTAAAATCTTTATTCCGTTTCAGAAATGTAAACTTAAGAGTATGTTCTACAAAACGATGACATATTTCAGTTGAAGAAGGATCGAAATAAACAAGATTAGAATCTGGAGAAAGATAAAAGGAAATCCACAAATAATCCCCATTATCAGAGTGCGAATAAAAAACAGAATCACCTTCTCCCAAGACTAAGACATCAAAAGTATCTTTTTCTATCATCTTAAATGTATAATCCAATTCCTTGCAATAGTATGTATGTACATCTGACGCATAACATGAAATTAGCAATTCAATCAACACGAAGGAAAAAGGGAACTTTAACAAATTCATCATTTTAACAGTTTGTTTAATATTTTTTTTATTGTACTATTTACTGTGTTCCTCAAATGAACAGCTTCCGACACTCCGTCCATTCGAGAATGTATTTGACTCCAACCATAATATTCTGCATTTCTTGTTGAAATGCCTTCCATCTGAAGGCCCAATCGAGATTGATAAGCATCAAAAGCAACCCTTGAGGCTCCCCATGAAAGTCCATTTTTTGCAGCAACAATTCCTGCTGCCATATTGCCAACATCTCTTGCCGAAGTATATATAGTTTGTCCAGAAGATGTTTTACCAATACTCATACCTCGGTAAATATAAGTATTTTTTGTAGATATAGCCTCCTCACCACCATTCGTAACTTTAAAGTCATAAGCATGATTATTACGTGCGTTATCTATATAATCATCTAACGTAATATTTTCAGATGCCATTTTGTTCAAAAAATCTTTTCCAGAGTTATCATTTGGATTGATTTGTGCATCTATTGCCCACTTCCCTTTGTCTGAATAATAAAATGATGTTGTAGAAGATGTCACACCAATACTTTCGCCTTTAACAGTGTAATTACCTTTTTTATCCTGAGTATAAACATAAATATTTCTATCCTTATTAAGCACTCCACCTATTACACGATATGTTCCATCTTCATTCGCAGCCACCCAGGTTTCTCTTCCATCAGGATCCACATATTTTACAGGATTGCCAGCACAATAAGCGTATGGACTGATGTGGTAGTACTTTTCACATAGTGGGTCCATACTTGTGAACTGACCTACGGCAGGATCGTACTGACGAGCAGAATAATCGTACAGGTTCAGTCCGTGCATAGGGTCATACTCCTTACCATTATATAGTTTGTTCTGTGACAAGCGATTATCCCCCTCATTAAGCAAACCGCCAAATGGGTAGTAATTATTCATCTGGATGACAGAACTCTTTCTATTTGGAGCTTTAGAAGCAACATGACGGACATTACCAAGATGGTCTTTTGCATAATAGCAATATGAATCAAGACGACCTCGCACGATACCAATATAACCATTTGCAAAGAAGTACTTGTCACGTGAATTAGAACTGAACTCATACGCACCGACATACATAGTTGAGTCCTTACGAAGTGTATTCTGTTCCGACAATTCCGGGCTTGAGCCTACAGCTTCTATTCCATCAACAGCAGTACGATGAATAGTCTTGAGTTTCACACCATCAGCAGTATAGACATACTCTGTTATGCTTCCATTCTCAAACCATACAGATGTCGGCATGCCATTAAAGTCGTACGCTATCTGACGCACACCCTTGTTCTTGTCTCTTGTCAATGAGCCACAACCGTCATAACCGTATTCACCATAATAGTCATAGCCATCAACAAAATGGAATGCATCACCCATCATTGAGGATGGAGCACCTGTATCTTTTATCCAGCTCAATCTGTTACCGCTATATGAAAATTCAAGATTATCTATACGAGCAGGTCCTTGAGCACACTTACCCAAACGCTGTAAGAAAGTAATAGAACTATTGGCATTATATGTCACATACTCAGAATAGTCTATCTGTGGACGTATCGACAAATCATCTCCCTCCGCATAATTAGCATGGGTCATTCTGTCCATTCCATCATACTTAAACATATAGCCTTTTGCCCTACAATAGTTATCATACCTAGAATCAGTATAAACCTGCGCACTTATATTGCCATTATAGCAAGGCTTTGGGTTCGGACCGTCTGCATAATACAATCTTTCACTGAATATTGGTGCATAATACACATCTGGATTATAATTCTGATGACTTGTCAACCATCCGTGAAGGTCATATTCATACAAGTCACGTATATTACCGTTGTTTGACTTTGATTCTTTAAGACGCCCAAGGTCATCATACACATACTCAGCAATACATTCCTCTGTATTGTTATCAAGTTTTATGTACTCCTTCTCTGGCAAATCACAGACATCATTGTACACAATTAAATCAACAAGCGTATGCTGAAGACTGCTAAGTGAACCCTTATAAGTCCTTGTAACTATCTTTGTCGGCTTATCCGTAAAAGAATATGATGTATTGGTCTTGATAAAATAACCATCTATTGAAGTGGAGTTCATCTCAGTACATCTACCCTTCTCGTCATAGTACATCACACGGAAATAACGCTTACCATTATTGTCTGTCACCATCTGAGCCGTCTGAAGAGTCGTTGTACATACATCACTCTTAGACTTCAAGTTCCATGTTGACTTTACGTTACTAAATGCGGCGGTATTCACGCAATCATAACCGTCATAGTAATTCACTATTTCAATGGTAGGATTATCAAGTTGATACTTTGCATCAACATAGTAGTTACTATTATCTACCTGCCTGCCACCTGAGCCATAGAACACCTTGGCTGCGTATGTGGAATCAATAGTGCCAGCACCACCCGTACACATACCTTGCACAACAAGACGGCTGAGTCCGTCATAGAGGTAGAAGCGATACTTATTTGCAGACTTCATCCTGTTATCCTGCATGAATGCCATGCGGCCATACTTGTCATACCAATACTTGATTGGCTGACAACCAGGAAGTATCTTCTCTATACATCTGCCATGACCATCATACTTGTACCTGTACACATAGAATTTGTCATTTCCCATCGGAGGAACAACAGCACGAAGGAGACCACGGTCATACACATAGTATGTATCATTGTTCTTCTTGCCATCGTTCCTGCGTTCAAGCACAACATTACCAAGGAGGTCTTTATATACCTCAAGGGTATGACCATCCTCGTCAATTGTTCTCTCGCCTGTAAGTGAGCCTTGAGCATAATATTCCTTTTTAGCATTAGTAGGCAAACCACTTGCAGTCAAAGAATATCTCTGGACATCATTCTCCTTGTTCGTGATGTACTCCACATTCTTTGACTTGCCTTCCCATAAGTCACCCGGAGTGGTTACAGAAAGTGGTCTGTCAAGTGCATCATAAGAAGTGATGCTATAGGCACGACTGTCATTATTATATGTAGCCTTTGACATTGATGTCATATTAGACACATCAATTCTCTTTGGAGCAGTTGTACCTCTGACAGGAAGCCACTTCTTGCTTTCACGACCCATCATGTCATATTCCGTCATGGAATAGACATACTTGCCACTGGTGTTCACACCACCAGCAGCCAGCACACTTGGACGACCAAGACCGTCATAGTACTGTACGGACTTGACGCTTCGTGTACCACTTTCATCCAGCATTGTCTCTGAGACAACATATTTCTGACCAGACGACTGACTATATGTCCTTGACGGTATCATCAGCAACATAATAAGGATTATGCTGCAAAGATATATATTTGTTTTCATTTTTTATATCGCTTTACGATTTTCTTTATTTTTTACAACTTAACTTGAAGGACTATATCTTCCCCAGAAAATACTGTTAATTCTGAGGCATCCCATTCATCGGTTTCAACAACAAGAACATCTCCACATTTAACTTTGTCTTTTTCAACACCTCCTACAAGATAACCTTCTGCATCATATACCTCAATTATGACATCACTATATGAATCACCAAATGTAACAGAATACTGATTTACACCTATCTGTTTTACACGGTTTTCTTTTTTCACATCTTCCTGTTGTATAATTTCATTATCACAAGTTTCAACATCTTTGAAATACGGATAATATTCATCATTAAGCATAACTATATCCCACGCATCTTTACGCATTTTGTTCACCTCCGACAAAGTTCCACCAACTGTAACATCTAAAGAATCAAAATGGCTATATGATGCTGTGTCAGGAATACTTTCTCCTCTTTGCAACAAATCCGCATAAGAAAATCCTGCATAAGTTTCGTCACGCAGTATATTGTTACTAATATAACCATTTATAACTCTCCTATCCTTATTGATCAAAAGAAAGCCACGTCCTTCAAGTTCCTTTGCAGGTTTCAATTCGCCATGCAAAATACAGTCTTTTTCCGCCCAGCCAATAACATAGTTACCTTTGTTGGTTTTTCTTTTCCACCAAACAGGATGCAAGGTGGAATACAGCTGATATTGTACTGGCGCCCCATCACAAAAAATGATTTCATCATGATAATCATTTTCTATTGCAGTATATTTCTCTACCGGAGTCATTGCATTCCATTCATCACGTTTTTCTGTATTACCTCTCCTTGCATCATAAAACTTAATATAAGGAGACAACAAAGCATCAACCTTACCAACATACTCTATCATTTTATCAGTAGCAAACCCTTCATTTTTCAACCAGTAAGAATAGCTTTTAAAACATCTACCATTAGAATCTTTTACATTCTCCAATCTATTCTTCTCATCATATTCATAGCATTCAACATAACCAAAAGGGTTCGTACGTTCTGTCATTTGGTTTAAACTATTATATTTGTATGTTTCTGCCGATTTCATCAGACCTTCACTATCATACAAATACCTTGGGACATCCTCATTTATAAATGTTTTGGACAAAACATTATCATATTTATCATATTCAAGATGAACTATAGAGCCATCACTATTAATTATAGTATAAGGCATAACTTCTGTATTGTAGGAAATTGTCTGAGTCATCTTCGGATATATTTCAGAACCAACAAATATCTGAACAGAATCAAGAACCATGTTAGGTTTTTCTCTCCAATGATGTGAACATCTTGGGTCAATAACACGTTGCTTATAATTATATATGTATTTTTTGGCGTTTTGAAAAATATCATTCAAATATATTTTTTCTGCTAAAACTGGAAAGAAAAACATATTAACTAAATCCTTATTTTTTGAAACAGTTTCGTTGTTTAACGGATATTCATACTTGGTCTTCTTTTTCATATCACCCTGATGAATTTCCATAGACACACATTTCCTGACATAAAAACTGTCCGACAAAAAATCCTGATTGTCAAACATCGATTTATAACAGAAATTCTGTTCTCCTCTTTTCTCTTTAACTTCAACATTTACCACGTCATATTTGCCATAATACAGATTCCTTATCCCACCCTCTAAAATTATACTATTATTACAATTAACAAAACGAACATCTGATGATAAAACCGAATATTTATTCATTTTGGCTATATCATTTCGATAAGTATACTTTGTTGAAGATACGGTATCGTCATTTGAATCCAGAACAACTTTTGATTGTACTTTTCCACGCATAAAGCCCCTTTCTGAATATTTGTCATTAGGTGACTGAAGTCCTGTATATGCGACATAGAACAAGTCTGGAACATCGCTATAATTGTTATATTTATATATAGTTTTATGTTCATTTGAAACTTTTTCAGTCACTTTTGAATATCCTATTACTGGTGACATCATCCCCGACAATGGGATTACAGGCTTGTCAGAGAATATCAAATAGTCATAAGAACTTTTTGCACTTGCCCATGTTATTCCTGTTATAGAAAGTTTCATATCAGACGTGCTAAAAGACGAAGAACCGCCAGACACATAAATAGGAAAAGAAAAAAGCTGACCTCCTTCATAGTCATAATCAACTTTTGACAATATTTTACTCTTTTTCTTATCCGAATAATTTGTTATACTTTTGACTGCGAATCCTCCACCATATCCTTCTATAGCAATCATGTTGTTGGACAAATAATCCCTAGCAGACGTAAAATGATTCATCACATATTCAAAACAAGTTTTTCCACCAGTAGGATATGTAATTGATTTAAGAAGCCCTATCTTGGCATAATTCACATCTGGATTATGCAAGTCTGAAACATTATCAAAATATGACATACCATCATAATTTACATATTTGTTATACCCATTATATAGTCCCCAATGATCTCTCCTATTTGTCATACAATCTTTTGGTAACAAACCATAATCATTATAATCAAGTTCATAACTACCTTCAGACGTATTAACTGAAGTTAAATGTATTCTGCTATCATAATTGTAGATAAGTGATACACTGTCTCTTACATTATCATTTGCATCAATTAGTAATATTTTTCTTAAAGGAGACAATCCTGTAGACGAAAGAAAATCCACACGATTATCCTTATTTCCCGGATTTTGATATTTTGAATAAAGTTCATTTGACAAATACACATAACAAGCTTCCCAGGGGTTTTTAAAATTCGATACATACCATGTTATAGAGTTATCTAATGGGAAGAATTTTTCAAGTAAATCACTAGTATTATAGTCTACATCATAAGAACTGATATTTGGATAAAAATCTTTTCCTGACAATATTTTGTCACGATCTTTTTCAAACAATAAAGACAAACCGTTATTGCATTTTATTCTCTTTAGATATGTTGGAGATGACAAATTATATTGTGTGCCAGAAGATAAAATACGTGAGAAATTGCTCCATTTATATTTGGAATACAAAGGAGCAAGAAACATTAGAGGAGAAATATCAACCACGTTATTTTCAAATTTATCAAGACTAAGATTTGCATTAATTGAATAATTTGCATTCACCAGAAACAGTCCACGTTCATATTCAAAAGAATACACTTCAACTCCATATCTATCTATAACTTTTGACAAATACCATGCAGTTGACATCCATGGCATTTCTTTATTGTAAGCGGTTGCGTTAAAGAATGGTATTGTATATTCTATTGCATCAGTTTCACCTTCTTTTGTTCCGCCAAAAACATATCTAGTACCATTTTCATCTACGATAGTAAAACCCTTATACGATTTTTGCATTTCCACATGAGAATATTTTGAAGAAATCGAAGGTGTTATACCGCTGCTGCCGCCATGATAATACTTTATAAACGGAGAGATAAGACAATCATCTTCTTTAATAACTTTTAGATTATGCTCCGACTGCACCTTCCAATTACCATCATTACCCATAAAAAAAGTACCACTGATTCCCATAAAATTAAAATAGAAAATATCTGGAGATGAATCAGAATGAAAAATACTATCTCCTATATAAGAATTTGGTTGCAACCATCTTGATAATCTATTAGGCTCTGATACATAATTCCCATAATATGTTTTTCCGTAGGTAAAATCACGTTGAGTATATTCGTCAAATGCCAACAAATCTGTTGAATATTTAGAAGCCTTTTTCAAAGGGTACACTTTACCTTGAGGAGAACGGACGATAACTCCACCAGCCATCAAACTCCAATTATAGCCAGTCCACGTTGGAAGTTCATTTACCTTTACACCTGTCATATCGTGAGATAACGAAACATTCAAATCTATACCTCTCAGATTTAAAGCAAACAAAGGGATTGACAAACTATATTTTCCAGTATAATAATCAACAGGAACCTCTCCATGTTTTATGATATTATATGCAGTTGGTGTAGGTATAGTATACGACTCTTGTGCCATACAAAATAATGAGCAAAAGAAATTCAACATAATAACTATATATTTTCCTTTCATTTTAACACTTAACTTTAAACTTTTCATTATAAACTTTTCCATTCACATTGATGTAGAGCACATACTCACCCTGTGGTAATGACATGATATCAAACGTAAGCTGATAATCTCTACCTGCTGGCTGTCTTGTGCTTCTTCTGCCATAGAGCATACCACGGCTATTGCATATAAGCGCATTGATACTTGCGTCTGCATCAAGGCTATAATCCATGGTCAGATTATATCCATCATTCTTTATCGTGTAATGGATGATGTCCTGCTCTGCTACCTCGGCAATAGAGTCCGCTGCCAGTATCTCCTCATTGACAGAGTCACTCATCTCACTCATGTCATCAGCACAATAATGGTATGCCTTCTGTATGCATGACACAGGAGTCATGTTGTCATAGAAACAGATGGATGATGTCTCATACATCGGATAACGATAGCCACGCACAAACCAGGCATAGTGTTCCTCAATCTCCTGCTTCATACGTGAGGTATCAGCCATCAAGGTATCAGACAGGGCGTGCATACTCACTGAGTTAAGGCGCGTTGTATGTACACGGAGCACGTTCTTCAATGTATCACCTTCCTGATTGATGATTACTCCTTCGGCATCTGCCTCCACCATGAGTGTACCACCGTTCTTCAGGATGAGTCTCTTGCAATAGTCACCCGTGCCACCATAAGGGTTAGTGATACTGTAGCCATAACTGAAAGGATAAGTCATCATGGTCATTGGCTGTGTGTAGTCCATGTGCTTGAGACGTGTATCATAGCCAAGGCAGTACAAGGTATCATCCGTTAGACTATAACGGTTCAGCCCCTCACCATCCACACACGAAAGGACAGAATCCGTAGAAAGGAAGTATTCCTTCTGAACCTTCCTGCCCGTGGACTTCAACTCTGAGAAGTCCCACACAACATCCTTGCCCTCATTGCCAGGGCTGAAATAATCAAGTTGCCTCAAGGTGTAACTATCGCCACACCGAGGCGCATTTGTCTCATGACCGATGGTCTGTCCATGAGAGTACAGAGCCATTGTCATGCCGACAAGCAAACAAAATGTCTTGTTCACGATTTGGTTTGTTTTAATTTGGGTTTAACTTGTTCAAGGCTATATGTGATGGGGCTGGTTAAGAACAAGCCCACATACGACGAAGTCCGTGATATAGCCTTAAATGACTATATCACGGACTTAATCACGGAATATATTGGGTGTATAGTTACATAGTAAGTAATAACACAATTATTGAAATGACCAAATATTTCAGCCATTTTAACACTATTTATTGCATTATTATTTGATTGATTTGTAATCATATCAACACAGATAGTTAATCGTTTTATATTTAGTTATGAGTAATGTCTCTAAACTTTTTATAGGGGTCAGAGGCACTGGAGTTTTCGTTAATCGGCAGCAAAGGTACAACATATTTCCATTTAAACAAACTTTTCGGACAAAAAAGTTGAGGCAAAATGTTTTTACACACAACACAGTGATAATTGCACCTTCGGTGCTTGGACGAACAATAATTACCAACTTTTCTCACTGACCAACGGGAAGTAATAATTACCAACAATTGTTCCAATAAATTCTTCTCTGTGTCCTCTGCTCTCCGTGTTTCAAATGAGTTCTCTGGGTTTTAGACAAGTCATGACTTAGCAATAATAGTTGCAAGATAACAAAATGTCAGTCCATGTTTATCCGTTAATCCTTCGATAAGGGTTCGGTAACCCTTCGTAATTTTCTCGTGACATCAAAAGTGACAGAAAGAAAGTAGATGTTCGTTAACTAATAGCATAATGACAAAACGAATATGCGAGGCAGAAAAAACTACATCACGTAGAAAAATTATTTTGTACGCGTACAAAATTTTTTTTCTGCGCGTACAAAAAAATTGCCCACTCCTACGATGACAATAGGCAATAGACGCAAAGAAAGCAGATTGCCATATAAAGTAGCATTATGTCACAACGAAGTGAACACGAAAGTGTCATCATGTCAAAATACACGACTCGAAGGAATCCCGAACCATTCCCGAACAAAACCCGAAGTATTCCCGATGGATCATAATGTAAGTATTTCATGTTTCGCATTTTTTCGATCTGTACGGTTGTAGTTTTGCACAAAGATGCATATTAAAAAACAGTCAAGACACAGAACAAATGCAGGCAAAAGACAATGTTTTTTCGTTTAGAGACTTAAAATCAGAAGAAAATATTTGGGAGCAAAGGAAAATAATCGTACCTTTGCAACCGATTTATGCCGAAGGGGCTCAAACAAGTAAGTCACATAATGGCTTCGCCTCCCGGTCAAAACCGTTTAATAAATAATTAAAATGTACGCAATCGTAGAAATTAACGGTCAGCAGTTCAAGGCAGAGGAGGGCAAGAAGCTCTTCGTTCACCACATCAAGGATGTAGAAGCTGGTGCAACTGCTGAATTTGAGAAGGTATTGTTGGTTGACAACAACGGCACAGTAACTGTAGGTACACCTGTAGTTGAAGGCGCTAAGGTTGTTTGCGAAGTAGTTAGTCCACTCGTAAAGGGCGACAAGGTTCTTGTATTCCACAAGCGTCGTCGTAAGGGTTACCGCAAGCTTAATGGTCACCGTGAGCAGTTCACAGAGTTGACAATCAAGTCAGTTATTGCTTAATTACTAACAAAACAATTAAAATCGTAAACAGACATGGCACATAAAAAAGGTGTTGGTAGTTCTAAGAACGGCCGCGAGTCACACTCAAAAAGACTCGGTCTCAAGCTCTTCGGAGGTGAATTTGCTAAGGCTGGTAACATCATCGTTCGCCAGCGTGGTACAAAGCACTACCCAGGTAAGAATGTAGGTATCGGTAAGGATGACACTCTTTACGCTCTTGCAGACGGTATCGTAACATTCAAGCGTGGACGTCTCAACCGCAGCACAGTATCTGTAGAACCAGTATCTGCTGAATAAGCAAAGATTCAAGATACAATCTCAATAAACAAAAGGTAAGGCCAATAGCCTTACCTTTTGTCATATATAACATCTAATACAGAAAAATAGTCACACTCTCCCACCACTTCTGAAACATGAACACACATTATAACCATACTTCAAAGAATATTTCGACCTGTACGGTTGAAACTGTATGTTGTTTTTTGCCGCAGTGCGGCCAGTTAAAAAAACATGGTAAAAACCAAATAAAATCAAAAAAAACATGTTTTTTCTTGTTTTTGTTCTGTTTCTTGACTGTTTTTTAATATGCACCTTTGTGCAAAACTACAACCATACAGTTCGAAAATATTCCAAGTACATATACGCCTCAGACAGAAGACCAGATGCAAGCACCGTTCATTGCGATGGATTTCATCTGATAACCTGTCATCTCCAAACTCAAGATAACGGACATGTGACCATAAGATAGTCAAAGCATAAAAGAGGAGGAATACGTTATCGCTTCTTATGGTAGTCATTGTTAATCTTTATGACAAAGATGATAACACTACAAACAAACGTAATGAGATTGGTGCAAAGCATATAATAGTTATCACTTATGAAACCTTGTACCACAAAAGCAAAACAGCCTACAGACATCATGCTGAAACCTGGTAGCGAGATTCCTTCTGTGTTACGCGTACGGATAGTATGAATGGCTTGGGGAAGATAACCAAGGATAAGACCTATGCTGGCAACCCATCCACAGATGTTGAATAACATTTGATGTTCCATTTGCAAAATCATTTTTTAGTGAATTGCAAAAGTATAAAAAAATGTAAGAATAAACGCATATCCTTCTTGTTTTTTTGTATAAAAAACACGGAATAAGTACTCAAAATTCACAACTCAAAACTCGTGCAGTTTCGTTTTGTCCTACTTTAGGATAAAAAAGTCCAATGTATGTGTGAGGAATAATCCATACCTTTGCAACGTGATAAAAGCAAAGGACAGCACAATGATAGTCCTGAGCATAATACTAATACTGAGCTTACTAAGATTAATATTTATAATGAGATATACTGAGATAGGAAAAACGGGACTTAAGATTTCAAGTCTGTCGTTCGGAGCTTCATCGCTCGGAAGCGTGTTTCATGAGACAAAGGAGGCTGAATCCATCAAGGCGGTGGAAACAGCAATCGAGGGAGGTATCAACTTCATTGATGTAAGCCCATACTATGGACATTACAAGGCTGAGACCGTTCTCGGCAAGGCTCTCAAGATTATTCCACGCGATAAGTACTACCTCAGCACTAAGGTGGGACGCTATGGCAAGGATGGCGTGAACACTTGGGACTACTCTGGCAAGCGTGCAACGGAAAGTGTGTACGAGAGCATGGAGCGTCTCAACGTAGATTACATTGACATCATCAACGTACATGATATTGAGTTTCAGGCTTCACTCCCTGGAGGGCTCCAGAAGGTGGTGGACGAGACTCTTCCAGCTCTCGTGGAGCTTCGCGAAAAGGGTGTCGTGGGTCATGTGGGCATCACAGACCTTCAGTTGGAAAACCTCAAGTGGGTCATCGACCACGCACCTGCGGGTACTGTGGAGAGCGTACTCAACTTCTGCCACTACTGTCTTAACGACGACAAGCTCGTGGATTTCCTCGACTACTTCGAGAGCAAGGGCGTGGGCGTGATTAACGCATCTCCACTCAGCATGGGACTTCTCTCACGTCGTGGTGTGCCAGATTGGCATCCTGCACCAAAGGCTCTTGTTGAGGCTTGCGCCAAGGCTGCCAAGCATTGTGAGGCTAAGGGATATGAGATTGAACGTCTCGCCATCCAGTACTCTGTCAACAATCCTCGTATTGCAGGCACTCTCTTCTCTTCTGCCAACCCAGAGAACGTGAAGCGTAACATCGAGTGGGCAAATGAGCCTATGGATGAGCAGCTCGTTAAGGAGGTACAAGAGATTATCGGAGACCAGAAGCGTGTAAGCTGGGCGAACACCTAAGGTTCGCATAGCTAACCTTAGAGTTAAAAATTAAAAGTTAAAAGTTATAAGTGGAGTTAGAAAGATAGAAGTTATGAGTTAGCATAGCTCGGCTATTTCGAACGCCATAATTTTAACTTTTTAACTCTCTGAGTTCTCTGTGCTCTCTGTGTTGGAAAAGAATTATAATTTATAAAAGACCATACCAAAACGAGGTAGCTTTATTCTCCTCCCCTCGGGGAGGTCGGGTGGGGGCCTCTTCAGATTATGATAATCGATGCACATTCGCACCTATGGTTGCGACAAGACACAAAGGTAGATGGCAAGACCATCAAGACGCTGAAAAATGGACGCAGCATCTTCATGGATGAGGAGGTACAGATGATTCCTCCGTTCATGATTGATGGTGTGAACTCGGCTGAAGTCTTCCTCTCAAACATGGATTATGCTCAGGTGGGCGGAGCCGTGGTTGTGCAGGAGCTGATTGACGGCAATCAGAACGAGTATCTTCAGAGTGTCATGGAGCGTTACCCAGACAGGTTCTTCTGCATGGGTATGGCTTTCAACCTCGATGAGGCAAAGAATGTGCACAATAAGGGCTTCCGTGGAATTGCCATTCCAGGACATCGTGTACACGAATCACTCCATACCATGATGCCTATGTTCAAGTACATGGAGCAGGAGAGAATGATTCTTTCCATGTGTCTTGGCGAGGATGCGCATCAGATTGGTGAGATGGCAGAGGTCATACAGGAATGTCCGGAGCTGAAGGTGGCGATAGGACATTTCGGAATGGTGACCACTCCAAGCTTCAAGAGTCAGATTCTGCTTGCCCGCGAAGGCAAGAACGTGATGATAGAATCGGGAGGTATTACTTGGCTATTCAACAGCGAGTTTTATCCTTACCCATCAGCCATAAAGAGTATTCGCGAGGCTGCCGACCTCGTGGGTATGGAACGCCTAATGTGGGGAAGTGACTATCCTCGCACCATAACGGCAATAACATATAAGATGTCATACGACTTCGTAACCAAATCAAACGAATTAACCGAAACAGAAAAGTGTATGTTCCTCGGAGAGAATGCCGTCAAGTTCTACGGATTCAAGAATCTTCCCGAGTTGCCATACATCAAAAATATGTCTGAATAATGAAAAAGAATACTATACCTCTGATACTGATTTTCTGCCTCTTCTTCCTTTGGGCAATAAGCAGTAACCTATTGCCAACGATGATTAGGCAGCTGATGAAGACCTGTGAACTCAACCCTTTTGAGGCTTCGTTCACGGAGAGTGCATACTGGCTTGCATACTTCATCTGCCCTATTCCTATCGCCATGTTCATGAAGCGATTCAGCTATAGGTCTGGTATCATTGTGGGCTTGTTGCTTGCTGCCGCAGGTGGACTTCTGTTCTTCCCTGCTGCCATGGTCAAGCAGTATTCCGTATATCTCTGTATCTTCTTCATTATCGCCACAGGAATGTGCTTCCTTGAGACTGCAGCCAATCCATACGTCACGGCTCTTGGCGACCCAGAGGGTGCTACACGCCGCCTCAACCTCGCACAGTCATTCAACGGACTTGGCGCATTCATCGCAGCCATGTTCCTCAGCAAGCTGGTACTCAGCGGACAGAACTTCACACGTGAGACCATTCCTGCCGACTATGCAGGAGGATGGGATGCCTACATACAGGCAGAGACAGACTCCATGAAGATGCCTTACCTCATCCTTGCAGTCATACTCATCGTGGTAGCCGTGGCTCTCCTTATCGTCAACCTACCAAAGGTGGAGGACGAGAGCGATGAGCAGGACAACAACAAGAAACTTATTGATTTCAGCACTTTGCGTCTTCCTCACCTTCGTTGGGGTGTGATTGCACAGTTCTTCTATAACGGTGGACAGACAGCCATCAACAGCCTCTTCCTAGTGTATTGCTGTACATACGTAGGCATTGACGAGTCCGTGGCAACGACCGCATTCGGTTTCTATATGCTTGCGTTCCTTTTGGGACGCTGGATAGGAACAATGCTCATGGTCAAGATTGCGCCTGAGAAACTCTTGCAGGTTTATGCCGTGATGAACGTGTTGCTCTGCATCGTTGTCATTGTATTCGGAGGCTACGTCGGACTCTACGCTATGATAGGAATATCATTCTTCATGTCCATCATCTATCCTACCCAGTTCTCTCTTGCACTCGTAGGATTAGGTCCAAAGACAAAGTCGGGTTCTGCCTTCCTCGTGATGGCAATCGTGGGTAACGCTTGCGTACCACAGTTCACGGCTTACATCATGAATTCAAACGAACAGTTATATCACATCGCATACATCGTACCTATGGTCTGTTTCGCAGTATGTGCGTACTACGGATACAGATATCGAAGTCTGAAGGCAAGCTCTATGGATTAAGGCAGGAGCCTGATCATACATAAGCATCAATTAACTAAGACAAAGGATAGAATCGATAGAAAAAGAACTACTATTATTTTGCTTCTTCCTTTTTCCTTAGACTTGCTAAGACTTCCCAACTAAAGCTCGCAAGGCGAGCTTTAGAGTTAAAAGTTAAAAATTAAAAGTTAAAAGTGGAGTTGAAAAGTTGAAGAGCTAACAAACTCACAAACTTAAAAACCTACAAACTTAAGAACTTAAGAACTTAAGAACTTAAAAACTTAAAAACTCAAAAACTTAAGAACTCATAAACTCAAAAGATATAATGAAAGCAATACAGATTTCACACTCTCAGGAGTTGAATATTGTAGATATAGAGAAGCCACAATGTGGCGCAAACGAGGTACTCCTCAAGTTGCAATACGTAGGATTCTGCGGTTCAGACATCAACACATTCATGGGACGCAACACCATGGCACTTAATCCTGTTATTCCAGGACACGAGATAGGAGCTGTCATCGAGGCAGTGGGTGCTGACGTACCTGCCAATCTCAAGCCAGGAATGGTGGTGACTTGCAATCCTTACACCAACTGCAACAACTGTGCTTCATGCCGCAACGGACGTGTGAACGCTTGTCAGCACAACGAAACTCTGGGCGTTCAGCGCAATGGAGCCATGAAGGAATATATCGCCGTTCCTTGGGAAAAGGTTATCCCAGCAGGTAACCTCGATGCCAAGACTTGTGCTCTCATAGAGCCAATGTCGGTAGGATTCCACGCTGTAAGCCGTGGACAAGTGACAGACATCGACGTTGTTCTCGTCATCGGTTGCGGAATGGTCGGTATGGGTGCCATCGTTCGTAGCGTCACTCGTGGAGCAGTAGTCATAGCAGCAGACATTGACGACGACAAGCTTGCTCTTGCACGTCAGATGGGCGCAACATACACTATCAACTCAAAGACAGATGACGTTCATGCACGTCTCTCAGAGATGACTGGAGGATTCGGTCCTGACGTCATCATCGAGGCAGTCGGCAGTCCTTTCACATACCAGATGGCTGTAAACGAGGTAAGCTTCACTGGACGTGTAGTGTGCATCGGCTATGCAAAGGCAGATGTCACATTCACAACCAAGCTTTTCGTACAGAAAGAACTTGATATCCGTGGTAGCCGTAACGCTACACCAAGCGATTTCCGTGCCGTAATCAAGTACCTTGAGCGCGGAACATGTCCAACGGAGACGCTCATCACTAAGGTCATCAAGCCAGAGGAAGCACTCGACACCATGAAGTGGTGGAGCGAGAACCCTGGTAAAGTATTCAGAATACTTGTTGATTTCAATTAAATGTCGTAACTTTGTGCAACCATGAATTTTAATGAGGAATTAGAAATTGTTTCTCAATCGGAAATTTTAATACAGAGTTCATTCTCCGTGTTGAAAAAACTGCAAGAACAAACAAACTCACAAACCTAAAGACTCATAAATTAAGGTCTCTTGCATTAGTCACCCTCCCCTACGTGGGAGGGATGGGGAGGGGGCCTTGACTTATTTAAAAGTTGCAACAAAAAACGATTATGAAATCAAAACTCGTAGAACGAAAATTTCTCCTGCCATTCATCCTCGTCACATCGCTCTTTGCGCTGTGGGGATTCGCCAACGACATCACGAATCCGATGGTGGCTGCATTCCAGACAGTAATGGAGCTTAGTGCCTCCAAGGCATCACTCATCCAGTTTGCCTTCTATGGCGGCTACGCCACGATGGCAGTACCAGCGGCACTATTCATCCGACGTTACTCATACAAGAGCGGAATACTCCTCGGACTGGCACTCTATGCCACGGGCGCATTCCTCTTCATACCAGCGGCAGAATACCAGATGTTCTCATTCTTCTGTGTATCTCTGTACATTCTGACCTTCGGACTTGCCTTCCTTGAGACAACGGCTAATCCGTTCATCCTCTCACTCGGAAGCAAGGAAACATCAACACGACGACTCAACCTTGCACAGTCATTCAACCCTATGGGCTCGCTAAGCGGCATGGCTGTAGCATCATTGGTCGTACTCCCTAACCTGCTCTCCGACAGACGTGACGCAGAAGGCAACATCATCTTCTCCACGCTCTCTGAGGCAGAAAAGGCAGACATCCGTCTCCATGACCTTGCCGTCATTCGTGACCCATACGTCATTCTCGGACTCGTGGTACTGTCGATACTCATCGTCATTGCCCTTGTCAAGATACCTAAGAAAGAGGGCGAGGGCACAGACGAGCGCAACACGACAAGTCAGACGCTTCGCAATCTGTGGCACAACGGAGTCTATCGCTATGGCGTCGTTACACAGATGTTCTATGTGGCAGCACAGATAATGGTGTGGACGTTCATCATCCAGTATGCTGACAACCTCGGTATCAACAAGGCAACGGCACAGAACTACAACATCGTGGCGATGACCATGTTCCTCTGCGGACGATTCCTATCGACAGCCCTCATGAACTATGTTGACAGTCGCAAGCTCCTCGGCATCTTCGGATTGGGAGCAGCCATCTGTTCGTTGGGTGCAATCATAATAGTGGGAATGCCAGGGCTCTATTGCCTCATAGGTATAAGCCTCTTCATGAGCCTTATGTTCCCAACGATATACGGAATATCCCTTGAGAACGTAAGTGACAAGGACACCACCCTTGGTGCCGCCTTCCTCGTGATGGCAATCGTAGGAGGTGCGCTCATGCCACCGCTTCAGGGAGCAATCATCGACCTCGGTACACTCTATGGACTTCCTGCCGTCAACGTGAGCTATTCCCTTCCATTGCTCTGCTTCGTCATAATCGCCTTATATGGATGGATGACAGAAAGGAAAAGACACTCAGAGGCTCAAGGCGCATTATAATCTTCCTTCTTAAGTAGGTGTGCAAAATTATTTTTATAATGATGTAGGTTCAGCGCATAAAATAAATGAGTGTAGTGACTCCTACTCGATTGTTTTTAGGCGGTGAAGATGCGCAGTAGGCGGTGCAAGGATTGTAAAAATAATTATGCACACCTACTTACTAATAAGATCCGAAATTATAAAGCGTATCATGAGACTTCATCTCACAATTTTGATTCAATAACTTTATTATAGGAAATAGTTGATTTTTGGTTAAGTTTAATTAAAAGAAAGTAAACGAAAATAGCCTGACTCGTGAGAGCCAGGCTTTTCATTTTATCTAAGTTAGCGTATATATTTCGCTTTACTCTGTCAAAAAACGGGTCAGCGGATTTCCCCTATTGGTGAAGCCTCAAAAAACTATGCAACGAAATGATTTTCCCCCATCCTATCCTTGCGGAACGAGTAACACGGGGAACAGACATTCCATAGATTTCCGATTATCCTTTCTTTGCCTTCTTGATGACCGCAACAGTTCCTTCTACAACCTTGGCAACAGCTGATTTCTTAGGAGCTGTGCGAGTTCTTGTTGTCTTAGAACCGACAGCCTTTGGCTTTGCCTCCTCCACAGGGTTGTACTTGGCAAGCAACTTCTGAAGACGAGCAATCTCCTTGTCTTTAGCAGCAATCTCGTCACCTTGATTCTGAAGAGCTGTAATGAGCGAGTTCACCTCTTCGTTCTCTGCACCACCATAAAGATTATTAACACGAGAAATGAAGTCACCAAGGATATTCATATAGTTGGTGAATGCATCGTAAGGACCATCATAGATACCACGGTTGAAGTTGCCATAACCTGCCTTGGTACACATGAAACGGAAGTTGTTGGATGCCTGAAGATAATCCCAATCCTGCTTGATACGTCTATCGTTGCATATCATCACACGCTCTGCCACAGAATAGAGTTTGTTGAATGCCTCACGTTGCAACTGATTACCAAGCCAGCATGATGTATCACGTTCCTCATCCACCCATGAGATATTGTAAGGAACCTCAAGAGGACCTACACTTTTCTCGGCACATAACTCAGATGGTGTAGCAAAGCCTATACCACGTTCCTTGGCAAGCGGTGGAAGTGCCTTGAAGAACTCAAGGATATTGCTTGAGAGTGGTTGGAAAATACCAAGGGCACTAAGTTCCATGAATATATTGATGACTTCCTCTTCTTTTGGAAGTGCAGAAATCCAATCCATATAGCGGTCAGCAAAGAGTGGATACTCTGACCAGCTTGAATCGTTGAAACGAAGTGAGATGTCGTCAGACAACTTGTAGTCACGTAACAGCAACTTGAGTCGAGGATCAAGCGCACAATGATAAACGAAGTGAGGTGACTTCCATCCAAGCACATGCTTTGCTCCTTCAGTCAGCATACCCTTAAAGCCCATCTCAGCCACGCGCGAACCAATCTCATCGGAATAGATGAGCGAAGAGTTGCGGAACACTTTTGGAGTCTGTCCAAAGAGTTCCTTTATCTTATCCTTCATACGCATGACCTCCGAGTGGAAACTTTCCTCATTACCGAGTGAACCAAGTCCATGAGAATATGGCTCACAGAGGAACTCAACTTTACCTGTAGAGTTAAGTTCCTGAAGGAGGTCTATCACTTGTGGTGCATGGAACTCAAGCTGTTCAAGTCCCACACCTGAGAGTGAAAGAGCAACCTTGAAGTTGTCATTGTTGCGTGCCATCTCAATGAGCGTACTGAGTGCTGGCACATAACTGCGCTCAGCAATATCATTTATTGAACGCTCATTCTCATAGTCGTCGAAATAATAATGGTCACGACCGATATCGAAGAAGCGATAACGCTTCAGATGTATTATCTGATGTATTTCGAAATACAGACAAATCTTTTTCATGATGATAAATATTTAAGCCAAGACCCGTTTCTGCACTCCCTATCGGGAGAATGTCCGTTATGCCTTCTTGTTGCAACAACCGAGACACATAGGTCTTTGATTATTTATTTTATATAGGTTATTCCCTATTTTGAACTCACCTTTATTGATTTCTTTCGCTTGGACGACATGTTCACTGGAAGAATCCTCCTGCAAGACACTGGTCATACAGTTTACGTATTCGATGACCGACCTTGACCCACGTTATCTCATTGACCTCCTTCAAGCCCTCTTCCTGAAGATAACGGAAGAGACCCTCGTTGGTACAAAGAGAATATATGGCATCTGCCATTGCATGTATGTCCCAGTAGTCAACCTTGATAACCTTATCCAATATCTCGCCACATCCCGACTGCTTGGAAATAATACAAGGTGTACCACATTGCATAGCTTCAAGAGGTGCGATACCAAACGGTTCTGAGACAGAAGGCATCACGAACACATCCGAGTACTTGTAACATTCATATACCTGCTTGCCACGTTGGAATCCTGGGAAGTGGAAGCGGTCAGCAATACCCTTTCTTGCTACAAGGTCAACCATTGCCTCATACATATCACCCGAACCTGCAAAGCAGAAGCGGACATTCTTGGTACGCTTGAGAACAAGATCAGCAGCCTCAACAAAGTATTCTGGTCCCTTCTGCATCGTGATACGTCCAAGGAACGTAACAACCTTCTCCTTACTGTGTTCCTTTCGAGGGATATCAAGGTACTCCTGTGGAAGAGGATAGACCGCATTGTGTATTGCGAAACACTTGCGTGGATCCTGATGGTACTCATTGATGACTGTACGACGTGTAAGTTCAGACACACACATGATACAATCTGCATGATCCATTCCATTCTTCTCAATGGAGTAAACCGTAGGATTTACCTTTCCTCGTGAGCGGTCGAAGTCTGTTGCATGAACATGGATGCAGAGTGGTTTTCCACTTACCATCTTGGCATGAACACCCGCAGGATAAGTCAACCAGTCGTGAGCATGGATGATGTCAAACTGTTCTGTACGAGCAACGACTCCAGCGATGATTGAGAAATTATTTATCTCCTCATGAAGATTACCTGGATAACCACCAGCAAACTGAAGACAGCCAAGATCATCAACACCCATATAGTTAAAATCCGCATAGATATGGTCACGGAAACGATAGTAATCCTCAGCCGTATGTCCTATGATTCTGTTCTTGATATTGTCATACTGCACGTCACGCCAACACACTGGAACCTGACTCATATTGATAATCTTGAGGAACTTCTCTTCTTCGCCCGTAGGCTTAGGGAGGCAGAATGTAATCTCAGCATCAGGTTGTCCCTCTACCATTCCCTTGGTAATACCATAGGAAGCTACAGCGAGACCGCCATAAATCTTAGGTGGGAACTCCCATCCAAACATTAATACTTTCATAATACGTCTTCCTCCTTAATTAATAATTATAGTACTTGGCAAGAACCTTGTTGACCCTAAGAACGGCTGCCACATTCATTGCAAACGAGATTGCTCCTCGTCCACGGAATGGTGGGTTACCGTCAAACAACTCAGGGAACGAGCCGATACCATGGTAGAACATTTCTTCTTCAAGACCGATAAACTGGCGGTCAACCCATGAGAGTCCGCTATGTTTATAAACCTTAAGGCATGTCTCAAGGTAGAATCCTGAAAGCCAAGGCCAAACAGTTCCTTGATGGTAGGCAGAATCTCGTTGTACCTGACCACCCTCATATATAGGATTATATCCTCCTGACTTAGGAGAAAGCGAGCGGATACCCTTAGGAGTAAGCAATTCCTTGGTACAGATATCAAGTATCTTCTTGCGTTCAGCTATAGTGAGAGGCGAATATTCGAGTGATGAAGCTATGAGCATATTTGGACGTACGCTCCATGAGATATAGTCGCCATCCACATAGTCAAGCAGGTATCCATGATGGTTGAGGAATGTCTCCTTAAACGCATATCCTGTTTTCTCAGCAAGAGCAGAGCAAGCCGATGCTTCTGAGAAGCGTCCCTGTGAGGTAAGTATCTCGGCATTGAACATGAGAGCATTGTACCACAAGGCATTGAACTCAACAATATAACCTGAACGAGGAACAACAGGATGGCCATTGACCTGTGAGTTCATCCAAGTAACAGCTTCCTCACGTCCATCTGCATGAAGCAAACCATTATCATGAAGCGTAAGACCAGGATGATGTCCGTCCTTAATAAAGTTGACAATAAGGTTCACAAGCTCGCCATACTTCTTTGCTGCATCATCCAATGACACGAGTCGTGCATACTGATGAATACACCATGTTGCCCAAAGAAGGATATCTGGCTTATCAAACTCATAGATATTGACGGATATTGGTTTTCCTGCAATAAACTCACGAATAGCCTTCTCTGCCGTAACCATGACCTTTTCATAATAGTCAACCTCATCGATGGCAAGCGTGAGTCCTGGAAGAGACACGAACATATCACGTGCACGACACTTGAACCAAGGATAGCCAGCTATGATATAAGTCTCACCATTCTTCTCATAGTGGAACTGATGTGCAGCCATGATGAGACAGTTGTTGAAGTCCTTACGGGGAAGATGAACCTCATATTCATGATCAAATATTTCTGGCAAATCTTTTGGCTTGAGCTCATTGACACCAGCAGCAAAGACAACACTCTCTCCTTTCTTGATGTCGAACTCAAAGTAACCAGGAACATACAAGTCCTCCGAATACTCATAGCCGAGTTCCTGTTCCTTGTAATATTCAATACCATGATACCAATTAGGTTCAAAGATGAATTCGGACTTTTTGTTGAGTTGCATAAACAGCTCAGGATAGCCTGCATACATCCTTGTCTTTATTCCGCAACTCACCTTCTGGTAGTCGCGACTTGCAACAGAATTTTCGTGAGTACATTCCTTGACACTACGGAATGCAAGGAAAGGACGTAAACGCAATGTTGTAGCCGAATGGGCATCAAGAAGAGTGTAACGAATGAGGATGCGGTTTTCAAAATGCTGGAAAACCCTCTCCTTCTTAAGTATCACACCACCCACACGGTAGATTGTTGTAGGAAGTTTGTCCCAAGTCCATTCGCGGATGTACTTGTGTCCATTAGGACTATACACATCCCCCGAATACTTATGAAGACCCAGATTGAACTGTGCTCCGTGCTGTATTACCGTTTCGTCAAGAGAGGAAAGGAGAACATGGTTGTCATCATCTATCTCTGGCACAGGCACAACTAACAAACCGTGATATTTACGCGTATTGCAATCGACGATAGTCGAACACGAGTACGCACCAGACTTATTTGTTCGCAGTATCTCCTTAGGCAAAGATTCCTGCAAGTTTACCATCTGGTTTTTATCAAATCGTAAATAACTCATAGTTGTATTTTAAGGTATTTGTATTATAGTTCAGAAAACGAAAGAAAGGTCACGAGAACTCATGTCATGCTTTATGTTTGCCTTATGTTCTCTTTATGTTACCTCTATCTGTTCGCATCACTAAAATATATTTATTTAATAATCGCCATGAAATTAAGATGCTTTTAGAAAAGTATCCTTTATTTCGTTTCAAAATTAGCTAATATTTTTTACTCAACCAACCAAACAAGAGTTTTTTTTCAAAAATAAGTCCACAAACGGCCCAATACGCATCAAAAACATGTTGTAAAACATACTTTCTATCTTTTTCTTTTGCTCAATTGCAAAGTAAAACGTAACTTTGCCACACTATTATTCAGACAAAGACAACTTTAATGAAAAAAGATTCGCAAAACATTAACGACATACTCGAATGCCTCAATGGCTTTGTCAGCCTCCTGACCAGCGACCAGGTGGAGGAATTCAAGACGAGCCTTGCGATTCAGAAATACAAGAAGAACGAGAACATCTACAAGGAAGGAGATGTTCCCCAGATGATGTTCTGCCTGCTCAGCGGAAAAGTCAAGATATACAAGGATGGAGTAGGTGGAAGAACTCAGATAATGCAGGCAATAAAGCCAAATGATATGTTCGGATTCAGAGCATACTTTGCCAACCAGAACTACATTACAGCAGCATCTGCATTTGAAAATTCAATCATAGCAGCCATACCAATGAAACTGGTCGAGAAATGGGTTAGCACAAACATCCGTCTCTCCAACTTTTTCATGAAGAATATGGCGACAGAGCTTGGTTGTGCACAGGAACACATCGTGAACCTTACACAAAAACATATACGAGGAAGACTTGCAGAAGCAATATTGTTTCTCAAGGACAACTTCGGAGTTGAAGAGGATGGTATGACACTATCCATAAGCATGTCACGCGAAGATATTGCCAATCTCTCCAACATGACAACATCAAATGCCATCCGTACCCTATCCACCTTTGCTACCGAAGAAATCATACGTCTCGAAGGCAGGCGTATCGTCATACTCAATGCTGAGAAACTCAAAAGAATAAGCAAGATAGGATAATGACTCAATCATAAAGAACAGCCCCTTCCGAACTCCTCATATAAGCGTTCGTAAGGGGGCTTTTTTTAAACGAACTGTATGGTTGAATCTATTATATTTTATCTCCCACGGAGGCACAGAGGCACAGAATAAGACCCTCTCCGCCCTTCGGGCACCTCCCCCTCTATGGGGAGGATTAGTTAGATTGTTTGCAAATTTATCGTTCAATGCAATTACTCCCACAAATTGATATGGTTGAGGCTTCCTCCGTGCCTTCCTCGGAGCGAGGAAGTAACCTTGTCCCTCCCTTTGGGGGGGAGGCTGGGAGGGGGCTTCTCTGTGCTCTCTGTGGGAGTTTAAAAAGCAAATTGTTGTCTTTAATTGTACAGGCCAAAATTATTTTTATAATGATGTAGGATTGTATAAATAATTATGCACACCTACTTATCTCTTTATTATAAAATCTATCTCTTCCTGAAGAACTGTAACCTGAATAGGTGCAAGCCTCTTGCCGACAAGTACCTTGCTGTCAAGACTCACAAGTGCCCTGCCGATTGTATCAAAATGGATGGTTCTTGCACGATAAGGATGCACATTTTTGTAATTAAGGAAACGTCCCTTACCAAGAAGCCAGAAACCCTCAAACACCTGCCACCAGCTCGGACGGGTAATAACCGAAACATCAAGTGTACCATTATAAGGCACAGCATTTGGTGTCTGACCATACCCGAGACAGTTGCCAACACATACAGACATATACTCGCCTTGAAGTTTCTCTGTCTCTATCTGTATGGACATCTTGTATGACTTACGTTCAAAGATATTACGGATAAATACAGGGAAGAACGAGAGACGACGCGAGCCAATAAGACGCAAAGCATCATTAGATGTCTTGACAAGTCGTGCACCAAGACCGATATTGATACAATTGACGAAATATCTTCGCTGAGGTATAGAGTCATCCTCATAACGACATACTCCCACATCAATCTTACGAGTGACACGATGAATGATATTATCAACCGACTGCTTGTAGTTGTCCATATCAATTCCCCAGAAACGTGCAAAGTCGTTGGCTATTCCGTTTGGAATTACACCAATGGCGAATCCTTCGACAAGACACTCCTTATTACGCATAATCGCATTTATGGCATCATTGACTGAACGGTCGCCACCAACAATGACAATGGTACGATAACCGTTCTGACAAAACATAGCTGTAAGGCGCTCTACCGAATCCTCATCCTCTGACTGGATGAAGTCGTAAAGCACACCTTTCAACTCCATATACTTACGTATAAGGAGCCAACGTTTATGTGATTTATGAGAACCAGAATGGGAATACACGACTCCCCACCTTCTTTCGTCTGTCATTATTTGAATTTTTAAGTTTCTAAGTTTGTAAGTTTTTGAGTTCTTAGGTTTTTGAGTTTTTAAGTTTTAAACATTCTTCCCCTAAGTGCTTAACATATAAGATTTATGTAGCCGCAATTTTAGCCGCCCACATACCCTTAACCATCTCGATTCTTTCCTCTACTGGAATATCGCAACTGAGCCAATGAATGGTAATGCCTCTACGCTCCATACCACGGAACCATGTCATCTGACGCTTTGCAAACTGATGAATGGCAATCTCAAGTTGACTAACCATCTCTTCGTAAGTAAGCTGTCCGATAACATACATGGTCACGAACTTATATTCAAGGCCATAGTATATTAAGTCCTCAGGAGCAACACCACTGTCAATTATCCTACGTATCTCATCCACCATTCCTTCATCAAGACGGGAACGGAGACGACGACTTATCTTCTCACGACGAAGTTCACGATTGATGTCAAGTCCTATGACGAGACTGTCAATCTCAGGAAACTCCCTATTGTCGAGAGGTGTATGCTGATAATAATCCTCAATCTCTATGGCACGTATAGCACGTTGAGCAGAATCCACGTCTGTTGTATTATGCAACTGCTTATAGCCACGAAGTATCTCCGTCAACTCTTCAAGCGACTTACCTGCAAGCCGTTCACGAAGCTCAGGATTCTGCGGTACAGGACTAAGCCTATAACCACGTATTACACTTTCAAGATAGAGACCTGTTCCGCCACACATGATAGGCGTTGCACCTCTCGCCACAATATCATTGTAAGCCTCAAGGAAGTCATGCTGAAACTCATACACATTATACTTCTCACCAGCGTCAGCTATGTCGATGAGGTGGTACGGTATCCGTTTGCCGTTGACCATATAGTCAGCCAAATCCTTACCTGTACCTATATCCATGCCACGATAAACCTGTCGGCTATCAGCACTCAAAATCTCGCCACCAAGGTCATAAGCCAATCGTGTGGCAAACGCAGTTTTGCCACAAGCTGTAGGACCAAGTATCGTGAGAAGAGAAGACATTGGATTTGAATTTTTAAGTTTGTATGTTTATAAGTTTGTAAGTTTTTTAGTTATCGCGGAGATGAGTTTTTGAGTTTTAGGTTTTTAAGTTATCGCGGATGTGAGAGCAAACAGAGTAAATTATATTTTTCACTTTTCACTCTTCACTTTTCACTCTTCCCCACCCCGGATGGCATGTTAATTGTTAATTGGCATCCGGATGGCCGCCCCCTTCGGGGGTCGGGGGGCCTTATATTGAAAGTTCGTCAAGCACACGTATAAGTCCCTTGTTGAGCACCTTGTCTGGACGTACAGCATCGTTGAATGGTACATATACCACTTCATCATTACGAATACCGACCATCACGTTACGCTGACCATCAAGAATAGCGTCAATGGCAGCAGAGCCAAGACGAGAAGCAAGGATACGGTCACGAGCCGAAGGAGAACCACCACGCTGGAGGTGACCAAGGATACTTACACGCACATCATACTGTGGGTATTCCTTCTTTACCCTGTCAGCATAGAACATGGCACCACATTTTGGGCTCTCACTCACGATGACGATACTTGAGTTCTTGCTCTTACGAATACCACGACCGATGAAGTGCTCCAACTGGTCTGCATCAGTACTATCCTCAGGAATGATAGCAGCCTCAGCACCACTGGCAATGGCACTATTCTGTGCAAGGAAGCCAGCATCACGTCCCATTACCTCAACGAAGAAGATACGCTCATGAGAGTTGGCTGTATCACGAATCTTATCCACACAATCCACAATAGTATTGAGTGTAGTGTCATAACCAATTGTGAGGTCAGTACCATAGAGGTCATTATCTATTGTTCCTGGCAAACCGATACAAGGAACATCAAACTCCTGTGCAAAGATACGTGCACCCGTAAGCGAACCGTTACCGCCAATGACCACCAATGCATCAATACCCTCAGCCTTCATTGTCTCGTAAGCCTTCTTACGACCCTCTGGAGTGGTGAAAGCCTTTGAGCGTGCACTCTTGAGAATAGTACCTCCACGAGCAATGATGTTACTCACGCTCTCTGTGGTGAATGTCTCTATCTCGTCATTCATCAATCCCTCGTAGCCACGATAGATACCCTTTACGGTAAATCCTTTAGAAAGTGCTGTACGTGTGACGGCACGAATAGCCGCATTCATACCTGGAGAGTCGCCTCCTGAAGTCAAAATCCCGATGCAATTAATCTTTGCCATAGAAAAATCCTTTTTAAGTTATTATCCTGTGTGTGCCAACTTGCGTCACCATTTCATTGTGGCGCAAGAATAAAAAGTAAGAATTTGAATATTGAGTTTCTTTATAAGAACTCCAAACTCCTTAACTTTTAACTATATTTTTTAACTTTTAATTCTTAGCTTTTAACTCTTAACTATAATTTTCTTCTTTTAACTCTTAACTCTTAACTCTTGCATTACGAATGCATGACTAATGCATTCGTAATGCAAGTTAGTGTGTCAGCCAAAATACCAACAAGCCGACGCACCATGTGGCGAGTACTCGCCAAGCGTAATGTCTGATATACCAACTGAACGGAATATTCTCTACCTGAAGGACAGCCTGACCTGCAAGTGTTCCTACAAAGAAGAGGCTTCCACCCATTGCACAACAGTAAGAGAGCATCTGCCAGTACATGCCGTTCTGGGCAAAGGCTGATGCCGCATCTGCTGTCTCCATTGGGAACGTATTCATACCCATGAGTACGACAGGAATATTGTCGCACACAGATGAGAACACGCTCAATATTGCGCCATATACATATACATTATCTATGTTCTCCTCAAGCCATGAAGCACAATAGCCGAGAGCACCACACTCCTTGAGAACGCCAGCTCCGAGCGAAGCACCAATGAAGTAGAGGATGATTCGCATACCCACAAATTCCGTGTTCGTGAGATAATTTCTCTGTACAAAGAGCATGATTCCGTTACGCTTGAAGTTAAAGATACCTTCAACGACCCAAAGGAACGAAAGCACGCAGAGTGCGCCGAGGAAAGGAGGCAACTTGGTGATGGCATGGAAACTTGGGATAAACCACAAACCGCCAATACCGACTACGAGGAACACAATCTTCTGCCAAGATGCAAAGCTGGAGTCATCCATGTCATAGCTGGTGATGATGGACGTCACCTCCACACCTCCCTTGAGTGTAGTGGAAAGAAGAAGATTGAACGTGACAAGACTCACGATACAAGGTAGGAACATACCCGTAGAGAATATTGTAGGAGTAATCACGCCACGTGTCCAAAGAACCACGGTTGACATATCACCGATAACAGAGAAGCAACCACCGAGAAGTGCCGACACAAGAATAGTGCAGGCATAGATGGAGCGCTGATACTCTGACTTGACAATCTTGCCCATGAGTCCCATCATGAGGACAACAGTCGTGAGGTTATCCACATTAGCAGAGATACAGAATGTGAGTACTGAGAGAATCCAGAGGAAACGACGCGAACTACGCATACGCAACCATTTCGTAAGCGAATCAAACACCCCATTGTTGTTCATCATCTCAAGAATAGTGTTAGTGGAGATGAGGAATAGAATGACGGAGCATGCCTCTGTGATATACTGTTCGAGAATATTGTTTGCCACAAACTCCTTGACACTCGATGTGGTCGATGCCGCACCATCAAGGAACTGCTTGTACTCGTCAGGGTGAACAAGATGAATGAAATCACCAGCACGGAGCATATAGAGAACCCACACAATGACACCGCTGAACATAGCGATGGCAACACGATTGATACGGTTCATGTGTTCAGTTTCCATAAGCACGTATGCAAAGAAGAGAACAGCAACTATAACTAATGTGACAAACAGCATAATCCTAATATTTAAGTTTCGCCTTGCCCTGCACAAACACAGCAAGTAGATGTTAAGTCAATAATCTTCGCAAAAATACTAATTATTTGCGAGGTGGAGCAACTTTTGAGCCAAAAATTTAGGCACACGGCTTTTTATTAAACAAGCATGATGCACTATTCTTCTTTTTTGGTTACCTTTGCAACATGATTTTGAAGAAACTGACAATACTCAACTACAGAAATATCTCAGACGCTCAACTTGACTTCTCACCTAAAATCAACTGTCTCATCGGACAGAACGGAGAAGGCAAGACTAACGTGCTTGATGCTATCTTCTTCCTCTCATTCACCAAGAGTACAGCAAGCAGTCTCGACTCTGCAAACGTGAAACATGGAGAGGAAATGATGATGGTACAGGGGCTCTATGACATGAACGAAGCCGAGGAAGAGATAAACATCGGCATGAAACTGCACCAGAAGAAGACAGTCAAGCGTAACAAGAAAGCATACAAGAAACTGTCGGAGCACATAGGACTATTGCCACTTATCATGGTTTCTCCAAATGACTCGTCACTCATAAGCGGAGGAAGTGAGGAACGCCGCAAACTCATGGACCTTGTCATCTCACAGTATGACACCGAATACCTCACCACCCTCGCAGCCTATAACAAGGCTTTACAGCAACGTAACTCGATGCTCAAGGCAGAGGAAGAACCTAACCCAGACATCATCTCAGTATATGAAGAGATGATGGCAATGTATGGAGAGAAGATATACGCCAAGCGCAAAACATTCATCGAAGAGTTCATTCCATTGTTCCAGACCTTCTACACAAGAATATCTGGTGGCAACGAGACAGTAGGGCTGAGTTATACAAGCCATTGCCAACGAGGTGCACTACTCGATGTCATCCAGCGTGACAGGGCAAAGGACAGGATAATGGGATACTCGCTCCACGGCATACACCGTGACGAACTTGAGATGACACTCGATGGATTCCCGATAAAGAACGAAGGCAGCCAAGGACAGAACAAGACATACCTCATATCACTCAAGCTGGCTCAGTTCGACTTTCTTAGCCGTACAGGAAGCAAGACAACTCCACTACTCCTGCTCGATGACATCTTCGACAAACTCGACTCTTCACGTGTAGAGAATATTGTCAACCTCGTTTCAGGCTCCACCTTCGGACAGATATTCATCACCGACACCAACAGGGAGAACATGGACAAACTCCTTGAGCGCAGCAATGGAGACTTCAAGATATTCACCGTCAAGGACGGAGTGATAACATCCAACTGACAGACTTATGCAGAAAAGACAACCGTCACAGATAAGTGACCTACTCCATCTTTTCCTCCGTCAGGAAGGGCTGGAGACACCATACAACCAGTACCGCATCAAGGCAGCATGGCCAGAAGTAATGGGCAAGGGTATCATGAAATACACAGGCGACATGTATTTCAAGGGACAGACACTCTATGTGGAGATTAAGTCCCCTACCCTCAAGCACGAACTTAGTATGTCACGCAAAGGACTGGCACAGAAACTGAACCAGCACATCAACGCACAAGTCATCACAGATATACAATTCTATTGATGCACATTCCAATAACATAACAAAGCCGTGTGTCATACTGCATGAACAGTTGACACACGGCTTACGTTATCATAGATGATGAATTATTTTGCCTGACTCAGCATTGCATGGTAAATGAGGAGTCACCACCTTATCTGCTATTCACCAAACAATATATTCCAAAAGCCTTTACTCTTTGGTTCTTGATATGGAAGTCTCTTGTAAAAAGTATAGACATCACCCTTTATTGAATCTGTATCAGCATATTTGTACAGAATCAGTCCTTTGGATTTACTCCATAAGAAATGAGCACATTCACAAGAATCCCACCTGACCTCGGACAATTCTGAATTATAATCTCCCACAGAAACCAAGTCATTATATACAACATCATCAACAGTATATCTAATCATTTTCAAGACACCATTGTAATGCTCAAAATGTAAATGACTTGAAGGTCCACGTAACAGAGAACAATATCTATCTGCAAAATTAGGACTCACTTTTAAATCCGTATTATTCTCCTTAATTATATAAAAACGAAATTCTAATTGGTTATTATTATGTAAAATCTTAGCTTCAAATGACCCACTTGCATTAAACACATCTGCACCAAGATTACTTACAAGAGGTGATTTTGAATTGAGAATGATTTTTTCATTCACAAATAAAGAATCATATTCTCCAGAAACTGAAGAACGAAAAAGGATCGTATCGCCTTCCTCGTACGGAGACATCCATGCGAGTTCATCATCATCAAGATTATACATCTTGTCATAAAAACACGATGTAAGTAGCAAACACACAGATATAACAGAAAAAAATATCTTTATCTTCGAATAAAAATCATTTAATGCAGTCATAAGCATTTCAATTTTAAGTAGGTGTGCAAAATTATTTTTATAATTATTGTATTGATTAATGATGTAGGTTCAGCGCATAAAATAAATGAGTGTAGTGACTCCTACTCGATTGTTTTTAGGCGTTGAAGATGCGCAGTAGGCGGTGCAAGGATTGTAAAAATAATT
>JAEEGL011704183.1_pt1 | contig 38825 bp, 36 predicted proteins | sample 9134231 | NCBI WGS metagenome assembly JAEEGL01 (sample SAMN16246548, study PRJNA631951) | gut metagenome | biome: gut microbiome; feature: rumen; material: fiber-attached | host: Bos | place: Iran: Karaj | collected 2018-10 | reverse complement strand
GATGCAGCCACGGTGACGGCGGCAGAGAATGCCTCTCAGCAGCTCAACGCCGTGGGTACGGAGATGTACGCGCTGTCGTACGCAGCGGTGCGCACGCTTATGAACGACTCGCTGGAGGACATCCTCGCCGTGCGCGACTGGTTGGACGCCACGCCGGGCCTGGCCAGCCGGTATCTGGAAACGGAGGCGGAATTTGCGATGGGCGGCAATAGTATCTCGCTGGCCGATATCGCCAACCATATCGCCACTTCGGAAGAGCGGGATGACTACGACAATTATCTGGCTTTCAACAGCTTGAAAGAAGCGTTGCATTATGGCAACGGCCATGTGGCGTGGACTGCCGCCACCGACGCGCAGATAGGCGAACTCATCCGCATCGCGGATGCCAACACGGGCCGTGCATCCCTGCTGGCAAAAAATGTGTTGTGTTTCTTCTTCGGAATCTGTTACGACGACATGGAAATGCGTGTGCTAGGCACCACCACCATTCCGCCGCAGGCGGAATCCCTGATTCCAGCAGGCCAACGAAACATCATTGTCCAACCCAACCCTACGGACGACATCCTGCACATCACGGCGACGGACGGCGAGATTGCCCGTGTGGAAATGATGGACATGTTCGGGCGGAATGTTCCCGTTCGGACGGAAAATATTGCGACCCAACAAACCACGGTCAACACCTCCTCTTTGCCCTCGGGCGTGTACATCCTGCGCATAACCCTGACCGACGGCACCGTGCGGAATGTGAAGGTGGTGAAACGGTGATCAATTGATTATTCGGCAAACCATCGTAAAGACGCACGTCCGTGCGTCTCTGCTAATATTCCTTTATCCTTTGCTCAATCCGGATCACCTGGTCTCGCAACCCGGTGGCTCGGTCAAAATCCAAATCCTTGACCGCTTTCTCCATTTCTTTACGCAACTGCTTGGATTTCAGTTTCAATTGTTCCAAATTCAGCAAACGAATGTCATCCTCCGCCGCCATGGATTCGGTTTGCTGCACCATCTTGTATCTCTTCCGATCAATCTCGCCCTGCTTGGTCACAGCCTCATCAATCTGCCCAGCCAGATAAACCTCTTCTGATTTCACCACGCCCTTGGGTACGATGTGATGCTCCTCGTTGTAGGCCATCTGTTTGGCCCTCCGGCGGTTGGTTTCGTCCATCGTGGCCTGCATGGACTTCGTAACCTTGTTGGCATAGAAGATCACCTTGCCGTTCACATGGCGCGCCGCACGCCCCGCCGTCTGCGTAAGCGAACGCGTGTTGCGCAAAAAACCCTCCTTGTCGGCATCCATGATGGCCACCAGGGAGACTTCCGGCAAGTCCAAACCTTCACGCAGCAGATTCACGCCCACCAGCACATCAATGGCACCGAAGCGCAAATCCTTCAAAATCTCCACACGGTCCAAGGTCTCCACATCCGAGTGGATATAGCACGACTTGATGCCGATGCGGATCAGGTAAGTGTTCAACTCCTCAGCCATGCGCTTGGTTAGCGTGGTCACCAGCACACGCTCACCACGATCGACGGTGTCTTCAATCTCCTCCAGCAAATCATCCACCTGGTTCGTGGCAGGACGAACCTCAATCACCGGGTCCAACAAACCTGTGGGGCGCACCACCTGCTCCACCACCACACCTCCTGACTGCTGCAACTCAAAATCCGCCGGAGTGGCACTCATGTAAATGGACTGCCCAATCATATTCTCAAACTCGTTGAACTTCAACGGACGGTTGTCCAATGCCGCCGGCAAACGGAAACCGTAGTCCACCAGATTGATTTTGCGGGAACGGTCGCCGCCATACATGGCCCCGATTTGGGGAACCGTGACATGACTTTCATCCACCACCAGAATGAAATCATCGGGGAAGAAATCCAGAATGCAGAACGGCCGTTGCCCTGGCTGGCGCTTGTCAAAATAACGGGAGTAATTCTCAATGCCAGAGCAATAGCCCAGCTCTTTCATCATCTCCACATCGTAATTCACCCGGTCCTCCAAACGCTTGGCTTCCAAGAACTTGCCAATGGAACGGAAATACTCAATCTGCTCGCCTAAATCAATCTTAATGTTGTCAATGGCCTCATTAAGCGATTGTTGCGTGGTCACAAAAATGCTGGCCGGATAAATGGTGATCTTATCCAATTTGTTGATTACCCCACCTGAAGAGGCCTCTATTTCAAATATGGATTCAATCTCATCATCGAAAAATACTATTCTGAACGCATGTTCATTGTACGGCGGGAAAATGTCCACCGTATCACCCTTCACGCGGAACTGGGAGGTTTGCAGATCCAGCTCGGTGCGGGAATACAAACTGTTGACAAACGCCAACAGCAGTTTATTGCGGTCAATCAGCATTCCCGTGTGCAAATGGATGACATTGTTGGCGAAATCATCCGGGTTTCCGATACCGTAAATACAAGATACAGAGGCCACTACAATGATATCGCGCCGACCGGAAAGCAGGGATGCCGTAGTATGCAGACGCAGTTTCTCAATCTCATCATTGATAGCCAGATCCTTCTCAATGTAGGTGTTGGTAGTGGGAATATAGGCCTCGGGCTGGTAATAATCGTAGTAGGAGACGAAGTACTCCACGGCGTTTTCAGGGAAAAACTGCTTGAACTCGCTGTACAATTGCGCGGCGAGGGTTTTATTGTGGCTGAGCACCAGCGCCGGGCGGTTCAGTTCGTTGAGCACATTGGCAATCGTGAAGGTCTTGCCGGAACCCGTCACACCCAAGAGCGTCTGCGCCTTGTCGCCGCGCCGAATTCCTTCCACTAATTGTTTTATGGCAGCGGGCTGGTCGCCCGATGGTTTATATGATGAGGTGAGTTTGAAATTCATTCGTTCTTTTTTAAGGCGGCAAAAATAATAAATTTGTATCTTTGCGCCTCATACAGACCTTTGAAGATTATGATAAAATACGAGGAACTCGTCAGCCAACTTAAGAGCCGCCAGTTTGCACCGGTTTACCTCCTCATGGGCGATGAGCCCTTCTATATTGACCGTGTTTGCCGATTCTTTGAAAACAAAGTGATCGACGAGGAAAACCGTGACTTCAACCAAGTGGTGGTATATGGCAAAGACACCTCCGCGGCGGAAATTGTAGCCAACGCAAAAGAGTTTCCCTTCGGAAGTCCTTACAAACTGGTGATTGTAAAAGAGGCCAAAGACCTGAAAGACATAGACTTGCTGAAATCCTATGTGGAGAATCCCGTCAGCACTTCCATTCTCGTGATCTGCCATAAATACGGCAAACTGAAAGCCACACAATACAAACCTTATGAGAAAAAAGGGGTTGTGTTTGAATCTGTTGGGGTGAAAGATTGGACGCTGCCCGAATGGATTATGAAGACGGCCACCGAGTTCAAGTTCAAACTGAACCCGCAAACCGCCAATGTGCTTGCGGAGCATATCGGCAACGATTTGTCCCGTATTTTCAATGAGTTCGAGAAGTTGAAAGTGATTCTCCCTCCCGGAAGCACAGTCAGTGCGGATGTGGTGGAAAAATACATCGGCATCAGCAAGGAATACAACATTTTTGAGCTTCAGGATGCCTTAGGAAGCCGGAATATCCCCAAAATCTACAAGATTATTCAAAATTTCATCCAGCATCCTAGGGAAAATCCCAACATCAAAACCATCCTGATGCTGTACAACTTCTACCATAAACTGCTGATGTATCACTTGTCGCCCGACAAGAGCAACCAGGCCATGTTTTCCATCTTTGGTAAACTGCCGCCGAGCATTATGAGCAAGAATGTGCAATACGCGCAAAGTCACACCATCCCGCAACTTTGCTATATCATATCCGTTTTAAGGGAATACGATGCCAAATCCAAAGGCGTGGACAGCAACAGCGAGGATGGAGAACTTCTTAAAGAAATGATTTTCAAGATTTTACGTTAATATTTTAAAAAGAATAAAACCTATATGAAAAAAATCTTTTTGTTTGGCTGGTTTTTTCTTTTGTGCCTGACCTTCGGGCATGCGCAAAATACAACCTCAGTTCAGACATTCAAACCCTTGCTGTCGGAAGGTGAGTTCCCGGCATTCTTGAATGAAGTGATGGCCGCCTCACCCAAAGACAACATATACAATGTTTTTCTGAAGAACCTTGTCTCGGAAGGCAAAATACTGTACGGCACGGAGTTGAACCGTTATATTGACAACATTGCCGACCAACTGCTGGCACAATATCCCGATTTGCGCAAGGAGATAGACATTTACATATTGGAAGTTCCGGAAGTGAACGCCTATTCGCTTAAAAACGGGACAATTCTGATTAACATGGGACTGCTGGCGCAAGTCACCAACGAGGCGGAGTTGGCCTTCATCCTCGCACATGAGATTGCGCATTACAGTGAGAAGCACGGCACACTGAAAGATAAGGGCAATTCCAAAAACAAGGATTTCGTGACCGACTACTTGGAAACCCACCAGTTTTCGCGCGAGCAGGAGTTTGCCGCCGACCGCGTGGGATTGACCCAATATTTCAAAAACTCGCCCTACAGTCTTGATGTTTTGGATGGTATCTTCGATGTGCTGCTCTATGCCTACCTGCCATTCGATGAGATTCCGTTCGAAAGATCCGAAGTGGAGACTGATTTTTACACTTTTCCGGACAATTATTTTCTGAAATCGGTGGCCCGCATCTCCGACCGCTCAACGGTGGTGGACACCTTCCTCACCCACCCCAATATTGAGAAGCGCCGTACCGCGGCCAAGGCACTGGTAAAGGGTTTCCCTAACGAGAATCGCAAAACCTTCGTCCAACCGGAAGAAGACTTTGTCCGCATGCGCGACCTGGCCCGCTTTTCCTGCATAGAGTATTATTTGAACAAACACAAATATGACAGGGCCATTTACAACATCCATGTTTTGGAACAGCAATTCCCTAACAACAAGTATCTGGAGCAAGCCAAAGTTACGGCCTATTTTGGTGTTGCCAAACACAAAGGCGACGGCACCGTCAATTCCATCCTTAAACCCTATCGAGAGGTGGAAGGTAACATGCAGCAGGTCAGTTATTTCCTGTCAAAAGCAACCAAACTGGAGTCCGCTCTCCTGGCTTTGCGCAAAGCATGGACCACCAGCCAAAAGTATCCGGAAGACACCTATCTGGAAAATGTGGTCAAGGATCTTATTTTCGACCTTTTCGTATCCCAAAAGAAAAAATACACAGATTTCTGCGACTATCCGCAAGGCACTAAATTAGAGGATATTACAGATACTGTCGCATCCGACAGCAAGGTTCCGGAAAACAAGACTCCAGAGAACAAATACGACCGTATAAAACAGCAGAACCAATACAACAAGGTGCTGCCGAACCCGAAATTCAAAACCGCCAACTACATGCTGGTGGATATTCATCGGGACTCCCTATTCTATACAATTGTGGATGATGCCATTTTAAACGCCGATGCCTTGGATTTGCTGGAAAACATTTCCGGGAGAAATATTGGGGATGAGAAAAATCTGATTGTCATTGAACCCGGATACCGCATTTACAACAATTCCTCAAAATTAGAAGCCAAAAGTAAGCGTCATGCAGCCAATCTTCAACAAATGATCGCCCGCTCCACAAAGAGAATGGGCATAAACCCCGTCACTTTCAAAGTGGAGAAAAACCGCCCGTTGGACACCAAATCCTACAATGAGATTGCGCGGATGTACCGTTTGTACGACGATATCGGTTATGGTGAAGGGGTTGACATGCGCTGCCATTCCGCCCAATACATTGAGGACATCATCTCCTCCGTCGGCACTAAAATGTGCTGCGTCAATGTGGTTCGCGACAATCACAGTTGGTTTGCTTTCAACAAGTTATATCTAATGTTGGCCACCGTACTCTGCCCATATGTCTTGCCGGCAGCGGTTGCCGAATGCAGCTTCATGAAATACGACACCGGCGTCAATTTCTACATTGTGGATATTGAGAAGGGCAAATTTGAAGTCATGTCCGGATACGGCCAAACCGCTCCCATCAGCCGGGCATATGTGGACGGATTTGTTTACAGTCAATTGGAAAAATACATCAAAAAGGGAAAACGATAAAAAATGAAAAAAGTCATATATCTTCTGCTGATTACCGTCGCTTTTTGTGCGCAAGTGAACGCGCAGGGCTACAATTACATGGGAAAACATATCCTGTTCAATGCCAATGTGACCGTATCCCCGTCATGGATAAACCCGAACCCGATGACACCGCACCTGACCACGCTTTCAGCCAAAGCCCAACGGTATCTGGGCATCAACTATTGGGTAACACCCAGCATAGAGGCCATTGTGTGGGAAAAGGGATCTGTGGGCGCGGGTTACAATTTCTACAAGTCGCCCTTTAAAGGAGAACTCGCTGTTTCTGTAAATACTCCTTATGGTTATTATTATGACGACATTGATTTCACAGGGATGATTACCGCACACGGGTTCAATGTGTTTTACAAACAATATGTGGGTCACACTTTCGCCCCACTGGGTCATTATTTCAAATTCAACTTTGACGGTCTCTTCTATAACTACAGTGAGATTGTTCCAAGCATTGCTTCGGAGGGCAAAGATATGCTGTTCGGATTTAAAGTGGAATACGGCTACGATTTTCTGGTGTTTGACCGCCTGCGGCTGTCGGTTGGCGCCTCTATAGGCACCACATTCAATGACTTTTCTTTGGCTTTCAAACAGATGGTAGGTGAAAATTATTCTCATTATGACTATACAATCAGCGATTACGCCAACTCACGCATGTGGATGGCTTATTGGTTCGGAATCAAGTTGGGTGTAGGATTCTTGGCGTTTTAGGAAACCCAAACGCCTGAACTGACTATAGTATAATTTGAAGTTTACTCGGCAAGGACCAGGATGTTGTCGTGCAACACCTCGGCCACGCCGCCATTGATTTCAAAGAATTGGGTATTGTTGTCCGTGTCCTGAATTTTGACCTGTCCTTTCTGCAAAGCGGCCACCAACGGGGCGTGGTGTTCGAGTATCTCAAACAACCCGTCAATCCCGGGCAGTTGCACCAATGTCGCCTCCCCCGTAAAGACCGATTTGTCAGGAGTTCTGATTTCCAACTTCATAGCCGTGGTTATTTAGCGGATGCCAACTCCTTTTTACCCTTTTCAATAGCTTCCTCAATGGTACCCACCAAGTTGAAGGCGGTTTCGGGCAGATCGTCCAGTTCGCCGTCCAGAATCATATTGAAACCTTTGATGGTGTCCTCAATCTTGACAAACTTGCCAGGAATGCCGGTGAATTGCTCGGCCACAAAGAAAGGTTGCGACATGAAACGCTGGATACGACGCGCGCGGTGCACGGTTTTGCGGTCTTCTTCGGAGAGCTCTTCCATACCCAGAATGGCGATGATATCCTGCAATTCCTTGTAGCGTTGCAGAGTCTCTTTCACGCGTTGTGCGGTGCGGTAGTGCTCCTCACCCACGATGTCGGGAGACAAGATACGGGAAGTGGAGTCCAGCGGATCGACAGCCGGATAGATACCGATTTCGGCAATCTTACGGCTCAACACGGTGGTAGCGTCCAAGTGGGAGAAGGTGGTAGCAGGGGCCGGGTCGGTCAAGTCGTCGGCAGGCACATAAATAGCTTGCACAGAGGTAATTGAACCGCGCTTAGTGGAGGTGATACGCTCCTGCATGGCACCCATTTCAGTGGCCAGTGTCGGTTGGTAACCCACAGCGGAGGGCATACGGCCCAGCAAAGCGGAGACCTCGGAACCAGCTTGTGTGAAACGGAAGATGTTATCCACGAAGAAGAGGATGTCGCGGCCGCCGGTATTGTCGTCGCCATCACGGTAACCTTCCGCGACGGTAAGGCCGGAAAGGGCCACACGGGCACGGGCGCCGGGCGGCTCGTTCATCTGGCCGAACACCAGTGTTGCCTGCGATTTCGCAAGCTCTTCTTTATCCACTTTTGACAAATCCCAACCGCCCTCTTTCATGCTTTTCAGGAATTCATCACCATAGCGGATAACGCCGGACTCAATCATCTCACGGAGCAAGTCATTGCCCTCACGGGTACGCTCGCCCACACCAGTGAACACCGTCATACCGCCATAATTCTTGGCGATATTGTGAATCATTTCCATAATAAGCACGGTTTTGCCCACACCGGCACCACCAAACAGACCGATTTTACCGCCTTTGGCGTAGGGCTCAATCAAGTCAATGACCTTGATACCGGTATAGAAAACCTCTTGGGAGGTGGACAAATTGTCAAATGTGGGCGGCTCGCGATGAATATCGTTCCGCTTTTTGGATTCAATCGGTCCGATTCCGTCAATGCTGTTGCCGATGACATTCATCAGACGACCGTTGATATTTTCAGTAGGCATGGTGATCATGCGGCCCGTGGTGCGGGCCTCCATGCCGCGGTGCAGACCGTCGGTCGATTCCATGGAGATGCAACGCATGGTGTTCTCACCAATGTCCTGCTCGCATTCCAGAATCAGCTTTTCGCCATTCTCTTTCGTCACTTCCAGTGCATCGTAAATATTGGGCAATGCACAATCTTCGTCAAAATGCACGTCCACGACGGCACCGATGATTTGGGATATTTTTCCTATTACTTGTTCAGCCATATAGGGTATGTATTTTAGTCGTTACAAATTGAGCCGACAAAGATAAGAAAAATGAGCATGTAAAAACATTCAAAAAAAAATTTTCCAAAACTATTGTCATATTAAAAAAAAGTGTATTTTTGCAGCCGAAATCACAAGCGGAAGTAGCTCAGTTGGTAGAGCACAACCTTGCCAAGGTTGGGGTCGCGAGTCCGAGTCTCGTTTTCCGCTCAACTGCAGAGACGCGATAAATTGCGTCTCTTTTTTTTTGCACTGTTACCACATAGGTGGTGTGCCGCAACGAGATGGTGAGCTGGTCGCCACTACTGAAAAAGTTGAAGTGGCACGCTGTTTCCAAAAAATAAGAGTACTTAGACGATGACCTTCTCAAAGTCCGACGCAGGATGCTTGCAAATGGGGCAGATGAAATCATCAGGCAGTTCCTCTCCCACATATTCGTAACCACAGATGACACAGCGCCAAACGGTCTTGCCCTCAGCGGTTTGACCAACGGGCTGTGGCTTGGGTTTGATATGCTCCTGATAATAATTGTATGTGGCCGACGGCACATCGGCAAGCGTCTCCATTTCAGTGACAAGGCCGATGAAAAGGATATGTGTGCCCAAATCGATGGCCTGCTCCACATTGGCTGATATAAAAGCATTGGTGCCACGCGTGACCGCCAAAGTGCCGTTGCCGACGCGGCGGCAGTCGGTAAAATCAGCAAACTTGTTGACCGTACGCCCACTCTGGAATCCGAAATGCTTAAACAACTCAAAATCGGCCGCTTCGCTGATGATGGAAGCCGTAAAACGCCCTGAACGCTGGATTAGTTCGGTGGTGTAATTGTCCTTGTTCAAAGTTACGGAAATACGATTGGGTTGCGCTGTCACCTGCGCAACAGTATTGCTGATACAGCCATTGTCGCGACCGTCTTCACAAGTGGTGATGACGAACAGGCCGTACTGGATGTTGAAAAGGGGATTGCTCATAACACTTGGGATTATTGAAACTTCTTGTAAATAGGATGCAAAGATACAAAAAAGAAGATGTTCTTCACATTTGGTGATGATACAGAAGATGACCCGGTTATGTTGCAGTTTTCACTCAACACTCCGTATATTTTTACTACTTTTGCAACCAAAATCATCTATATGAAAAAACTACTTGTTTCCTTTATTTGTGTCTTTATTTCATTCTCAATATACGCTCAATCAGAATATTACGCCAAACAGGCATTCCCATACCGCGCTACGGCGGAAGAGCAGCAGATGCTCAAAACCTGGTATCATAATACCAAAACCACCACTCCCCCGCCCAGCCCCATTACCGCCCTTGCTGAATTCCAACCCATGGGCGGCGTGATGATCGCCTACCCGCTCGGCATTCCCGTCAGCTTGGTGAGCGAACTTTCCATGATCACCCAAGTCAAAGTGCTCGTCTATCCCGCATCGGACAGCAATACTGTCAAGACCTATTTTGCCTCCAATGGTGTGAACATGGACAATGTGGGCTTCTGGGTTGTGAACCACGACAGTTACTGGACCCGCGACTACGGTCCTTGGTTCATCCTGGACGGCAACAACGAAGTCGGTGTGGTGGACTTCACCTATAACCGACCTTCACGCCCCAACGATGACGCAGCATTGGTGCAAATCTCCAACCTGATGCAGATGAACCGCTACGAGATGCCCATGGTGCACACCGGCGGCAACTACATGGTGGACGGCTACGGTACTGCTGCCTCCACCACCCTCGTGCTAACGGAAAACCCCAACCAGACCATGCTCTCGCTGGAAACATTGGCCAACGACTATCTGGGTATAAACACTTATATGATGCTGGATGACCCTCTTGGCGATTATATTGAACACATCGATTGTTGGGGCAAGTTTCTGGATGTGGACAAGGTGCTCATCGGGCAAGTGCCCGCCTCCGACTCACGCTACAACGATTACGAGCAGGTGGCCAACACCTTCGCCAACGCCCTCACCCCTTGGGGCAACCACTACAAAGTATATCGTGTCTATTCCCCCGGCCGCTCCAACACCACCCCGTTCACCAACTCGCTGATTCTGAACGACCATGTGTTTGTGCCGGTTACCGGAACCCAATGGGACAATGCCGCCATATCGGTCTATCAGCAAGCCATGCCGGGTTACACGATTGTACCCATCATGCAGAGCAACTACACGCCTTGGGAAAACACCGATGCGTTGCACTGCCGCACGCATGAACTGGCCGACCCAAACATGCTCTATATCAAGCATTTCCCCATTTTAGGCAATGTGGATCTGCCTGCCACTACTCTCATCAGTGCTGAAATCAAACCACTGAGTGGCCAAGGATTATTGAGTGACTCTGTACTGGTCTATTACCGTATCAACGAAGGGAATTGGCAAAGTACCCCTATGTATGCCTCTTGTGGGGGCAACAATTATGACGCATCCATACCTAACCTGCAAGCAAACGACGAGGTGGATTACTACATCTTCGCCAAAGACAACACCGGTCGCCGCGAGTGCCATCCCTATATCGGTGCCGCTGACCCACACCACTTCTCCGTCCAAACCGTAGGTATCGAGGATCATGTTACCCAAAACATTTTTGCCCTGTACCCTAATCCGTGCAGTCGCCAATTCGTGGTCAGCTGTCCCAAAACCGCCAAATCCATAGAAGTTTACGATCTTTCCGGCAGTCTGGTTTTCAGTCGCACCGACTGTGAGCCGACATTTACGGTCAACACATCTTCATGGGCTTCGGGCCTGTATATGGTACGCATCACTGACAAGAGCGGAAAGGTGTACAACAAAAAAGTAGTAAAAAGATAATTATTTGTAATTTAGATATTTATGGCATTTATTTCCACGCAGAACATCAAAGGTGACATCTTCGGAGGCATCACCGCCGGTATTGTCGCCCTTCCTTTAGCATTAGCATTCGGTATTCAGGCCTTCGGTGGCATTGACCATCCTGCGGCGAGTTCCATGGGCGCATTGGCCGGTTTGGTCGGAGCCGCCCTATTGGGTTTCTTCGCCTCTCTGTTTGGCGGCACGCACTCGCAAATCAGCGGGCCTACGGGGCCCATGACGGTCATCACTGCGGCGTTGATTAGCGGAGTGTGGGCATCCAGCCAGTCGCTAGGCGCCGTGCTCATCAGCATGTCGCTGGCAGGACTGTTCTGCGGCGCTTTTCAGATTCTTTTTGGAATCCTGAAAATAGGAAAATATGTGCGCTACATCCCCTATCCTGTATTGTCGGGTTTCATGAGCGGCATTGGCGTGATTATCATTTTGCAACAACTTTACCCTCTCATTGGGTTAAAATCGCCCGTATTGGTGGTGGATATGATCATGCAACTGCCCCAGAAAGTGGCGGGCGGCGTATCGCTCACGGCTTTGCTTTTAGGTTTGGGCACTATTGCCATCATCTATCTTTTCCCATTGATTACCAAGAAAATACCGGCCACTTTGGTGGCTTTGGTGGTGATGACCGTCATTTCGCTGTTTTTGGATATGGATGAAAAGTTGCTCATCGGCGCCATTCCTTCAGGATTCCCCATGCCGTTTTTCGCCAAAGAGGGCATTTCGCTGGCTGATTTGCAGTGGGGACCGGTTTTGAAGGCCTCCATCATTCCGGGACTCACCTTGGCGGGTTTGGGTTCCATTGACACCTTGCTCACCTCGGTGGTGGCCGACAACATCACCAAGACGCACCATAACAGCAACAAAGAGCTTGTGGGGCAAGGCATTGGCAATATTGTCAGCGGATTGTTCTGCGGCATCGCGGGCGCGGGCGCGACCATGCGCACGGTGGTGAATGTGAAGAGCGGCGGACGCACGCAAATCAGCGGCATGGTGCATTCCTTATTCCTGTTTGCTGTATTGCTTGGTTTGGGTAGTTTGGTGCGTTATGTGCCACTTTCTGTTTTGGCCGGCATTCTGATTACCGTCGGTTGGGGCATCATTGATTTCAAGGGATTCAAGGATTTGCTCAAGATTCCGAAGGCGGATGCTGTGGTACTGATTATCGTGTTCATGCTCACGGTTTTTGTGGATTTGCTCACGGCCGTTGGCATCGGCATGGTCATTGCGTGTGTGCTCTTCATGAAGCGCGCCAGCGACCTTGTGGAGGGTGGCTACAGTTCCAGCGAAATGACCAACTTTGATAAAGAGAGTCCATGGAGCGACGAAGGCGGCATTCCGGAAGAAATGAAGCATCGCATTTACATTCAGCGACTTAATGGTCCTATTTTCTTTGGTACTATCACCAAATTCCAGTCGGTGATGGACGATGTGCCGAAAGACGCCAAGATAGTCATTATCCGCATGAGATTAGTCAGTTTTATGGACCAGTCGGGGTTGTATGCCATGGAGACGGCCATCAAGGAGTTGCAGGAGCGTGGTGTCATGGTTTTGATGACCATCATCCAACCACAGCCCATGTATATGCTCACCAAAATGAAACTGATTCCGGAATTGGTACCGGAAGATCACACCTTCAAGACCTTCGAAGACTGCACCGAGTTTTTGGCGAGGATGTAATTATTCCACCACCACCCGTCATTTTTTTACACCTTGCCGAAATTCTTACGCTATTTAAAACCGAAGACCTTCCAATGGTCGTCAATTTCCACTAACAGCACTCGTGCTGTGACATCATACTTTCCGCAACTGCCGTCATAAATCTCATTGTTTGCGTCGGCGCAGGTGAAAGAAACACTGTAAGCCGGCAATCCCTCGTCTGGATTCGGTTCCCCATACCTATAAAAAAACAAGTCTGTATCAAGAATCCAGCTATCGTATAGCACCACGTCATATCCCATATTCACCACTGGGCGCATATCTACGATATCGTGCATGTGATCGGGAGTGAACAACTCATTCAGTTCCTCCACACCTTCCATTTTTTGCCACTCCTGCAATTCGGCACGAAACGAATCTGTCACAAGCATGTCCATCCGAACATAATCTTGTTCAATGATGCTTGTCACAAAATTGTATGCTACCGCACGATGGGATTCGTTCTCTTCTATTTCTCTTTTGCTCAAACGTTCAATCTGCTGGGCAAAGCAGCAATATGAGCATAAAAACACCGATAGGATCAAAAATACTTTTTTCATTGTTAAATGTTTTATTTGTCAATCATCTTCAGCACTTCCGGCTTCTTGTTGCAAATCCACAGAAGCATATTCCTTCTAATCCTATCCACCAATGTTTGCGGAACACCACACTTTTTCGCCATCTGCGTCCAGCAGGGTTAGGCACAAACATAGCGCATTGCAACAGCTCTATTGTTAACGCAACTCACAGCTTTACAATACGTTGAAAAGATGCGTTACATGGAAATCACAGAAGGGTTCGCCTGCGGTGAAAGGTGGGTGGACTACATAGTCCAAAGTAAGACTTAGTTTAGAGTTGAAAAATGTTCTTGGGGCTTATGTGGGTTCTGCAAAAAGTCCATCCATCGTCACTGTGGCGTAAATGCTATCTGAATAGAGGTTTCGCTTAAGCCCGTATGTGGTGATGAGAACCGTGTGAAGCGCATCCTTCGTTTTGGTGAAATGGGCGAAGGTAGCATTGCGATGGCGGAGATTTTCTTCATAGCTGCCGCTGACAACAAATTCCGACTGGCAATACTTCATCTCACAAACATCAATCACATGATCCCCCCGGCAAAGCAACAGGTCTATTTGCACGCCAGGCCACTCCGTGCCATCAACGTCTGTCTGTTTGGTCAAAGCCCACGAACAAACGTTGGTCAGCACTCCCTGAACGCCCAATGCTTGCCGGATCTGTCCTATATGATGCAGGCAGACTTGTTCGAAAGCATATCCTGCCCAGGAGTTACGTGACGATTCCTTGACATTAGACCAATAGTGCTCGTCCAATCCTGTCCGCTTACCAATAAACTTCAAGAAATAAAGTGAAAAGAGGTCTGTCAGCTGATAAATGCTTCCCTTTTCTTTCTTGCCGTATGCTGAATATTTGCGAATAAAGTCACATTTGCACAAATTGTCAAGCACTTCCGAAAGTCCGCCACTGTCACCTATTCGAATTTCTTCCTTGATCTCTTTCAACGTAAGCCCTTTGTTCTTGGTGGCCAACGCTTCCACCACCTGACGGTAGATGGTTGCCGACTTGAACAGCGAACGGAAGAGGAAGTCATATTCCGTTCTAAGCGGGGCACCTTGACGATAGAACAGGTTATCTATGTTTTGAGCAAAAGGGAGCCCTTTCTCAAGCATGTCCAAGTAATAAGGGATGCCACCGAGTATCATATAGAGTTCCAAAATCTGGTAGCGATTCCAGACAATACCCTTTCGCCGCCGCAGAAAACATTCCACCTCCGAAAGATTGAATGGGGCAATGTATATGGAGCGGGAGGAACGTCCGTAAAGTCCACCCTTGTCTCCAATTATCTTATCAAGCATCCACGAAGTGGCCGAACCACATACAATCAATTTGAGCCCATCGCAAGTTGATCCCCATGTGTTCCAGAAATAGGTGAACGCGGACAAAAAGTTCGACCTGATGGTTTCCATCCACGGTAATTCATCAAGAAATACGATGATACGTTCCTTTTTCAGCCCTTGCAGATACGCCTTCAGCTGATCGAAGGCTTCAAACCAATTCCTCGCCAGCGGCCACTTCCGTCCGCTGTACTGAACAAGCGCCGTTCTGAATAACTTGAGCTGAAGTTTCATCGGGGTTCCGAAGCTGCCCGTGAAGAAGAAATCGAATTTCTCATTAAAGAAATATTTCACCAGATAGGTCTTACCGACACGTCTCCGACCATACACAGCAATCAAGCGAGCCTCCTCTTCTTCGCAGATATTCTGCAAAATATGCTGCTCGTAATCTCTTCCTATAATGCGATTTTCTGACATAGACGAATTCGTTTTTGACGGGGCAAAGATACTAATTTTTTTGGGGAAATGTTCTGAATTTATGCCGAAAGTTCAAAAAAACACGAGATTTGGCATGGATACAGCATATTAAAATCAATCTTTAATTTGTGCAACGTGCTATTTTGCAATATATTGCAGATATCTTTCATGCAACGTCTCTACCGCTTCAGCACAAACCTCCGACCATCCCAAACGTATTTCCAGTAGCGGTTCGTCATCTCAAGCGTGCAGCCGTCCGCGTCCGGCTCTTTTTCATTGAAAACCCGGACACATACTGCATTCTCTTTCCCGTCAAAATAGACTAAGGAGCTAAGGCCACCGTTAAAGACAGCATTGGTCGTTTCTTCATTGTCACAAATTATCATGTAGATGTTTTGTGCGGCGCCATTTGGGTTCCAGGGATTGCCCTCTTCAAAAACGAATGCCGGATGAAAGCCCGTTTCGTCCAACTCATAGGCCTGCAAGCAGTAATTGCGCTCGCCGCTCACAGAACCGTCGTATCCCCGAACCAGATACAGGGTGGAATGGCCGGTTGGGAGCGTGTAAACGGTATCCGGGCATTGGCACCAGTAGCTGTTATCGTCCAGATTGGCTTCCGCCAGCCGCACCTCGCCATTGGCCCTATACTGGACAATTAAAGAAGGTGTATGGTATGTCAAACCGATACAGCGCATGTTGCGATTCTCCGACCAAACAATCGAAGAGAGTTCACTTGCGCTTTCAGACGGGTCATTGTACGTGAGCGAATCGAACGGATAATCCATCGACGAAGGATCTGACATAAGCACTTGCACAAAAGCGTTGTAAAAATCCTCGTGCGGAACAACATGCAACAGTTTCCATTCCGCCTCTTCCATGGAGGAGAAAGTGAGCTCAACGGAATCGTTGACGTGGATGGTCTTTGGAGGGAATTTCTTCTCAAACATGGGCATAATAGAATCCGCCGAACTGTTGTTTTTGTTGACGAAGTTGGCAAAGATAGCGACGAAGAACACCAGTAGGGCGAGGATGTATTTAAGATTTGGACAGCACATTTCCTTTGTTATCTATAATCACAATGGAAATCCAGTCTTGCAGTCTTGCTTTAAAAAGTGTGGGAGTGAGACATGAAATATCGGTGTAGATAGGCGGCGTGATGATATTTCCTTGGCTGTCTATCAAGCCGGAGTAGCTTCCAACACGATATTCGTAATAATCATTGTTTTTGGCAGATCCTACATTAGGCTCCCCAGTCTGAGTGTTAGTGTATTTCACATCGTAATAAAGGTCATTAATATCGTCAATAATCCCGTCTTGCAGGACATTACCGTTGAAATCAATCTGCTTTTTGAACTCCCCGTCCATATATACGATGGCGTAATCCTTGGCCAACTCAATGTTGTCGTAACGTGGCTTGATGAGCCAACGCCCCTTTTGGTCGATAACTCCGATTTTGTTTGATGAATCAGCCACCACGCAGTGTCCATTGTGAAAGACAAAATCGGTGAGTGGGTTGCCCCGATAGGAGAATTTGAAGTCGATTGCGACATCGCCATTGGCATCTACGAAGCCAATGAAACCATTTTTCTCCACAGCCGCTAAACCTTCCGAAAAGATCCAGGCTTTTGTGTAGGTGGTTGGTTCCACAATGACTTGGCCATTGGCAATGTTGCAAAATCCCCTTTTGCCGTTTTTCGCAAAAAGAACAATCGGGGTTTCTTCGTTACTGCTGGAATAGTGGCTCCAATCAATATCTTTCACAATGACTTCCTTAGTGTTTGGATTGACAATGTTGATTGTACCATTGTTGTAGGAGACATGACCATTTGAAGGTTCCTCCCCATATTCGTAGCCATACTCGTTCTTGTTCTGGCACGATTTGCCGACCAACATGGCTGACACACCCACTATAGCAGCAATAATCAAAAAGAAAAACACACGCCCAGCGACAGGTTTCTTTTCGGGTTGTTCTTCTGAGCTTTCGAGAGATTGATTCTCCTGATTGGCACCTTGTTGAAGCGGCTCATACGCTTCGGATTCGTTGAATCCATTCTTGTTTTTTTCTTCTTTTTCCATAAGGCTCATTGTTTAAAGGATGAAAACTGCGGCAAAAATAGCACTGCAATGCATCCGTCGCACTCGTATGAGCCACCTATTGTACGAACCCACGGAAATGTTGTATAAGATTTTGATTGTGGGGAGAAAAACAACAGCAATTTTTTCATAAATCGCCGTTGCAAATATACTTAGCATCTACAAACTCGGTCATCCAAACGCCGTTACGACTGCAGAAAAACTTGATTCCATCTTCACTCATTTTGCGTGCATCGATTTCCAACACCACGGGTTCCCCATGTCGTTTGCCAACCTTGACGGCTTCTTCAACAGTTGCAGACAAATGAACATAGAGCCGACTCATCTTCAAGATGCCCTGCTGCTGGATGGATTCAACAAAACGTTTGGCTGTCCCATGATACAGGATCGCAGGTGGAACCACCTCAGGCAGTTCAACATCCACTTTTACGCTATGACCATAACGCGCCCGTATGAGCAATTGTTTTGCATCATAGAACTCGTAGCGACCCTTATCATCCATGGCCACTATCTCATATAGTTCTTCCTTTGTGAAACCGTGATTGACCACCAAATCGTTTACATCCCGATACCCATGCTCCAAAAAAGCATACGATTTGTCATGCCTTAGGAGAAAAGCAAGAGTTTTGGATCTTTCTTCGATATATTTTCTATCCTCGTTTTTCATACTACCCTGTCATCTAATCTTCAGCGTCAAAATAGTCAATGCAGCGAGAATGAGCGTGACGATGCAGAAACGCAGCACAATTTTCACCTCGTGATGCTTTTCATTACTCCCTTTGAAAACAACCGCACATGCAGGGTCCTTTTTCAGCACATTATCCATAGAGGTGCGGAAATGGTCATGAATGGGAGTTGCTTTCCAGATTCGCCCGCGACGTCCGTGGTTCTTACAATATTTATAATACCTCGTTTGCAGAATTACTGAAATGCTCTCCATCAAGAACACGCCGCAAAGAAGTGGCATCATCAGTTCTTTATGAATGACCATCGCACTCACACCGATAATGCCGCCAATAGTTAAACTTCCCGTATCTCCAAGGAACACCTGCGCGGGAAAACCGTTCCACCACAGGTAGCCGATCAACGCTCCCACAAACGATGCAAGAAAGACGACCAGTTCTTCGGAGCCTGGAATATACATCACATCAAAATATTGTGCCCATATAACACTACCGCTCATATAAGCCAATAGGAGAAGCGTTACGGCAATGATGGCCGAGTTTCCGGCACACATGCCGTCCATACCATCATTGAGGTTGGCTCCGTTGCTCAATGCCGCCACCACGAATGCTGTAAGCAACACAAAGAAAATCCAACCTGCACGATACATATTTTTCTCCCCAAGCCATGAGAACAAATCCGCATAGTTAAAGTTGTGGTGTTTCACGAACGGAATAGTGGTTTGCGTGGATTTGATTTCCGGACTTTTGTCCACCACCAAAACATTGTTCTCAATATGGCTGCTCACCACTTCGTTCATCGTCACAGCAGGACTGAAGCGCAGGGTCAATCCGACAATCAGCCCGAGGGTTACCTGTCCGGCAATCTTCACCCAGCCATTCAGCCCGGCTTTGTTTTTGCGGAAAGTCTTGATGTAATCATTCGCAAAACCGAGCGCACCCATCAGCACGGTGGTAACGAGCAGCAGGATCATGTAGATGTTCGACAGTTTGCCCAACAGCAGACAGGGTACCAAGACAGCAGCGATGACGATGAGCCCGCCCATTGTCGGGGTGTTCTTCTTGTCCTTGGATGCCGGATCTGTTTTCTCGTCACGCTGGGTTTCATAAAACTGATGACGTTTCATCCAATGGATGAACCACTTCCCAAACCAGATACTGATGCACAGCGCCAACACCCCGGCTATGATGGCGCGGAAAGAGATGTAGGTGAACAGACGTGCGCCGGGGAAATCGTTGAAATAGGTGAATAATGAGTACAGCATGAACTAATTGATTTTTACATTTGACAATGACTAATTGAAAACAGCGGCAAAAGTATCATTTTTTGCAGATGAGTTCTTGCCGAGAAAGGTCAAATTGTATGAAGCGAGTGGTTTGGTGTACGAGATGGAATCTTCTCATCTTTTTTCATCCGTATTTAATACGATTTCCGACTCACAGTATTGCTCTTGGAACTTTACCTGTTCCCTGATTTCTTCCCGTGTAAAAGTCATGTTCTCAGGACAAACCACCCATTTGTCTTCCACATCGTCTTTCCTGCGGATGACGGCCACAACCTTTCCCGTAAACACCTCGACAGGCGTGTCCACCCCTAAGATATAAGCATCCTGTTCTTCACCATCAGGAGCCATAATTCCTTTAATGTATCCGTAGTTATTAGGATAACAGTGTTCCTTGTATACAGGATGATGACTCCCCAAAGGTCTGTCAACGGTTACGGTTACTGTTTTCCCGATGATGTTGGAATTCATTTCCGAAAAATTTCGTGCTTTTGATACAAATCACGAACCAACCACTGCTGGTACGCATCCAAAATCGATTGATGCTGAAAAGGCAAAATGGAAAAGCTATTCATAACTGTTAAGATCATTAATACTATGGAAATAGCAATTGTTGTATAATGTCTTTGTAGTATGGGTCAATATGATAGATACTGTCCCACACATTTCCACTACATTCATTTTCTATGTATGTTGCAAATTCTTTATATGGAAAGTCTGGCGTTGTTTGATTAAAATATGAGCAGAAATTATTATTAGCATAAAGGAAGAAGGGGCCTCTGTGTCGTTGATTAATACAGATACTTAAATGGCAGTCAATATATACAACATCTAATTGACGCAATTCATTAATCAGAGCTTGATAAATATTTATGGTATTTGCTTTTCTAAGAATAATTGCTTTTGTCCCTTTTTTGCAAAATATAAAATTATGAGAAAGGCTACTTTCTTCAGACACAATTGATTCTGCATTTTGGAACAGGCTTATTTGATCAGAAACTGATAGCTTCTCAGGAAAGATAATCTTATACCCTAAGTCTGTTATAATTTGCTTCAGAGCATTACTGCAAATCTGGCGTGATGAATTTTCTCTCATCAAAAAAAATTTCCTCGGGTAAGAAATGCTAGAACCTTGATGAATGACATGATTAACGACATGATTAATAAGAGAAAAATATTCTTTAGTGTATCTTAAAGAAACATGATAGTTGTCAAAACAAGTATCAGGCACATAAACGGAACGAAAATGAGTGATTTTACTAATGCGGCGGAATTGAGTCAGTGGAACACCAAACAACTTGATAAATTCCAAATAATTACCATTCAAGGGAGTTTCACTAAAATAATACACAGGAAGACAATCGTATTTCTGCTTTAATTCAGTTGCCGTCCACCAAAGTCGACCGACGGAGTCGGTTATAGTATGTCCCCAACAAACACTAGATATGTGACCAATAAAGATCACATCATCATATACCTTTTCGCAATCACCGGATTCAAAGTCATAAAGAGTCCCAACATGGAGATCGTCAGAAACCATTAATCCACCACCGACATGATTTATATCCCCTTTTGCAAGTGCCATATAAGGTAAGCCATAACAATTCTGATAATGCTTAATGTACAGAGGGCCCTCTTCTAAATAATTGTCTTCATGAGCCTCTATGGTGGGATTTTGGAGAAAAGGATATGAGTAACGAACGTCTATCATAAAATGTTATTTTGGGGAATGTAACCGTTTGAAGTTGCAAAATCATATACTAGAGGACAGCGAACATCACCCATATTGTCCATATTGAACACCTTTAATGATAAACCAGGGCATCCTCCATTACAAATAGGTAGATATTTACAGTTATTACATATAGATTTAGAGTGAATATGAACTCTTTCTTTTGCAGCGAGTCTGTTCTTGATTTTACGTATATTATCTACCAATAAATTTCCTATTCTTTGGTCGGTACAAGTACATGGCAAAACATCAAAAGTTGGCGAGACGTAAAAATGCGTAACTCCTCTACCGCAATTAGCAATGCCATGCCATGTTTTGCCGCTTTCAAGGAATTTTTCCATTAAATCAAAAGCATATAATTTACTCACATCAACACGATAAAAGCATCTTACAAGAAGTTGATCTACAAAACGATTCCATGTCGCTGCTGACATTATTTTTTCGGTTAAAGGATTTAGAGGTTGAACATATGATACGGTGAGACGACGGAATTGCAATCCATTCAAATATTCCGAAAGTGCAAGAATGTCACTCATGTTAGTTGAAGTGACCGTTGACGAAATAGACAAACGAGAATTAAAATTCTGCAAATATCCAATATTATCTACCACCTTCTTAAAAGTACCTTTCCCTCTTATGGCGTCATGAACATCCTCCATACCGTCTATAGAAAATTGTATAAAAACATTTTTGCTCAAATACTTAATTAATTTATCGGCAACATCTCTACCAAATGTACCATTTGTCTGGACTTCTACTTTTTCAAACTTATCAGACACATAATCAAGTATAGGAAAAAAATTCTTAGACATGGTAGGCTCCCCGCCAGAGATTATTAACTTAGAATGAGGGTACGCAACGGCTAAAATATCAAATGCCTTACAACAATCATGATATGTAGGCTCATGATAAAGTTTTGATAAATTATTACGACTACAAAAAAAACATTTGCAATTACATTTTTCAGTAATCATAAATATAATACTCATCCTTTGGTTCATATCGTATAGTTACTTTCAATTTGTTTGAATTCTTGCAATAGCTTTTTAATCACAATCATTATCTGGTAATCTTTACTTGAACTATTTTTGGAATTAATGATGCGATGATACTCCAACTTTGCATTGACTAGGAAATCAATCTTACGGTATTCGCAAATAGACATATCTCTTTTCCCAAGAGATCCTCTTTCTATAAAGTTGGCAGCATAACAAGTATGGCAAATGTTGATAAAAACGCATGAACGACAAGGATAATACTCAAAAAAAGAACGAGTAGAAAAATCAATAGATTCCATATTCCGTGGATGGTTTTCACCACATACAGACGGAAAAAACAAATGGCAGGGATAATATCTCTCTGTGTCTACATCATAAATGATTTTTTTCCCTATATCACAAATAATTTCATCACTTTTAGACAAAATCCTTTCAAGATGAAGATTTAAGTTGTGGCATCTATGTACATTCGGATGACCAACATAATAGTCGGCCAAATGCATTAGCTGCTCATAATAACATTTCTGTAGATCACAATTCGTCCAATCAGTCAACACTGCGAAAATCGGAACGATTTGCCCTAAGCTACGCGAATGGAGGTATATGACATTGTCAGCAAAATAAGGAAGCGTTTCTGGAGTGACAACCATATTTACTGTACAATTCTCCCAGGTTTTCGCAAAGAAATCAACATCAATCAAATCGAACGAGTTTGGTCTATTTAAGTTTTGAGAGGTTCTATTACCATCAAGACTTAATTTGCAATCTATAACCTCTTTATGATCATTTAACCATTTTTGAATATCTCCATGGACAAGTGTTCCATTTGTAGTAATTTGAAAATGTATTTTTTCTTCTAAATGCTCATCCAATATACGCTCACAAAATTTACGAATTTTGTCAAACACAAGAAAAGGCTCTCCTCCAATGAGTTTTATTTTTGAGCCATTGGGAGTCGATGTTCTCAGAATCCGTAATATTCTCAAAAAAGTTTTTTCCTCATCAAAAACGACGCTCCCTTTTTCCTTTTCGTAACAATACACACAACGTAAATTGCATGACTGGTTTGTTTTTACAAACAGATGTCTGCTAAACATATTTATGCTATTATTGTGAACACCAACAATCAGCAAAACTCATGATTGACTCATAAGTTTTGCTGATTTAATTAAGCTGTACGTTATGCAGAACACGTGCCATCCGTACCATCGTACCAGCAAGCTGGTGCGTTAATGGTTGCGGCTTCCATGTTTTGCAAATTCCGTTCTAACCATTCATTGATGAATGTAGCATTCATTTGGGACATTTCTTCATTCTGCATTTTACATACCTCCTTTCAATAACATCAACAATAACTAAAGAAAACGAAACTTTGGCTATATTGTTTTAACACAAAAGACGGATAGCACATCCACAACAGATAAGATATCCCCGTACGAAACTATCTCAACAGGTGAATGCATGTATCGACAAGGGATGCTAATTAACCCTGACATACACCCACCGCGAGATAATTGTATTTCGGAAATATCAGTACCAGAGTGGCTAGGAAGAGATTCGATTTGATGTGGAATACTGCAGTTGATAGCAATAGCTCTTAGTTCTTTTTGTAAAGAAGCGCTAAAATTTGAACCAACAGGAATGACAGCTCCTTTATTAATTTTGATATCTCCATATTTGTGTTTATTGACAGTTGGATAATCTGTTGCGTGCGTGACATCTATTGCTATGCACACATCGGGATTTATCGTATAACCTGCAACTCGTGCGCCGCGCAAACCAAGTTCTTCCTGTGAAGACAAGACGAAATAGATGCTTTTAAAGTTAACATCATCATTCTTGATTTTTTCATAAACCGACAATAATGCAGCAACACCAGCCCTATCATCAATGCTTTTGGAAGTAAAGACATCTTTGTTAAGGTCCGTATAATTAGAGGCAAAAGAAATCTGATCCCCTACCGACACAAGCCTTTCAACCATTTCTTTATCCGTAACCCCTATATCTATCCATAAATCTGAAATGTCAATCTCTTTATCCTTATTACGTCTGGAATCTCTCATGTGAATAGGCGTCACTCCTATCACTCCACACACAGAAGAACCATTATGCTTAATAACAACTTTCTGACCGCGAAGAATAGACACATCAATGCCTCCAACAGGTGAAAAGTATATATATCCGTTGTCATCTATATATTTGACGGAAAAACCAATTTCATCATAATGTGCAATCAACATTAAGACTTTATCGCCTTGACCTGTTTTTTGGAAAACGATATTCCCGATTGCATCAATCTCATAGGGTATATTATGAGATTTCAGATACGATAACAAAACATTATCGTTATCTAAGACCTCACAACCCGAAACGAATGAGGCAGAACAAAGTTCTTTAATTAATTCTTTCATCTAATTTCTGCGTTACGGCCAAACCTGTTGCACCCGAAACCCGCTCTCTTGAAATGCTACTGCCAGAATCAAGACAACAGCAATGCTCACACTTGTGATTAATAGAGCGAGTTATATCTAATTGTGCCATTACAGGCTTTGCCAAATCAAGTTTTTAAATATCCATTATCGTAATGACTACCCGTCACATTATGATATAAAGTGATAACGTATAGAACTGCATACTGACTTCTATTTTTCTCTTTGCTTTCCTGCTTGAAAACCAACAAGACTACAATACCCTCTATATATAACTAAAATTTATTTGAAGCATCTTGTATGGCTTCAGCTGTGGCTTCTCCCACATCCTTGCTAGGACAAAAATCCACACTTGCAGTTCGAACTTCATCTGTATCGGTGTCGCGGACCGAGACCTGAACACTACCATAGTGTTCGTACCCTTCATCTTTTTGAGTAACGATATTTTCTACTACTTTAGACATGTTCTAATTCGCCGTGTTATATCCCATCCGACTCCGTCGGTTCTTGTTCTTATTTATCGTTGCAAAAATACATATTTTTATTTATGGCAGACTACTGTGAAAAAAATGATCTGCCATTCCCCTTTGTTATTTGTTCCGAACCCTCTCAATGCAGCACTCAATCTCTTTCTGCCGAACCATTCGCCTGCTTCTCCTCCCACCATTCTCGAATCTCCTCCCAGTCTCGTTTCTTGAATGTAATATCATAATCATCTTCGTCACTCAACCACGGAGCAGGAACTGGATTGGAGGTGAGCACGGAATCCCAATCCGATATATGACCTGATAAAACGAAAGCGTATGCGTTGCCTGATGGGCCAATATCACTACGGATAAAGGAGAGTTCGAGGTACTGGTCTTTATAACCATCATATTAGCCGGTGTCATAGCCAACGTATGTCGGTTCTTCGCCTAGTGGAGGATAATACATACTATTCTTATCCCAAGTTGTTGGTGCGTTGATTTCCAGTATCGTTAAGCACTCAAAATCATATCACTACCCTTTATCCATATGGGTAGTACTTATACTTACCACAGTGCTCATGGCAGAGACTTGCTGCTAATTCAGGGTCTGAGCAATATTCCATAATGCTAATAACATATTCATCCCCATACCGACCCTCGAAATAAAGTTTTTCAGAATTTTAATAATCCTGATACATTTTCTCGTACAAATGATTCTTCGCATCTTCATAATGTTGTTCTGATGGGAAGAAATAAGAGCTTCTTCTTTTTGTCATTACTGTAATTGTTTGTTTCCTGCTTTAACGGCTTTGCAGGGCTTGCCATATTATTTATAATCATTGTGTACTCAAATATGCCATTACTATTCAGGATAGTATCGTCCATGATGTTCCCGAAAGATGCTGGCTGCTAATTCTGGATTAGAGCAATCGTCCTCAATACAAACACGCCAACAATTGTCCCAATCGAAACGAGAACACGTACCCCAATAATCTCTAAACCAGATTTTGTTGTTGTCATAATAATCATTCCTCATTTTTTGATAGATGTGGTCACTTGCGTTGTTGTAATCTTCCTCCGTAGGAAAAACATAAGTGCTTCTTGCCATATTTGTATTTGCCGTGTTATATCCCATCCGGCCCCATCGGTTTTTTATTGTTTATTGATGATAATCATTCATTATTGTAGCAATTCGTACACGACCTTTGCTTCTGACTTCAGTAGTCCATTAATCTCTATCCGTCTACCCCCACTGCTTTCTATGATAATATCAGCAAATAGAATATTAGAAACAATTCGGACACTGGAGATACATTCCCGCGGAACAACCGTTGATTGATAACCAATAATTGCCCCCTTATAATATACAATCCTGTCATCGTCGATATCAATTCGGTCTGGAAACAGGATGTTATGATTCGCTGATATGCGATTTGCTATAAATGTTGGCATAACTAATTGCAATTTGAAAGTTGAACTGTTGTAATTATAAGAGCAATCAAATAGATGATAAATGCAGGAATTGCGCACACCGCTGTCAATATCAGAAAAGACAGCATTTTGAAAATAGGATGAAACAATCCTTCATCAAATGAAGTACCTTCGAATATGTTACCTCGCCATATTAACGCAATGGGTATAGCAGCCAGTCCTCCTGTGAGAACAACTATAAGAGCAGCCCGTTGCTTGGATTTCAATTCTTCGTATCTGGTCATGACTTTATATTTTTTTGTGTAAGAAAAACAACTTATCAGTTAATTGTCCCATCATTTTATGAGACATGGTTTTGACTCGCTTCTTTAACCCTATCAACTCCAATTGTAGCGACAGGGGAGAAAAAAACTCTTTAGTATAATAGTAATCCTTGATTAAAATGGATGAGCCAAACTCTTCCTCAAACAAATCATTGTCTTTTACGACAAAAGGAACATAATAGAATGCACTGTTTGTTTGCGAAAAGACAGAGGCAACGGAATCAAAAGTTGAAAGAATCGCCAATGCGCCATTTAAGGTCTCTCTCTTTTTACTGATCTCTGCCAGCCCGTTGTCGAATGAGCTACACGCAAGTATGGCCGCAAGAGGATGCATACGTCCGTTCAAGGCGAAGTCGTGAGAGGTCCCTATTCCTAAATCTCGTTCCTGGCGGTGGGCGTGTTGACATACAGATATGAGATTATTGTAAAGAACCGTGTCGTTTGTCATGATAGCCCCACCTTCTCCTCCCCCAGAAATCGCTTTGCGGGCACCAAAAGAAACAACCATTGCATCATTCAGTTTGGCTATATTCAATTGATTATAGTTGGCTCCAAGCGATTGCGCTGCATCCACAAAATGCCATAGTCCTTTTTCTTGACAGATTTGGTGAAAAGCTTCCATATTGTGAGGAATTCCTGCAAAGTCAACAGCAATGACGGCTTTAATACCTTTGTTTCTTTTTATAATTTCAAATGAATCGTCAGGACTGATGTTAAGAGAGTTGTGCTCAATATCAGCAAAGTGAAATTTACAGTCCAATGCCAATGCACCAGCAATGCTTCCCCCAAAACCAAAAGAAGAGGTAAGGATTTCTTTTCGTTTCAATCCTGTGGCAAGGAGCAGATACATCAGTCCGTTTGTAGCTGAATCAACACATAAGGCATGTTTTACTCCATATAGAGAACTGAGCTTGTTCTCAAGTTCGGCCACAGCACCATTGCCCGCCCAATGACTCCATGAACAGGTTTGCCCAGAATACAATTCCTTAAACTGATCTTTAGGTATATTATACATTGACATAAGGCTTTAGGCGATTTATTTCATTGTTGAGCTTTACGGGATCCACCTCACACTTCTCGTCAAGTATATCTTTGATATACGTCGGGTACGGATAACTGTTCTCACAGCCGTACCACGGCAGCAATCGTCGCGACACCGTAAGCGAGATTGCGCATAAATCAGCGTACACTGCGGAAAGCCAACTCGCTTCATCCAAGGGGTTCGCATCCAAGGCTGCCTCAAGAATTGCCTTTGTAGTCAACCTTCCATCCCTACAAACAAGTTTCAGCGCCGCCCTTATTCTTCTGGGCATAATATGTTTTTCGTAAAACACCTTAGCCGCTTCTTGAATATCAAAGTCTTGTTCGTTGAAATCCAAGCCAGACACCTGTCGTGCAATGCTACAGATGATGGCAGGGAAATCGGCAACTGACGGCATAATGACGGGCACTATAACAAACCTATCCCTCATCGCACTACCTATTTTATACCCACAATTCGTTGTTGCTATAAGCAATGATTTCCCGTCACGACTATTGTCCGACAAAGTGTTGAGCAGGGACTGCATAACCGCATCGGAAGCACCGCTGTCCAAATTGTTGATTCGTTGCATCGGCATAGCTTCCGTAATCTCATCGATAAAGCCTAAGCTAGGGGTTGTCGAAGAAAATATTCGCGTTTGTAAAGCGGCCCGACGTTCTGTCTCCCCAACAATGCCAGCTTTAGGACTGTTCAATTGGTATATGGGAACTGCGGCCCACTGTGCTGTGATGATGGCCATGTCTGTTTTGCCCGTACCGGGAGCCCCCATGAGAAGAATATTGCTATGGATTGATTTATCCCTATTGCGCAAACCAATTGCCTGCTCTTTCAAAAAACTCATAGGGACATGAACATTCTTTCCTTTGAGATTCACATCTTTTACCCTTGTTGTGTCAAGCATTGTGATTGTCTCTTCGCTAATAGTCTGAACATCTTTTGATTTTTGCTCAATCAAGCCTGTCACTTCTATTGGCAATCCGGAAATATGGGATGCTCGGAATATCAAATCGAGTCCACGGTTAGGGGTACTACTTGACAAATTAGCAATAAGTTGGTCGTTCAATTCTGGAGCATATTTTGCATTGGGATACTTACAATGCAGCCCTTTTAAAAAGACCAGCTTCTCTTCATAGTTAGGATATGGCAAAAACTTGTTGTACACCAATCCTTGAATTTGGGTATCCATTTTCCCCTCCACGACATCAGAAAGAACAAGCATATTACCATTATCCAAGAATGAGCGCGAAAACACCAATTGATATATCAATTCTCTGGCGACTAACTGATTCACACTATTTGCGACAGGCATAATATCTGATGTAAACTCGAAAAGAAAAACGAATTTCATCTGCTGACCATCTTGCCATGAGATGTCAGAGTTTGAGGCAGATGACATTCGGGAAATACCACGCAGAATATCTACCAGTTCCTGCGAGGCCTTGCAGTCTCCAGACATGCATTTGCTATTAATGATTCCGTTAGCCGAAAGCACCTTCTTGATAGTATCTCCATCGGCTTTATCATATAGACTATACGGAACAACAAGTCCGTCAGCCAAACTATAGCGCACCATCGCAAGATGTAAACTTTTAGCGTATTCGGACATCATTCGCACCAGTGTGGAAATGGTGCCATCTTCCCGGCATTCAAAATCATAAATGGACCTTCCTGTTAAGATCATTGAGGAGCGTCCCTCCAGCTCATAGGGCTCAAATATTTCTTTTATTGTCATAATATTTAGCATTTAATGGTTATTAATTCGGATTCATTTTTTTGATTGACAATGCTCTCATCGTCAAAAGAGCGTTGTCTTGCTCTTTGGGGTTTGGTCAATCTTTGAGCAAATGGCATCTGCGGTATGCCGAATGTTGGTTTTTGTTCCTTGTGAGTTGTTGTTATTCCTCTTGTCACCATCTCATTATCAAACGCACGCATCATTTGCTTGCAACTACCATCAGCAAAACCTATCAGTTCTGTGCGAATATTTACTTGTTTGTCATTTTCTATCTCAGCGACCAGATTCTGCCCCGAACTGCTGACGGCCACAACACGAACCATTTGTGTTGAAGGCTTCTGAACCTTGATTTCTCTGAAGCCTACAGCAATGGCAGATTCCCCTACCGCGTTGACCACGTTAGCCACAAATGCTTCTGTGTGCTGCACCTTGATTTCGTGAATAGCAGTTTTGATTGCTTGGCGAGTTCCCGAAACTGTCTTTGCATCAACAATATGTTGTATTTTGTCAGCAACAGCAATAGGATCATTAACAAGCAGATTCTCTTGGGATGTTGCAAGCGTTGCCAAAGCTGCCACTTTCAACTGCTCAACTTTCACTTGATTCTGTTTTTGAATCGTTTGTAAATGCAGCTTATAGTCCACTTCTATGATTTTCATTTCGGTAGGCGACAATAATTGCATGGATTTGGGATGACACTCACAACAACACTTTCTAACGCCAGCGGACACTTCGGCTGGAGCTGCGTTGAGAATCTGTGAGATAATAGGCGCAAACTCTCTTTGAAAGTTATCGGCAGAGTTTACAGTTCTAACTTCTTGGTAATCAATTACCTGTGACATAATATTCGTATTTTTTATTATTGTTACTCGTCCCAACGAATGCTGTCGTTGTCATCATCTCCGTATGATTCATCTCCATCTTCTGTGACAAAGGGATCCTGCTTGTTGTTATCTTTTGGGCTATTCAAATCGTCTGAAGAGGAGAATTCTGCCGGACCAGCATCTTCCAATTTAGAGGGTTCCAATCCAGGATGACGGTTGGCTTCAATCATTTGAATTGTTTCTGAAAGAGAGATACCTTGACTTTGCTTTAACATATAGTCAAGATAAACAAAATCGCTGTTTACGAAAATGGCCTGTCCACCATCTGCATGAGGAAAATCAACAAAAGGAATGGTGGAGACACGCCCATTTGCATCATAATGGAACGGGATTACCACATTGCGAAAACAGACAAGATTTCCAATGTAGATAGTCATCTGATTGAGATAATATTTGGCATCATTTCCGAATGCTCTGATGAACTCATCTCGGGCTGCTGCCAATTCACGGAATTCGTTTTTAAACCTGTTGTATCCTGAATCAAAGGCGTTTTCGATTGCGGTTATCTTCTCTTGAACACTTTTAATTTCATCCCTAATTGCTTTCTCATCAGCATCTTTAACACTTTTGAGAGAATCGTTTTGATTTTTGTTGCGGAAATATGTAAATGCTTCATTCTGTTTATCGTATCCTGTCACAATCAACAATTGGATAACGAATGAAACAAATGCGAAACCACCTGAGTAGGTCCAACTCTCGCCGCCATTGAATGCTACTTCTCCAATGATGTACATAAGAGGAAGACAGATCATAGCAGCCACTACTGGTAAAAAGCCAAGTATTCTTTTTCCTTTCTTTTCACAGAACGCTGCAGCCATTCGGCTCAAAAGGCTTAATGTTAAACCAACAACAATTGAAGCAACGACTCCTACAACTATAGGATTACATCCAATACTGGACAAATCTTCACTTTTTGATGTGATAATAGGATAAAGCGCAAACCAAGCGAAGAAAGTGTCCAATGCGGGAAGTGCATAGTAGGCGATCTTACGCATCTTCATCTTTCGTAATACCGACTCATCCACATCTTTAAAATTGTAGTTTTCGTCTTCTGTGGCGAGGAACAATTTTTCTTCTTTCCTTTTTTCCGCCAACTCGTCCTGTTTCCGTCTCATATCCTTGCCACATTTAACCATAGCATCGTATTCATTTTGAATATTTCCACACAGGATATTGATATTCTTCTGTGAATCAAGTTCCATTTGTTCGGTCGCCTTGCGATTTTGTTCGTCCAAGGTTGTTGTTTCGAGAGTTTTTCGTTGTTCGCGATTATGTAGCATGGTTTCATAACCTGCCAATGATCTTCTGCGAGATTGGGTGTTTGCTGTTGTATTCATTGTATATATATGCTTAAGGGTTAATGATGATATTTATTTGAATATATATATTAAGGCTTGTCGAAGTGTAACAAATTCCTTGGAGACCAAATTCCCATATTGGTGTTTGGCTACATTTGAGTTAACCACAAGTAGCTCCATACTTTCTGGCAATGGATTCAACTCTTTTCCCACATTATCGCACCCATCAGAAACAGTAATAATGTAAGAGAGGCTTGAATCACAATCACTTGCCTGAAGCATACGAGCAGCTTGATTTATTGCACCATTCATGTCAGAACCTTTCCTTTGTTGTGCCACGAAATCAGAGTAAGCCAGTTCTGTAATAGAAGTACATTCATATCCGAATCTGTCGATTGCAATTTGTAACTGGGTGTCATAAGCATTTATAATAGAATCATTCTCATGTTTCTTCTTTTTAAAATCTTTGCTCTTCATATAGTCAGGTTTTCTTCCGGTTTCAGAAGGTTTGACCTGATTCCATTCAAAGACTGCAACTTTATTATTGTCACAATCTTTGTCAACGTAAGAAACATAGAGTGTGCCCATCCCATTATGCGAGAGCATCCTGGCTAATTCTTCAATCTCTTTTACGCTGACTTGTGGGACTCCGTTCTGTTCACTTAAACGGTCTGTTCCGTCAATCACAAGGCAAATATTGTAATATTTGCTGCCTGAGGATTCATTTTGTGTTTCGTTCTCTGAGAACGTGCAGCCCTGTAGAACTGCTATAATGGCTGTTGCCATCGTAATCATATACTTTTTCATAGCGCATAATTTTAAAAACGGGGCAAAGATAGACAACGCATACCACCATGCTCGCTGTTGTCGGGCAATAATGTACGAGATATGCTTTATCATGTACGAACGAATGTGTACTTGTGTATTAGTATTGTAATACACATTGTTTAAAAAAATTATCCTGCATGGAACAGGATAATGTGCATATAGAAAAAGGAAAATTACTGTGCGCGGAAGACTATATAGTTGATATTAGGATTGCCCTTCACATACGTTTCGCCTATCTGATGCAATGAGCCATCTTGGGTTCGGTACCATCCTTCAGCGTTACCACCAATGAGGAAGATGGCATTATCTGCCCCCAACTTCACAAGGGCCGTGGCGAAATCATTCATCAACACTCGATTGAAAGTTGCGACAATGCAAACTTTACCGTTCAACATACAGAGCGCACGTCGGAAGGCTGCATTCTTTGGATTGTTCTCCACCATCACACCATTATCGACAGCAGGATACTGACGAAAAAAATAACCACCACTCTCGATAGCCTCTTCAAACAGGGACGAATTTTCCGACACGCCTAAAGTGATATTATCATCAATAATCGCGCAGTAGCCGAGTTTACGACCTCCACCATACGAAAGGACTTCTCCTTCACACACAAACGACCCTATGATTTTTCCTTTATCATAACCGAGGTCTGCGGCAAATGTAGCAAACACGATGTCAGCATCTATGGTGTCGAATGGTCCCACATGAAGCATAGGAACAGTGTTGTAAGGAGTAAAAATCTGCAGATGAATGCTATCAATAAGTGTGTCAGATACCATAGTACAAGACGGAAGATTTACATCTGAATTGTTGTACCAAATTTCCGTAACATCTTCCTTGACTGCTGAAGAAGAAGATGCTGTCACTTTGTCATTTGAGGGCTTGCTCATGAAGTGGACAACCAGGAATATAATGGTTGCAAAAACCACCGCCCCGATGATGGCCCACACCCACCATGGAGTGCGGTTATTATTGGCATTGTCTTCTGGAAAGAATTCAGATTCTCCCCCTAAAATATATAAGCCCTCTTCTAATCCCTTAATATTATCGCTCATTTTATTTTTTATTTTTCATTAATTAATATTGTATTTTTTTTAAATCCCTCCATTAACTCTTGCAAATCTTCTTTGGGCAACTGAGTATGAGGATCCGCTTTTAAAACCATTGGATCTGGAGGCATGAGTTTGGATATATTTAATATCCCATCCGTATGTCCTGCAGAATACCCATCTTTATAACCATTCAAATAATCTTTTGTACGTTTGCCAAAAAATTCTATCTTCCTTTCCTTATCAGTAGCACAAATATATGACAAATTCTTTTTATTAACAATAAAAGACCGACCAACAGGGATAAAATTTTTTTCTGACAGCGGGATACTTTTGGGTAATATTTCTTTGATATCTCCTAATTGGATCACAAGTTCAATAACCGTACCATCAGTTAAGTAAATATGTGAGTAGTTCCCTTTTGCACGTATATAACAGATATCCGCAGCATCAATTCGGTGTCTTTCTTTGGTATTGCCTATAGTCAAATATTCCTTTATCAAATATTCTTTTTCCCCCATACTTTTTGTTTTTTTAATAAATATCAAAATCTATCGGATAATGCCAATTTTTCCTAATAGAATTCTGATCTTGCCAAATTAAGTATTGTTATTATCTTATCGTTTTATTTCCAATAAAATCAACCAACTCTTTCAATGAAGCATTGGATGCTTTAACTTCTTTTCTTTCTTTGTTTCTGTCTAACAGCACCAATTTCCGACCAGAAACGTCAACTTTAAGTAAGTATGACAGATTTATAATCAAACTCCTTCCCACACGAACAAAGTCCTTGCATGTCTGCGGGCATAGAGTATTAATGCTTTCCCAAACTTTACCAATCGACAAGAGCATGCTTACGGTATCACCGTAAGTAAAGTAAAAAACCGAAAAGTTGCCACATGTTAAGACATACAATATATCCTCTGTAGCAATGCGGAATATTTCTTTACTATTTCCTAACACAAGATATTCTTTCATTTCTTTCTGTTTTGGGCCTCATAAGAACGAGGCGTTGTTAATAAACTTAATTTGCGAAAATACACTTTTTTTTCAATTTAATCATATAAAAAAATCTAATTGTCGGATAGATGCACATCAAAAACCTCAATCTAAATCCTCCTGATCTTTTCTTACCGAATCCAATATTGAATTGACAAAACTGATTGCATCTTCTTGTCCCTGCTCTGCCGCCAAATTGAACCATTTCCAGGCCTCCATAACGTCTTTTTCAACAACACAACCGTTTAAGTAATAGTTTGCAAGGTGGTATTGAGCATCAGGATGTCCACTCTCAGCAGCCATCTTAAAGCACTCAAAAGCTTTCTCTCGACTTTTTTGAACACCCTGACCATTATAATGACAAACACCTAGCATAAACTGAGACTCTTCATCATTTTGAAGCGCGGCTTGTTCTAGCCAATAAACTGCCTTCTTGTAATTTTTACGAACGCCCCCGTTGCCATTGTAATAATAGCTCCACAAGCACCGTTGTGAACAAAGATCCCCTTGCTCGGCAGCTTTAGTCCACCACTCCAGAGCCTCATGAGGATTCTCTTCGCATCCATAACCGATGGAGAGACATATTCCAAGAATGTTCTGCATCATTGGTTCACCCTCTTCCGCAAAACCTTTCAAGCATTTCATAAATTCATATTCATCAGCAAAGAGTCCATTTTTGAAATTAGCTTCAATATATGCTCTTATTTCCGAATGGTCAGTAAACGATATAATATCCTTAATATCAAATACTTTTTTACAATCGTCCCCTTTGTGACATTTCGGCTTGTTACCGCTGCTTTTTTGTTTTTTATTATTCATAACTTTCTTTGCCTGTTTTATCCCGTTAGCTCGTCGGTTTAATATTTCCTGCTCTTTAGGCTTTGCAGGTCTTGCCTTGACTGATTATATTATCATTTCATCTTAACTAAAAACTGATCAGCAACGATACGGGAAAGACTCCGCGTCACACTTCACAATCTTGTCGTACATCTTTTCCAGTATTGCCGACAAATTGTTGCTCGGATCACGTTTGTCTATCTTGTAGAGCGCGAAAAAATCCTCTTTTGAAATCAAATCGTTTTCATCGAATTCACATTCAACTTCCTGATTCAGATTTTCGGACTCCATAATTCGAAGGTCATTGTTCCCCAACTCAACCCACAAACGCAAGAAGAGTACGTTCAACTCATAAAGTGTGAGATCGGAAACAGCATCACCACAACCATTAACATCGCAAAAACGGAGATCCAATGAACCGTCAAAACGTTCCTCCAAATGGCAATCCATAGTGAGACTACCAAACAGGAGCCGGTACAAGACCTCCCATGTTTCCTCGTCACATTCTTCAAAATCAGGATGCGCGTAGGTTATAGGGGTAATAAACCGGTAATAATAGTCATAAGATGGAATGTCTTTGAACGTTTTCACTATATCTCCGAACACATCTTCTTGTTTGTCCGAGAAAGCGTCGTCCTGCTCATTTCGTTGCATCCTATTCTCGTGATTGTCGCCCTCCTCTTGAATGATCCGAACCTCATTGTCCAACATCAAAGGCACATTTGCCTCCAATGACAAGTTCCACACCAAGGCACGCACATTATCAAATAGACGATGCGGAACACAATCTGTCAAAATCGTATTCTGATTCTCATCGTCGCTGATATAAACGACTGGCGCGTACCTTAACTCCAAATACAGTGTTGCTTCACTCTCCTCAATGTTTTTAGACACAGTGACGTCTATCTCCATCTCGAAAAAACCATCATCTAAATCTTTAATATTAGATATCTCCATCACCACGGAATTCAAGGATTGTTCCGATTCGGCCGAACGTTTCTGCATTGCAAGGCCATACAAATTGTTGGATACGATTCTAAACTTTGCCATAGTATTATTTTTTGATTAGAAAAAATCGGTTACCGGCTCAAAGCCTTTTCAATATACGCTTTGTCCACATTCACCTGCTGTTCATGGTTTTCAATGGCACGTCCCATTTGGAAATACATTTGGGAAAGGCAACGAGCCAAAAGAGTCTTCACGTTACGGAATCCCAGTCCCGAGTTGTAGGCCAATTCGGCAATGTAGCGAATGGCCTCATCTGTGAAGATAAGGTTCACGTTGTGTTGCTTGCAATAGTCGATATGAGCCTGAAGAACACTTTCCTTGGCCGAAGACATGATTCTCACCATCACATCGGAGGAGAGCGGGTTCAACACACATGTATAACCAATACGACCAATCAGCTCGGGGAGATAACCCCATTCCTCCAGATCCTTTTCACATACTCGCTTCATCCAATTTGTTTGAATCTGAGCACCGACTTGATTGACATAACCAATAGCTTTACCCGCATTACAACGCCGTTTGATGATATCCTCAATTCCACTAAAAGCCCCAGCAAACACAACCATCATATTTTTTGTTGAAAGTTTCAGACCATTATATTGCGAATGCGTAAGAGGATTGTCGTCAAAGATGGTGATGGTTTCATTATCAAGGATATGCATAATATCTCTTTGCAAATCAACATCCATATCTGCACCCTTATCGCCAGTAATTCTACTATTATAGTGAGTGATCTTATCAAACTCATCAAATACGAGCACTGCATGTTCAAGTTCTTCCCTTTCGACACCAGCCTTCAGTGCATTCAAGAAATAGTCTGTGATATGAATACCTTTCCAACTCATTGGTGTAATTTCATTAGAAGAAATTTGAATGATTGGACACTCACCGCAGACCTCGGCAAAACGTGTGTAAATTTCGGTCTTTCCGGAACCGGTATGTCCTATGAGAATGACAGGTGTCTTAATCGGGCAGCGGACACTGTTTCGTTTGCTCTCAAGATGTTGCCAAAACGGAACAGCGAGCTGGTTGATAACCTCGTCCTGACCAATGACATACTGTTTCACGTAATCCGCCATCTCCTCTGCCGATGAAATTGCATCTGAATTGTTGCCCTGAAGGTAGAGGTTCTCGTATGTAAAGCCAAACAGTTCAGTGATATAAGCCCAATCCTCACGGTCTGGACCTTCAAATTCTATTGGCCACTCTTCAATCCTGTCAATCATCAAATCTGTTATATTGTCGTCCTCGTTCTTTTCCCGCAACCTCAAAATTTGTGCATCTGTCCGTTGAAGAAATGAAGTGATAGACATCTTCTTGTTTTCTAAGCAATCAACAACGGCATTGACTCTTTTGAATGAGATTGTCGGACAAAGAAAGATACGTGCGGCAACCTCACGGTAATCCATCCCTTGCACTTTGTCAGTCTTAAACTCAATCCCAAAGAAATATTTGGATATATGATCCAATTGCTGGTTATCTTTTTGCACTGAATTTTCCACATCTATTATCATAACAAACACTGTTTATCCATTAAAAAATTACGACTTTTACTTCCTGTATTTATAAAAACGTGCAAAAATAATTCAGACACACAAGTAAAAGTCACTTCATAAGAAAACAATGTATGAACTGACGTATAAAATGTATAAAATTATTATTAGCATTATTTTAATAATAAACAATGAATTATTGTTATTATATACGGACATTTCACACACACAACAGTCAAATCGCCATAAAAAAATCGTTTTTGCAAATGCGTGTATATCCAAGTGCTAAATCGATAATTCAACACAGATTTAGAATCAAAATAAAAACAATGTATTATGCGACGATTTCAACTATTTGATTTGACAATTAAACAAAAACACAACGCTATATTGCAAAAAATCAGATAGTCACGGAATTTCTGTTAGGATTGATGTCGGGATTGGAAATAATATTTCGTTATAGATATTTAGACTGTGGTACTAAATCCAGTCTTGTTTCACAGGGCATAAAAAAAGCCCCTCGGATTGTTCCAAGGGGCTCTGTGGTATTGGGCGACGACCTACTCTCCCACCGGTCAGGGCAGTACCATCGGCGCGGCCGGGCTTAACTTCTCTGTTCGGAATGGGAAGAGGTGTGCCCCGGCGCTGTAATCACCGCAATCTCTCTGCACGGCTTCAGCCGCGTATGGGATTGACATACTCCTGGAAGAAAAAACAGCCCGACAACCTCTTCCCTTCCGCACT
>JAEEGL015150771.1_pt1 | contig 38833 bp, 38 predicted proteins | sample 9134231 | NCBI WGS metagenome assembly JAEEGL01 (sample SAMN16246548, study PRJNA631951) | gut metagenome | biome: gut microbiome; feature: rumen; material: fiber-attached | host: Bos | place: Iran: Karaj | collected 2018-10 | reverse complement strand
TGTCAGTTCAGTTCATCCAGCAGGATGTAATACCGGAGCTTTTCCTCGTCTTTCGCAACCCCGGCTGCGCGGAACAGGTCATCCGGGTCAATCTTCGGATAAACCTTCCCGTAATGCCCGTCGCTGTTATGCTTCAGGCTCCGCCAGCCCAGCGCCAGGTCCATCCACCGGTCACAGATTCCCGCGCTGCCTACATCAATAAAACCGGTAAAGCGTTTCCCGTCTGTAAACAGGTTCGGCAGGCAGAAGTCACCGTGCGTCACGGCGGCATCCATCGGCGGCCGATAGGTTTTCAGCCAGTCCAGCAGGGCTTTGGGGCTCTCAAATCCGCCCGGGCCGAAAGTCTCCGGTTCACTGTCGGAAGCATCAAACCGCCCGGCCAGGATGGTCGCTTCGGCATGGGCGAGATTGTCTTCCACAGGCCGCTCAAACGGGCAGTCCTTTACAGGAATTGTCCACAGGGTATGCAGGGCTTCCGCCATGCAGTCCAGCAGCAGGACAGGGTTTTCCATCACGGACGGATTGCATAATTCCTTTCCCCTGATCCGGGTCATCAGCAGCCAGTCCCGTCCGTCTTTCACCTCATGGGCTGCCACCTGCGGAACAGGCACCTTCCCGGACATCCAGCGGAGGATCTGTGTGTCCACCGTGTCCCAGCCGCCTTCCGGGCGGACTTTCAGTACATAATCCTCAAACAGGAATACCTGTGCCGCGGATTTCCCCAGCCCGTCCGTCTTTCCCGTCCGGTCACCGAGGATCGCGGCAATGGAATCCGGTATCCGTTCAAAGTCTCCTGATATATACGGCAATCCTGCTCTCCTCCTTCAATCCGGCAGCCCGGTTCATGCCCTTTCCGTGTCTGCACGGTTTTCCTTCAGGTTCCTGATCTCCTCCAGCATGCAGGCAGCATAGCGCTTTGCTGTTTCCGGATCATACTGCCCGTCCGTTCCTTCCCGGTATTCCCGCAGGGCGGAACGAATCAGCGGACGGTATTCCTCCGGCAGGCTGCCAAGTGCCCATTCCCCGCCTTCCAGTTTGGACAGGACTTTCTTTTCTTTCAGATAGGCCAGTACCCTCGCCAGGTTCAGGATCAGGTACATCGGGTTATCCGTGATCTCTTCCTCCGCACCGGCTACATCGTCCCAGATGGAATCCAGGTAATCCGCCTCCGGCACCTCGCCGAACACTTCCCGGACCGGCAGTCCGCACAGGCAGCGGCCCCTGCTCCGGATCACTGTGAAATGGGCTGCCAGATCCCGGTCCGTACCGTTCATTTTCCGGATATAGTCCTCCGGGTCCCGCCTGTACCGTTCGGTATGCATTCTTGAATAATGCAGGATAAACGGTGTCGGATAGACAAACGGGTTACAGGCGTCCTTTGTGACGATGCTCATTTCAATTCCCTTGGCCGGGCCTTCCGCATCCAGTTCAAGCACCATGTCCATGTATGCCCGCTTCTCTGCATCTGTCAGTGCCTCCCTGACCACAACCATAAAGTCCAGGTCGCTCTTCTTCGGCTGATAGCAGCCCATCACGGCAGAACCATGCAGATAGATGCCTGCCAGTTTATCCTTCAGGATTTCCGTGGAGCGGTTTACATACTTTTCAATGATTTCTTCCCCGGCATCGCCGGAATGCAGCTTCAGGACCGCAACCGCCTCATCCCCATCAAACTCACCGGTTTCCCGAAAACCAAAGGACGCGTACAGTGCCTTTGCCCTTTCATTCTCCGGTTCATAGGACAGCCAGCAGTATTCTGCCGGGCCGCAGGGTTCACTGCCGATATAGTCCATGATCAGCTTCATGGCGGCCCTGCCGTATCCCTTCCCCTGGTACCGTTCATCAATCATGAACCGCCAGAGGTTGTAACTGTCCTTCGCTATTTCCGGCGCGTCATCCCAGTCATCATCCGTACCGAAACCGATCATGCAGAAACCCACCGGCGTATTGTCGTCATAGATACCGAAGGGAAACGCCTCCCCGTGATGGGTAATGGCGATATATGCCTCAATGATACTGATATCGTTCGGCGCAACAAAGTTTTCCTGTTCTTTGCTGACATGCAGTTTCAGGATATCCCGGAAATTGTCTCCGTTGATTGGTTCCAGTCTGATCATTATGAATTCCTCTTCGTCTTTACTTTCAGTGATCTCAGGTATTCTTTCTGTTCCGGGGTAATCCGGTAGCTTTCGATGGCTTTCTGGATTGCCTTGTTGTGCGTCCAGGGGTCCAGCCGCTGCTGTTCAATATACGGCAGCACTGCCTCGTACTGCTTTGCCAGCGCAGTGGCAAAATACCAGGCCGTCATCATATTGACATAGTATTCCTCTGACCTGACGGCAGCCGCCATTTCCGGATACGCCGGATCAAAATCCCCGTCCAGATAATGCTCCATCAGCATCCCGATGCCGAACCGGACCGTATAGGGTTGCGCTGATCCGATCCATTCACGGATACTGTCCATCAGTTCCTTCCGGTGTTTTCTGAACACCCGGGGTGACATCTGGTCGCAGGTGGCCCAGTTGTCCACATACGGCAGGAACCGGTTCAGTGCCTGAAGGCACCGGGTATAATCCTTCATTCCGGAAAGGATGAACGCATGCAGCTGGTTCTCTTCAAAATACGCATGCGGCAGGTCATTCAGGAAAGCATCGGTTTCCTTCGACTCCGCCAGCTGCTTTGCCAGGCTTCTCAATGCCGGCGTCCGCACCCCGATAATGCTTTCCGGCTTTACCGACGGAATAATCCGGACCTGCATCTCCCGGTACTTTGGATCCTGCAGGCGGTACAGTTCCGCCCTGATTTCACTGATCATCATCTTTTCAACGCTCCTGCTCAATGTGGAAATTATTATACCGGGAAACACCCTGTTTGAAAAGAAACCCGTTCATCTCCCGTTTGTCCGTCCGGTATGATTTATGCTATGATACCTTCTGATAACCCTTCAGGAGGAAAGTATGAATCAACTGACCAATTCGGGCGTCCTGGCAAACCAGTACGGCACATCGGAAAAGCTGAACACCAGGATTTCCATACACAGTAAGTATTCCACAAACAAGCAGGGCTTCGGCAACTGGATTTATACCCATTACCAGTTCCCGGAAAACGCCTCGGTTCTGGAACTCGGCTGCGGAACCGGCGATATGTGGAAAGGCAAAGGCGAACTCATCAGCCGCTGCTCCCGCCTGGTCCTTTCGGACTTCTCCGGCGGAATGCTGGACCAGGCGAAGGAAACCCTGGCCGGTGAAGCCGGCATTGAATACCGGGTTATTGATATCCAGGAGATCCCCTTCCCGGACCGTTCCTTCGATGCGGTCATCGCCAACATGATGCTGTACCATGTTCCGGACCTGCCAAAGGCCCTCCGCGAAGTCCGGCGCGTTCTGAAGGAAAACGGCACATTCTATTGCGCCACTTACGGTGAAAACGGAATGATGCAGTATATCGGCAGCCTGTTCACCGGACATGGCATAGAGACCATGGTCAATACGAATTTCACGCTGCAGAACAGCCGGGAAGCGCTGACCCCTTTTTTCGCGGATGTGGAACGGGCAGACTACATCGATTCCCTTGCCGTCACCGACGTGGAGGATCTCGTTGAATATATCTACTCCCTTTCCGGCATGGCGGATCTGCGGAATCTTCCGCGGGATACCGTCCGGTCTGTCCTGGCAGGCCATATGGAAAACGGTGTCCTGAACATTCCCAAGGAATATGGAATGTTTATCGCCCGGTGTTCCAAAGAATAAAACGTTCAAAGGAGCTTCAGGATGCTTTTTCTCAAAAAAGCCTGCATGGAAGACATCGACAAAGAATGGCTGTTTGTCCGGGATATGCCCGAGGATGAAAACGGGCTGACCAATGCCTGGCACCATGTTTCCCGGGAAGACTTCCGGGAAAAGGCACTGCCGGAAATGATCGCCTTCTCGGAAGGAAAAAACCTGCCGGAAGGCTATGTGCCGGAAACCTTTTTCTTTCTCTGGGACGGTGATACCATTGTCGGCCAGTTCCGGATCCGCCATTATCTGTGCGAATCCCTGCGGACAGGCGCCGGCCACATCGGCCAGTTTATCGCACGGCCTTTCCGGGGAAAAGGATTCGGAACAGAAGGCCTGCGCCTGACGCTGGAAGAAGCGCACCGCATTGTGCCGGAAGAGGAGATTTATCTCCGGGTTCTCCGGAACAACCCGGCCTCCCTGCGGATTATGTTCAAAAACGGCGGCCGTATTGTCAGCCGGGATGAGGAGCATGATTATGTCCGGATCGCCAACCCCGGCAAGGGCAGGTATCCCTCTGCCGCGGAAGCGGAGCAGCTCCTGGCCGAAGCGGAGCAGTGCAATCCCGGCCCCTGGGGCAGCCACAGCAGGACCGCTGCCCACTGTGCCGAAAAGATTGCCCTTTATTCCGGCCTCTGCCCGGAAAAAGCCTATGTGCTCGGCCTGCTCCACGATATCGGCAGGAAGTTCGGCATCAGGCACCTGGGCCATGTGTCCGACGGCTACACCTATATGATGAGCCTGGATTATCCGGACGCCGCCCGGATCTGCCTCACCCATTCCTTCAACGAAATGAAAATGGAAGGCTATATCGGGAAATGGGATACAACCGAAGCGGAAACAAACCTGATCCGCTCAAAACTGGCGGAAACCGTTCCTGACGATTATGACCTGCTGATCCAGCTGTGCGATGCCATTTCCGGTGCACAGGGTGTCATGGACATCGTGGACCGGATGTCGGATGTCAGGCAGCGTTACGGAACCTATGACCAGGGCAAATGGGGCCGGAACCTTGAACTGAAATCCGTTTTTGAGGAAAAGATGGGGCGCGGCCTCTATGAAGCCGTTGAAAAAGACACTTTCCGCCCCGCCTGATCCGTCAGTCCTGCGGTTCGCCGAAGCCTGCCCAGGGAATATCACGGACCAGGCATTCCATCGCCGGCCCGATATCTTCCTCATCCGGCTCTTCGCCTTCCCGCGCGCAGCATTCAAACTCATCAACCAGGTTTTCAATCAGCACCATATCAATAAACAGCGGCAGCTTTTCCAGGAGCGCTTCAGAAACACCGGTTTCACTTCTGTAGCCCTCCAGGATGGTACCGAAGTACCAGCGCATGGCTTCCATGCGCTTTTTTGCGTCCTGTTCCTGGCGGAACCAGCCGACGCCGTGCGTCCAGAGATTGGCCAGGTCAAACATGTACCAGCAGTACATGCAGTTGTCAAAATCAAAGACCGTAATCTCCCCGGTATCCATATCGATATGGTAATTCCCGTCGCTGAAATCAAAGTGCACCAGCCCGTAGCTTTCCCCGTCCGACGGAAGCTTCCGGAATTCCTCCAGCCGCCGGGCAATGGCCTGCTTCAGTTCCGTATATGTATCCGGAATCAGGCTGCCGATATAGTCCATATTGTATTTGTCAAAGTAATCCGGGCGCCGGTGAACCGGACGGTAGGCTTTGGCCAGCCGGTGAATGGCACCGAGGGCTTTTCCGGTATTGTAAAAGTATTCTTCCAGCGGTGCGCCGTTCCGGTAGCGGTATCCGTTGTCGCAAAGCAGCATTCCTTTCGCGAAGGCAAACAGGCTGACAAAAACCTGTTTGCCGCCAGCCTCCAGGCATTCCACCAGCCGGCCCCGGACCGACGGAATCACATCCGCCACAAGCGCGCCGTTCATGGCAAGATACCGGACGAACTCCGTTTCCGCCAGGTATTCCGCTTCCGTTCTGTCTCCCAGCCCCGAAAAGCGGAGAACATACCGGTCTTTTCCGGCGCTGCCGGCAATGCAGATCAGGTTCCTTCCGCCCTCATGGCCGGATACGGTGCGGAACTCACAGCCTTCCAGGGAATACAGGTTACCGGCCTGCCTGAACAATGCTTCCTCATTCATGGGCATCCCCGTCCTTTCCGCTCCTGCTTCATCTTCCGCCGGAGCATGGCGTTATTCATCATTTGCTCGTTTTTTGCAATCTTGTTCCATCTGTTTTCGCGCTCCAGCCGCATATACATTTTCCATCTTTCAGGCGTCAGGGAGCCGTCTTCCAGCGCTTTGCGCATCGCGCAGCCCGGTTCATTGCCATGCCTGCAGTCCGAAAAGGCGCACTGGCTGATCAGGTCCGCGATATCGGAGAAGGTTTCGCTGATTCCTTCCTCCGCGCCGATCATGCCCAGTTCCCGCAGACCGGGGGTATCAATAAAATTCACCCCGTTCACTTCAATCATCTCCCGGTGCGTCGTGGTGTGCCGCCCCTTTGAGTCATCCTCCCGGATACCGCCGGTCCGCATCACCTCGCGTCCCGCCAGGGTATTGATCAGCGTTGATTTTCCCGCGCCGGAGGAACCCAGCAGGGCAATGGTCGTTCCCGGAACAAAGTATTCCTTCAGCCGTTCCAGCCCGAATCCGGTATAGGCGCTGACGGCCACTGCCTGCAGCTGCGTGCTCAGCGCCGCAGCCTTTTCCTCCATTTCTTCCACGTTCGGGCATTGGTCCGCCTTCGTCAGCACTGCCACAGGCGTCGCGCCGCCGGCCGCCGCCATGGCGGCGTAGCGGGCGATCCTGTTCAGGCTGAAATCATGGTTGAGGGAAGTAATGATAAAGACGTAATCGATATTCGCGACCAGCGGCTGAACCTGCAGGTTCTTGGCAAATCCGTCCGCATGCCCGCCCCGGTCCGGACGGAAAAACGCCGTCCGCCGGGGCAGGATGGACCGGATCAGGCTGTCGCCGAAGGGGTTCACCGTAATCTCAACGTAGTCGCCGACAACCGGAAACTCTTCCCGGTATCGCATGTTGCCGGCCAGTACGCAGTAGTAGTTTTCTTCTCCGTTCCGGACAAGATACCGGTCCCTGTGGACCAGTATTACGCGGTACGTTTCTTCCAAACGCAGATCCTCCTCATGATCCCGGTCAGCCGGAACATCCGGCTGATGATGCTTTTATGCTGTTTCTTTTTCACGGGCTGGTCCCCGTTTCCCAGATAGAATGTTTCACCGGCATGCTTAATATAAGGTTTCGCATGCGCGCGTTTGATTTCCTCCGCCACAGTCATCTGCAGGAGGTAATTTGCACAGGTGCTGCCTGCCAGCATCTGATAATACTGTGTATTCGTTTCCATACGTATTCCTTCTTTCGTGCCCGGCACGGGTTTTCCCTCGGAACAGCGTCCCTCTCTTTCCCGTGTGGCCTCTCTGTATTTTTCATTGTGTTGTTGTTGGTTCTGTTATCCAAACCTGGATTAAGTCGTGAATTCCTGGTAATGCTCATTGTCTTCTTCTCCTTTCTTCATTTTTTGTTTACTTGATTACCTGTTTCCGGTACCGGTATGCAGCCATACCGATCCCATTGTTCCGGCATTTTTGCCGGGCTCTGTATTTTTCAGTTGTCGTTGATTTGCTTTCAGGGGTACTGATCAAGATAATCTCCTCCTTTATCCGCATGTTTTGACACGAAAAAACCGCTTACCCGTGACGGATAAGCGGCAGGTCAAGCCGAATAAAGAGGCGCGGAGTTTACTCCTTGCTGTTCTTCGGATGATCCGACACAAAGCCGGTACGGATAATATATGCAGTTATCCCGGTAAGTGAAAGCCGCAATTCATTCCCTTTGATGTACATCCGAAGAACCCCCTTTCTGTAAGTTTGAGATGAATATACTATACCCGATCGGCCGTGTCAAGCGCTTTTTTGCAAATCCAGGCCATACATTTTGCAATTTTCATCTTTTTTCCCGCGGATTTACAGCTGCATCTTCAGATATCCGCAGGTAAACGGGAAAAAGTCAAACTTTTTCGTACCGATGTGCACTGCACCGTGGCTTTCATACCATTTCCGCAGCACAGTATTCTCCTCAACAATGCCCAGGTTCATCACTGTGCAGTGCTGTTCCCTGCCGGTTTCGGCGGCATGCCGCAGCAGGCTGCCGCCGATCCCTTCGTGCCTGTATTCCGGCAGCACGGAGAGGTTCCCGAGTTCACATTCCCCGCCGTCCTGCAGCTGCAGTGAATAGTATCCGCGGATCACGCCGTCCGCTTCATCCACATACATCAGCCTGTGCTCGCCTTCCATCTGCCCGGCCAGCTTTTCTTCCGTTGTGGCAAAGGCGGTAAAAAACGGCGCGTTCTCCGCGGTAAAGCCGAATTCGTCCGCAACCGTCTGAAAGCTTTTCCGGATCACCTCTGCACACACCGGCAGGTCTGCACGTTCTGCTTTCCTGATCATCTGTTCATTTCCTCCGTTTCAGTATTTCCGGATACCGCACCTGTATTACAGTTTCACTTCCATGTATCTCCTGAAGGTCCGGAATCCTGCTGCCTCATAGAATGCCAGGGCGCCCCGGTTGAACTCCCACATGTTCAGTTCAACCCTTCTGAAGCCCTTTTCCTTCGCGAAATCAAGGATAAACCGGACCATGGCGCTGGCAGCGCCCTGCCGCCGGCAGCTTTCATCCACAGCAAACTCGTCAATGTCCAGGAAATCCCGCTCAAACATGAACGGATTCTCCGGCCGGTTAATATGGTTCAGCACGGCAAATCCGGCAATTTTACCATTCACTTCCGCCACAACAATCTCCTGCTGCGGATTGTTCCAGATCGCATGGATGTAATCACGGAGTTCGTCGCAGAAACCCGGTTTGAATACATCCGGCACACCGGCCACATGGATATCATTCACCTGTTTGCGCAGCTCGTTCACCCGGTCCAGTTCATTCTCCCGGGCAAAACGCACAACGGTTTCCGCCTTTTCCCGGTGTACCGCAGGCGTCCGGTCGCTCCGGAACGCGGCATACCAGGCCTCATCGCAGATGCCCAGGTTGTTCTTTCCCGCGCCGCGCAGGATGCCTTCCAGCTTCATTCCCGCTTTTTGCATCACCCGGCCGGACTTGGGATTGTTCACATCATGGCAGGCCGCAATCCGGTTGACACCCACCGTATCAAACAGGTAGTCCATCACCGCCCGCAGGGCTTCGGGCATAATGCCGCGGCCCCAGTATTCCCTGCCGAGGCAGTATCCCATATCCGCGGACTCCTTCGCCTCGTCCAGCTTCACCACAGCGATGTTGCCGATTGCCTGGCCGTTCTCCTTCCATTCAATCAGCCACTGGAAAAAGCCGCCGTCCCCGTACCGGGAAGCCCAGCTCTCCAGCACCTTTCGGGTCACATCCGCGTTCGCATGAGTCGGCCAGGTCAGGAATCTTGTCACTTCCGGATCCGAAGCCCAGTTGCGGAACATCTCCTCCGCGTCCTCCGCGCAGCAGCGCCGCAGAATCAGCCTGTGTGTCTCCAGCCTTTGTGTACCGGTCTTGTTCATCATATATCAGTCCTTTCGTTTCAGTATCCAGATCAGGTTGCTTTGGAACCTTGAAGCAGAGGCGGGATCGTTCAGGTCTTCCCTGTCCCCGTTATATCCCCGGTAGATATCAATCACTTCAAACCCGCACAGCCGTGCCAGCAGGAACATTTCCCACCGGTACGTCTGCCGCATCAGCAGCGGGCGGATTCTTTCCCCGATGATTTCGCCGCGGTCATTATATTCCTCAAACTTCCAGTTTCCCGACATCTGCTGCGTAAAGGGGCTGTATGTGATCGCTGTGTAGATCTTTTCCCGGTTTCCCCTGCTGTTGATATACTCCAGCCGGAAGGAATAATCCTCCGGCCCCGTTTTCATCTGCTCCGCCTGCATTGATGGCCACGGATCGAACGTGTTCAGCGTCAGGATACCGCCCGGCAGCAGCTGGTCCCGGAGATTCCGGAGGGCTGCTTCCTGGAGCTTCTGGTCCGGCAGGTGCATGAACCCGCTCCTCGCAATGATTGCCAGCGAGTATTTCCGGCCGGAGGAAAACTTTGTCATATCAGCGGGGATGATATTCAGCTTCAGTCCCATGGCTTCCGCCTTCTTCGCGGCCACCCTGCACATTTCTTCCGACAGGTCCGTGCCGTCCGCATTCATTCCGTGCTCCGCCAGATACAGGAGCACCGCGCCGGTTCCGCATGCCACGTCAACAATACCGCCGGCCCCGTATTTCCGGGCCAGCTCCAGATAGAATTCCTGAAAGTGTTCGTGATGGTCATCATGCGCATACATCACTTCCAGATACCGGTCATAGTTTTCCGCCACGTCCTTGTAATCGTGCAGGTCCATGAGATTTCCCTCCTTTTGCTGGTTTCGGACAAAGTGTTCCGGAGAATAAAAAACGATCACTTATCCGGCGAGAGATAAGTGATCGTCTGATTCCTGGTTTTTCTCCGGGATCTACTTTTCTCTGCACATCGGATAAAGGTACACGAAATAATAACCGTAGCTGGTAGTCGCTTCGGTCGTCCCTGTAGTGTACGCATTGATCCGGTTCAGCGCCATGAGAAAAGCTCCTTTCCGAAAATATTGGTGTGAGTATACTCCGGAACAAAAGCTTCGTCAATACACAATCGGTTTTTTCTTTTTTTCCAATCTTACGGGATTGTAAGAAGAAAGTCACCTGAAAGAAAGGTTCGTCCGGTATGATCATAGCCAAGGAGGGATGAACCAATGGAAACTTATGAGAACACTATTCTGAAATGGATCGGTTATGTCCTGTTTCTGGTTGTAATCGCTGTCCATGTTTTTAATATCGGCGGCAGCAACGCGGAATCCATGGACACACAGCGCACGGTAACTTTCGGAACCTATGAGCAGGACAACAACCCAGACAACGGTCCGGAAGCAATCGAATGGATTGTGCTGGACGAGAAGGACGGAAAAGCCCTGCTGCTGAGCAAATACGGGCTGGATTCACTCCCCTTCCACAGCGGCAGCGATGACGCCGCCTGGGAAAAGAGCTCCCTGCGTTCCTGGCTGAACACCAGCTTTATGCAGGCGGCCTTTACCCCGGAAGAGCAGGCAGCCGTCCAGGTCACAGCTGTCAGCAACGGGGCCGTCCAGGGAAACAGCATGAGCATCGGCAGTGCCGATACCCAGGACCGTGTCTTCCTGCTGAGCTATGCGGAAGCCTGTACACTGTATTTCTCCTCAAACGAAGCCAGGCGGTGCGCTCCGACCAGCTATGCAGTCTCCCGCGGCGCCTGGGCCGATGTGGGCAACACCGTCAGCGGACAGGCATGCGGAAGCTGGTGGCTCCGTTCCCCCGCTGATTCCCTGACAAACGCACTGATTGTGGACTTTGACGGCGGAGAACTGTTCTGCAACATCCACTTCGACAACCACATCGTCCGTCCCGCCATCTGGGTGGATCTGGCGGCGGCGCATTAACCCCCGATCCGGGCGGAAGCCTTTCATCCTGCATGCATGAAAGGCTCCGCCTTTTTTTCTGTCCGGAAAGCTTCCGGTCAGCCGGCCGGAAAAAAACGGTTGACAGGAGGCGGTTCGTTCACTATAATCCGAACCGAAGTGATCGCGCCTGGAGCGGATGATCACTCGGAGGTAGTGTTTGGAGTCTGTTCATTAACGGGGACCATGGTTGAACAAAGTAAGCGGTGACATGACCGCTTGTTTGCTGATGCCATGGTGCGGTACGAACAGATGCCGGGCACTTTTTTTGATGCATTTTTCCGTGTCGCACTCCCCGATCCCTGTTCATGTCAATCAATAAACAGGACAAGAGGGATACCATGACACAGGATATGATAACACTCGGATATGACCGGATTATTCAGCAGCTTCAGGAACAGGCCGTTTCACAGGCTGCACGCCGGCGCCTTGCGGAAACGGAACCGATTCTGCATGAGGGGCTTTGCAGGGCCCGCATGGAAGAAACCACAGCTGCTCTTTATGTAATGGAAAACGCCGGAACTCCGCCCATCTCGGAAACGGATGGAACGGAAACCGGCCTCATTCAGGCTGCACAGGGCAGCATGCTTCTGCCCTCCCAGCTCAGTTCCGTCGCGCGCTTCTGTTCGACAGTCCAGCGGCTGCGCCGGTATCTTCAGAATGCACAGGCATGGAGCGCGGGAATCGCATCCTGGTATACGGAGCTGCCGGATCTGAGCAGCCTCGAAAATGAAATTGAGCGCTCCGTCCGTGAGGACGCTGTCCTGGATGACGCCTCCCCGGCGCTCCGAAACCTGCGCCGCCAGCGGGAGTATACAGAACAGGCAATCCGTGAAAAACTGAATCAGATTCTGTTCCGTCATAAAAAGGAACTGGCGGACAGTTATATTACCCAGCGCAACGGCATTTTTGTGATCCCTGTACAGAAACGCTTCCAGGGCAGTTTCCCCGGCCATGCGGTGGATATCTCCGCCAAGGGAAACACCGTGTTCATGGAACCCTCCGCCGTACAGGAGCTCCGGCAGTCGCTGGACGCGCTGATGATTGATATTGATACGGAAGAGCGGCGGATTCTCTGGGAACTCAGCGACCGGGTCGCTTCCGAAGAAACCGCGCTGAAAGACGCCATCCGGGTAATGACAGACCTGGACATGCTGTTTGCGCGCGCAAAGCTGAGCATGGAAATGAACGCGCGTCCCGCGGAACTGACAGCGGAACGCCGGTTCCGCCTGGTCAATGCCCGGCATCCGCTGCTGAACCGGGAAACCTGTGTTCCGCTGAATCTGGAACTGGCCCTGCCGGATGCCGGCATTGCCGTCACCGGGCCGAACACCGGCGGAAAAACGGTCTGCCTCAAAACAGTCGGCCTGCTGACCATGATGGCCCAGAGCGGGCTGCATATTCCCTGCGGGGAAGGAACCGTCATCGGCCTCATGGACCGGGTCCTGTGCGATATCGGCGACAGCCAGAGCATCACCCAGAACCTGTCCACTTTCTCCGGCCATATGACCAATGTGATCCGCATTCTGGGAGAATGCAGCAGGGACAGCCTGGTCCTGCTGGATGAACTGGGCAGCGGAACGGATCCGGCAGAAGGTTCCGGCCTGGCCGCAGCCATTCTGGAGGAACTGCTCCGGCGCGGCTGCTTCTTCATGGTCACCACCCATGATCCCCAGATCAAGCAATGGGCAGAGCAGACGGAACGGGTGATTTCCGCCCGGATGGCTTTTGACCAGGCCTCCCTGATGCCGCTGTACCGCCTTGAACTGGGCAAGAGCGGGAAAAGCTGCGCAATTGAGATCGCCCGCCGCCTCGGCATGCATGAGGGACTGCTTTCCCGGGCCAGGCAGGTGGCGGATCAGGGTCCGGACAGTACGCCCGAACCGGTGCGGAAGCCGATGCGGATTCCTTCCGGCCGCCTTCAGCGCCTCCGGGAGAAAACCGGCGGGGACTTCGAACGTTTCAGTATGGGAGACAGCGTCCTGCTGCTGCCCGACAAAAAGAACGCGATTGTATATCAGCCCGCGGATGACGACGGCAATGTGGTCATCCAGCTCCAGGGGCAGAAAATGACGGTGCGCCACAACCGGCTGAAGCTGCTGGTTCCCGCGGCGCAGCTTTATCCGCCGGACTACGATTTCTCAATTGTTTTTGATACCGTTGCCAACCGGAAGGCGGCGCATACCATGGACCGGAAGTTTGATCCGGATGCCGTGATCATCCACCGGGAAGGAAAAAAGGAAAACTGACAGCGTCAGAACGGAGAGATAAATATGCTGAGAATCATCAAACCAATGGAAAACAAATACCTGAAACCGTCCCTGGAACTGGTGCAGGAAGTCTTCACCGCATGGGACAGTCCGGAGGAGGCAAAAACCGTCCGGGCCCTGGTGGAGGAAATCCGCGCCAAAAAGTATTACCTGCCGGAACTCGAACTGATTATGGTCGATGAAAACGACCGGATCCTGGGCTATGCCATGTTCTCCCGGTTCCATATTGAAGGGAAATACGAGGATGAACTGCTGATCCTGACCCCGGTCGCGGTCCGGACAGAGTTCCAGCGGCAGCACATTTCCAAAGAGCTGATCGAATACGGTTTCGAAAAAGCTGCCGCACTCGGATACAAGGCAGTCCTTGTGGAAGGTGACCCGAAAAACTACAATCCCAGAGGCTTCGTCACCTCCGCCGATCACGGAATCATCGCCGGGCCGTCCGTGCACCTTCCCCATCCCGCCTGCCTGATGGTCAGGGAACTGGTGCCGGGTGCGCTGGAACACATTCACGGAACCGTGGACTATGCGTTTTATGACGCACTGCATGAAGATGACGGGCATGAAAACCATATGAAACGATGCTATGAACTGGCTGTCAGTGCAGGAAAGAAAGGCTTTGATACCTTCGGCGCCCTGCTTGTGCATAACGGAAAAATCCTTGAGGAAGCCGAAAACACAGCGAACTGGGAAAAAGGCATCTTCGGCCACGCGGAATTCAACCTTGTCCATAAATGCGCAAACAGGTATCCTGATACCGTTCTGAAAGAGTCTGTCCTCTACACCAGCTGCGCACCCTGTGAACGCTGCCTGTGTGCCATTGCGTCCCTGGGAATCGAAAATGTTGTCTTCGGGGTTTCCTACGAAGCCTTTTCAAAGCTGACACCCGGCGATGCGGTTCCGGTTGACCGGGAAGGCCTGCTCCGGGAACTCGGAATCAGGATGAAACTGACCGGTCCGGTCCTGGAGGAGGAAGGCATGCACGTTTTTGAATGGTGGGGCGGTACCTATCGTCCGCTGGAAGAACTGATTGCGGAAATGGCTGAAGTAAAAGCGAAAGCCGCAGCCGGAAAAATGCCTGAATAATTATTTTGATGACATATTGTAAAAAGGAGAATATACACAAATGAAACTCGAACAAATGAACGATTTCTTTGCCGCCCGGGTGGAGGGCTATGATGAGCATATGCGGACAACCATCGAAGGCGCCGATGATTTCTATGCCTATACGGCTTCCCTGCTGCCCGCGGAGACCGGGGCCCGTGTCCTGGACCTGGGCTGCGGAACCGGCCTGGAGCTGGAAGAGTATTTCCGGCTCAATCCGGAAGCGGCTGTGACCGGCATTGACCTTTCGGATGCCATGCTGAACGCGCTGAAAAACAAGTTTCCGGACCGCAGCCTCAACCTGGTCCGGGGATCCTACTTTGATGTCCCCTTCGGGGAAAATGCCCTTGACGCGGCTGTCTCCGTGGAATCCCTGCATCACTTTACCGCAGGACAGAAGGAATCCTTATACACCCGGCTCCATGCCGCCCTGAAGGAAAACGGCTGTTTTGTCCTGACGGATTATTTTGCGGAATCCGAAGAGCAGGAGAAGGAACTCTTCCGGAACCTGAAACAGCTGAAGCTGGAGCAGGGGCTTCCGGAAGACGTATTCTTCCATTATGACACGCCCCTGACCGTTGGGCACGAATCAGCCGCCCTGCGGAAAGCCGGGTTCTCAGAAATCCGGATCATGAAAAACTGGGGCCACACCTTCACACTGCTTGCCGTGCGGTGACCCGATGCCGCCGGTAAAACAACAAACCGGGAGGAACTATGGAATTTTATCATGTCATCTCAGATGTCCCCAAACACGCGGGGGAACACATCATTCTTGATGAAGCCCATCCCAACAGGGTGCATCAGCGGGTATATGCGCAGCTTGGCACAGTGGAGGAGATTTACCGCAATCCGGAAGCATATGCCGGAAAGGAACTGACCCATGAGGTCGACGTTGCCCTCCGGGAGCTGGCGCTGGAAAAAGTCAGGAAGGAGAAGTATCCGCAGTATCCTTCCCGCATGGCATCGCTCTATGTCTCCCGCACTTATCAGGAGGCGGAACAGTGGGGCGATTATTTCGCCCGGATCGGCCGCCCGACCTATGGGATCGCGAAGATCAGGACCAGCGGCCGCTGCTATGTCGGCGATGCCTGTAAATGCTTTGACGGTTCGGTTTGGGAGGAAGAAAACCTGCGCCAGGCGGAAATCTACTGGCTGAACGGCCCCAACGAGGACGGCCGGGAACCAATCACGGAAATCCTGGTGGACGGGGATATTGAGGTGGTTGAAATCCTGAAGGAAATCAACGCGAATATTCCCTGACTCGCGATAAAACAGCCCCCGCTGCATTGTGCAGCGGGGGCTTTCAGCATTCATTCCTTTATTCCGTATTCTCCTGTTCCGGGTATGCTGCCCGGTCCGGGCGCTTATTCCTCACCCAGCAGGTCTTTGATTGTTCCTTCTTTGGAGTCAGGAACCCAGTGGCCCTCCAGGATTGTTTCCGCGTTCGCCGCCGCAAGGGTGGCCGCAAGCGCCCGGACCAGTGCCGGGTCCTTTTCCCAGTTCGGGAAAGTGCCCCCGGTGCAGTCGCCGATAAACAGCACTTTTTCACCGGGAACCTCAATCAGGGTCGAATCGTCCGTATGCGGCGCGGTCACCTGGAACACCCGGATCGGGCAGTTTCCGGCATCCAGCGTCATTTCACCCGTGAATTCCAGGTCCGCGGGAATAATCCGGACCGGCCTGTTTCCGGCATACTCCTTCCGGACGCTCTCATCAAGGGCCAGGAATTCCTCCGGGCCGTTCTTTTCAAGCTTTTCACGGCATTCCCGCAGATACCGGTTCGTCACCGCGTTCGCCAGCGAAAGGCCGTGAATCGCGTGAAGTCCGAAGGAATGATCCCAGTGCCAGTGGGTCAGTACGGTCAGTTGCGGAAGCGGCAGCCCCGCTTCCTCCAGCGCCCGGTAAAACTCCGCCGTGTGGGCGTCCGAATGCCCGGCGTCCACCGCCAGGCTCCAGCGGTCACCCCGGATATATCCCAGGTTCGGACGGTCCCGTTCCTTCTCATGCGGATAGTACCAGATCCGTTCCGTCAGTTGTTCAAGTTTCATATCGGTTAATCCCTTTCTGTGTTTCGTATCAGTCAGGCAGCCCGGACGGATCCTCTTCCGCGCCGATCACATGATGGGGTTGCTCCGGCACAGTGATCCTGTCCGGAACATAGCTCATGTTGAAGTGCTTTCCGTCCGCGCGTTCATAGCCGTCCTTCACCTTTTCCGCGGCATAGTATACTGTTCCGCCCATCAGGCCCGTCCGCTCGCAGCGGTCATCCGTTCCCGCAACAACCCTGGCCACGGTCTCAATCGCCTCATCCACAAGGGAGGCGTCGAAAACCTCATGTCCGCCGTACATCATATCGAATTCCTCCTGGTGCTCCTTCAGGCGCAGCAGGCTCTTCATATATTCGGCAACCGGCAGGCAGTTCGGGAATTCCAGCAGGGTGTTTCCGTTGCAGGCGTCTCCGGTATACGCAATGCGGGTTTTGTGATCAATCAGCACAACGGAACCGGGCGTATGTCCGCCCACCTCCACCACTTCAATCTCCCGGTCCCCGAGGTCAAATACATCTCCGCCGTACAGCGGGAAAACCCGCATGGGCTTCCAGTCCCTGAAGTTGTCATCCGGTTCAATCAGGTCCCGGTATTCCGGCAGCGCCGTTTCCTTTGCCATATCAACAAGCTGCTCTTTCTTCACACCCAGGCCGGTCTGGAAGAAAGCGATATCCTTATGATGAAGCCAGCAGTGGTTGAAGTGGAAGTTTCCGCCGTAATGGTCGGAATGCGCATGCGTATTCACCAGCCGGACCGTTTTGTCCGTCAGGGTCTCACAGAAGCTTTTCAGGTTTCCCAGGCCGATGATTGAATCAATCAGCAGCGCGTAATCCTTTCCCTCGATGAGATAGCAGATGGAATACGAGTTTTCCACAAACGCGTTTTTGATCATCCAGCTTCCGTCCGCGATTTTCTCTGCCCTGAAATAGGGAATTGGGGTTGCCATCCTGTTTTCCTCCGCAATATCTGTATGGGGTTTTCCCGGTTGTTTGCCTGTATCGGATTGTATCATGAAACCACCGGCCCGTACAGACTGTTCACAGTTCCCTGACCGGTTTGTTGACCAGCAGCATCACGGCCGTCAGGGCAAAGCCGAGCGTGCAGGCCAGCAGCAGGGCGGTGGACCCGAGGGACTGCAGCACCGCGCCGGCCAGTACCGAGGCGATCGGTGTCATCCCCTGGGCGCCGATGCTCACCAGGCTGTTGACCTTGCTCAGCTTGTCCCGGTCCACACTGCGCATCATCGCCGTGCTGATGGGAATATTGATAAACGCGAGCAGCAGGCCGACAATCAGGCATCCCGTACAGAACACGGTCAGGAACAGGTTCAGGTTGCTGCCGCGGTCCACCAGCAGCCAGTAGCTGAGAAACAGGCCGATCATGACCGCCGCGTTATAGCACAGGCGTACGGCAATGCTGTAGCCGCATTTTTCCGGCGGTTTCCGGGAACTGAGGATTGCCGCGCCGACCAGGGATCCGATACCGATGCATACGCTGATCACAGAAGACCACAGTTCCGGCGTCAGCAGGCTGTCCAGCAGGTAGGACGGGGCACCAGCCAGGTCTGTCCGGACAAAATAAGGCACGAAGTTTCCGGTAACCGGCGCGGCAAAAAAGTTGATGAACAGCACTGCGCCAAGCAGGGCCAGGATTGCCTTCTTTGTCTTCAGGTATGCCAGTCCGTCGCCCATATCCCGCACGGCCAGCTTCAGCGTCAGCTTCTCCGGGGACGGCGTATGCGCACAGCGGATCAGCGTCTCAGAGACGCCGGAAGCCACAAAGCACAGCCCCACCATAAAGAAAAGCGTATACACCGGCAGGGCGGCATACAGAATGCCGGCAAGCACAATCCCGACAATTCCTTCCAGGGAGCTCTTGATGGAAAAATACGCATTGGCCTGCTGCAGTTTCTCCGGTTCCACGATATGGGGAATCAGGGCGCCGGCCGCGGGCGTGAATATTCCGCTGATCACGTTGCCCAGGATCCCCAGCACAAACAGGATCACAATATGCGCGTCCGGTTCCCGGAACAGCAGCATCAGGGCCGTTGCCAGAAGAATCATTCCGCCCTTCAGGTAATCGCAGACATACATGATCTTCGCCTTGTTGAAACGGTCGCCCAGCACGCCGCCCACCGGGGTGAAAACCAGCAGGGCAGCACCGCACAGCGCCAGGTACAGTCCCTGAAGGAATGCGTTATTGTTGCTGATCTGCAGGATATAAAAACCGACGGAAAAGCTGTACAGCAGCGCGCCAAGTTCCGATACCAGCGCGCCGAGGAAAACCAGCCGGAAGTTCCGGTTGCGGAATACATTTTCTTTTTTCAGGGACTGATTATCCAAGATGGGAAATCTCCTTCCATTGTTGTGTGAAATCAGGATCCTCCAGCAGGGTGAGCAGGTATCTGATACTGTCGGCAGCGGTTGCCCCCAGCGTATCAAATGCGGTGGTCCATTCCGTATTCTCCAGGAACCGCATGGTCTTCAGGGTGTATTCCGGCGTGGAATCAAAGCGGTGCGCATAGTCCGCGGCTTGCACCAGGCTTTCCCGGGCCGCCTCCGGCTGGTTTGTTTTCTCCTGGATATAGCCAAGGACCAGCAGCATCTCCGCAAGGGTCTTGTCCATATATCCCAGCGAATCATCCCGTTTCAGCCCGGTAATCATGTTGTAGCCCAGCATCGCGATGTCCAGTGCCGATGCCCAGTCTTTCCTGGACCGGTAAACAAACAGATAGCCGAGCATCGTGTTGATCATCGTGCTCATGCCGTTCACAATTCCTTCCGAAAGGTACGGAACCGCTTCCTCCGGGCGGTTCATGAACACAGCGAGCGTTGAACCGATCTGGTCGCTGAAATGGCAGTCCGCATTATGCTGCTTCATCAGTTCCAGTGCTTTTTCAAGCTCCCCCAGGATTCCATAGGCAACAGACATCTGTCCGCAGATCGTGGCTTCGCTGATGCGCGGATTGTCATTCTGCGGAAGCAGCATCCTGGCCTGCTCCAGCAATTCCAGCGCACGGCGGAGAATTGCGGGATCGTGGTTGCTTCCGCCGTATGCCAGGTACGCCGAGGCACTGGCCTGGACGACTTTGAATGAGTGGGGATATCTGGCCAGGGCTTTCTCCGCCTCCGTCAGGGCGGCCGGGTCATGTTTCTGGCAGTACATCAGGATCCGGTCCAGGACAGCATACAGCCCGTTGTCCTTCATCCGGTATCCCAGCAGCACATCCACCGAAACATCAAAAAAATCCGCCAGTTCCATGATCAGGGCCAGTTCCGGCGTGGACAGCCTGGTTTCCCATTTATGCACCGCACCGACCGTCACGCCGAGCGCTTCAGCCAGCTGTTCCTGGGTCATTCCTTTCTGTTTCCGGAATGTCCGGATATTCTCTGCCAGTTTCGTTTCCATCTTTCACACTCCTCATTCCGCGGTTCGCAAAAGCCGGACCGGAGCCTGCTACAGCGGCAGTTGTCTCCGGTCTCATGGGGGTCAGGCTTATTATATGTCAGAAGAAAGGCAGTTAAAAGATATTTTCAGTATGATTTGAACACAATTTATTATACCGTTGGTATAATTCCGCTGTTTCCGGCAGGAAACTCACAGTTCCGACAGGCTGCTGATAATCCGGTCCTCCTGTCCCGTCCTGCTGACGCAGGTTCCCGGCTGCAGGAGAAGCAGGGCTTTGACGCCCGCGTCCTTCGCGCACAGCACATCGATCGTCCGGTCACCCGCATACCAGGTCTGAGCAGGATCCAGTCCGTATTTCTCCAGCAGGTACCGCACCCCGTCGCCGGAGGGTTTCGGGGCAAACCGGTACTCTGACGTCACAACCTCCCGGAAGCAGTCCAGGATGCCCAGCCTGCGCAGGATCGGCTGGGAGGATTGCCCCCTGTGCGTATAAACAAAATGGACCGCTCCGGCTTTCCGGAGCCGCTCCAGCGCTTCCGCAGCGCCGTCAATCAGCGTGATCCGGTCATCTGTCTCATGGGTATAGCGGCGGTACTGTGCCAGCAATTCCTCAAATGTCTTCCCGCTGCGGGCGCTGACACTCCTCATGTACCCGCTGACAGAGTCCTGCTTCACTGCCCTATGCACCGCTGTTTCTTCATCATACTCACCCGCGTCAGCTGCCGTCCTGGCTGCCGCCGCGGTGATCATTTCATAGGAATCCAGCAGTGTCCCGTCCAGATCCCAGATATATGCTGTCATTTTCTGTCCCTTTCATCCCTGTGTGCGCTTCATGTTCATGCCGAACGGATTTACTCTAGCAAAAAGCCCGGCATTCCGCAATACACGATCAAAAACAGATTGCACAAACCGGTTTCTCCATGGTAGCATGAAGCGGACAATCCGGTTCAGAACGGGGGGATGACAGATGGAGCCTTTTATCCGTACGGCACAGTACTATGAAACAGACAGGATGGGTGTCATCCATCATGCCAACTATATCCACTGGATGGAGGAAGCGCGGATCAGTTTCCTGGACCGGCTGGGCTTTCCCTATGCCGCCATGGAGGAAAAAGGCATCGTTTCCCCGGTCAAAGCCGTTTCCTGCGAATACAAAAACCCCTGCACCTTCGGCGACCGGATCAGCATCACGGTCTCCGTTGAATCCTTCAACGGCGTTGTGATGGCCCTGCGCTACCGGATGCTCAATGAACAGGGCGCCGTTGTCTGCGAAGCCGCTTCCGAACATGTTTTTCTCAACCGTGAAGGCCGGTTTGTCCGGCTGAAGCGGGAAATGCCCGAATTCTGTGAAGCCATTGAAAACGAAATGAAAGGATCCAGCCCCGAATGAAAGAGCAAAAGAAACTGTCCTTCACATCTGACTATATGGAAGGCGCCCATCCGCTGATCCTGCGGAAGCTGGCGGAAACCAACCTGGAGAAAACCGCCGGCTACGGGCTGGATGAATATTCCGAATCCGCCAGGAAAAAGATCCGTGCCGCCTGCGGCACCCCGGAGGCTGATGTCTTCTTCCTGGCAGGCGGAACCCAGACCAATGCGGTCATGATCAGTGCGCTGCTGCGTCCCTGGCAGGGCGTTATTTCCGCCGGAAGCGGGCACATCAGCGTCCATGAAGCCGGCGCAATCGAATACGGCGGACATAAGGTGCTGGCGCTGCCCCACCATGACGGCAAAATCACTGCCGAAGCCGTCAGGGACTGCTTGGAAACATACCTTCAGGACGCAAACCGGGATCACATGGTCATGCCCGGCATGGTCTACCTTTCCCATCCCACGGAATACGGCACCCTCTATTCCCTGGCGGAACTCCGGGCCATCAGCGAAGTCTGCCGCCGGTATCAGATTCCCCTTTATCTGGACGGTGCCCGGCTGGCCTATGCCCTGGCCTGTCCGGAAAATGACATTACCCTGCCTGATCTCGGCATGCTCTGCGATGCCTTCTATATCGGCGGAACCAAGTGCGGCGCCCTGTTCGGGGAAGCAGTTGTCATTCCCGACCGCCGTGCCGTCCCCCACCTGTTCACCATGATCAAACAGCACGGCGCGCTGCTGGCAAAAGGCCGGATTACCGGCATTCAGTTTGACGTGCTCTTCACGGATAGCCTGTATCTGCAGATCGGCCGCCCGGCGATCGAAGCCGCTGCCCGGATCCGGGAAGCGCTTGCCGCCAAAGGCTATGACCTGACCCCGCCGTCCCCGACCAACCAGCTTTTCCTCCGCCTGGACAAGGCGCAGGCAGCTGCCCTGTCCGAAAAAGTGGAAATGAGCTTCATCGAGCAGACAGACGACGGGCGCGTCATCATGCGCATTGTCACCAGCTGGGCAACCACCCCGGAAGAGGCGGATTGCCTGATTGCCTGCCTGTAAGGTTTATCCCGATAGAATCCTGCGGTCCGGATGTTCCGGACCGCATTTTTTGTTCGTACAAATTTATGTTGACTTAGAGTAAACTTCAACCTGTAAAATACCAGGTAACGGTCTGAACTGAATACCAATGACTTTAATACCGTATATCAGGAGGATTATCATGGAAAAATGGATCCGTGCACGCTTTCTTCCCGGTCTGCCGCTGGGCAGTGACGGCCGCCGTGTCACAGCGGGAAAGGAACATATCGCCCTGTCCCGGAGGGCTGCCCGGGAGGGCATGGTGCTGCTGAAAAACGAAGGAAATGTCCTGCCGCTGCAGCGCGGATGCAAAGTGGCCCTTTTCGGCAAGGGAACCATTGATTATGTGAAGGGCGGCGGCGGAAGCGGAGACGTCATTGTGCCGTATATCCGGAATCTGTATGAAGGGTTTGCGGAAATCTGCGGAGCGGAATCCGTCTTCCCCGGCACCGTCCAGTTTTATCAGGACTATGTGTCCGCCCGCTACGCGGAGAACTGGGCGCCCGGTATGGTCGCGGAGCCGCCGGTGCCCGAAGCGCTGCTCCGGGAAGCCCGGGAATTCACGGACACCGCCGTGATCTCCATCAGCCGGTTCTCCGGCGAAGCCTGGGACCGTAAATCCTCCCGGGCCGTCATCACCCGGCAGGAACCGGTCACCGGTGACACGGTCAGCATGAGCGATGTACTGTTTGAAAAAGGAGATTTCTATCTTTCCGAAGCGGAACAGCGCATGGTGAAGACAGTAAGCGAAGCCTTCGAAAAGACCGTCGTGGTCCTGAACACCGGCGGAATCATGGAAACCGCATGCTTCCGGGACAATCCCCGGATCCAGGGCCTGCTGCTGTCCTTCCAGGGCGGTATGGAAGGCGCCTGTGCCGCGGCTGAACTGTTGGCCGGCCTGTACTCCCCCTGCGGAAAACTGCCGGATACCTGGGCCGCGGACCTGGAAGATTACCCGGGCTGTGCTGACTTCTATGAAAGCGACAAATATGTGAATTACACCGAGGATATCTTTGTCGGTTACCGGTATTTTGAAACCATTCCCGGCGCCGCCGGCAAAGTGGTTTATCCGTTCGGTTTTGGCCTCAGCTATACTCAGTTCTCCCTGTCCGGGGAGAAGGTCACCGTCACCGAAGATCAGGCGGAAGCTTCTGTCCTGGTCACCAACTCCGGAAACTTCCCCGGCCGGGAAACCGTCCAGGTCTATTACAGTGCCCCGCAGGGCAAACTGTCCAGGCCTGCCCGGGAACTGGCGGGCTACCGGAAAACCCGGCTGCTTCAGCCCGGCGAATCCGAACAGGTCACCGTCTGCTTCCCGCTCTCCCAGATGGCAAGCTATGACGACCTGGGCAAGGTTGCCAAATCCGCCTGGATTCTGGAAGCGGGGGAATACCGTTTCTTCATCGGAACAAGTATCCGCGCCGTGAAGCAGGCAGCGGAAACCTGGGCCCTGCCTGAAAACCGGATTACCGAACAGCTGACAGCCCGCATGGTTCCTTCCTGCCTGGAAAAGCGCCTGCTGGCGGACGGAAGCTATGAGGCGCTCCCCGTCTCGCCCTGCAATGACTGCAGCGCATCGGTCCTGCCGCCCATGACCAAGGATGAAATCAATTCCCTGCCGGGAACACGCGGCGTGCCCCGCCGTCCGGACTTCGGCCACGGCGATCCTGTGAAGCTTCAGGCTGTGGCCGACGGAAAGGTCACCCTGAAGGAGTTTGTCGCGGCGCTTCCGGATGAGGACCTCGCTTTCCTGCTGGGCGGCCAGCCCAATGTAGGCCTGGCCAACACCTTCGGTTACGGAAACAATCCTGTCTTTGGGATCCCGTCCATTATGACAGCGGACGGCCCTGCGGGCATCCGGTTCGCACAGGAACTGGGCGTTACCACCACCGCCTTCCCCTGCGCTACGCTGCTGGCTGCCTCCTGGGACCCGGAGCTGCTGCATGAAGTCGGCGCAGCCGCCGCCCTGGAAGCAAAGGAAAACAACATCATGGTCTGGCTTGCTCCCGGTGTGAACATTCACCGGAATCCCCTGTGCGGCAGGAACTTTGAGTATTACTCCGAGGATCCCCTGCTGGCAGGCAAACAGGCGGCTGCCCTGATCCGGGGCGTCCAGTCCAACGGAATCGCGGCCACACCGAAACACTTTGCCCTGAACAACAAGGAAACCAAGCGCCGCAACAGCGACTCCCGCGCTTCGGAACGGGCCATCCGGGAGATTTACCTGAAACAGTTCGAAATCCTGGTGAAGGAAGCCCACCCCTGGTCCATCATGTCCAGCTACAACATTATCAACGGCCACCGGGCCAGTGAAAACAAAGACCTGCTGACCGGCATTCTCCGGGAGGAATGGGGATTTGACGGCATGGTAACCACCGACTGGTGGACCTTCGGAGAACACTATAAGGAAGTGGCTGCCGGCAATGACATGAAGATGGCCACAGGTTTCCCGGACCGCCTGCTGGAAGCAAAGGAGAAAGGCGCCTTAACCCGGGAAGAGATGGAAACCGCTGCGGAAAATATCCTGCGGCTGATTCTGAGAATTGAATAAACCGGCTCAATCATAAAAATTTATCAGGGAGGGAATAAAAATGGCAGGCATCGTCGGAACAAATCTCGTTGCTCAGGTCGGATTTATTGTGAAGGATATCGAGGAGACCAAACGGAAATGGGCCGCGTTTCTCGGCGTGGATGTCCCGGAAACCCAACCCTGCGGCGACTATGCTGTAACCCGGACTGTTTTTGAAGGGCAGCCCGCCCCGAAGGCCAATTCCCTGCTGGCGTTCTTCGATGTAGGCCCCGGTCTGCAGCTTGAGCTGATCCAGCCCAATGAAGAACCCTCCACCTGGCGGAATTTCCTGAATGAACACGGGGAAGGCATGCATCACCTGGCTTTCCAGGTCAAAGACTCCAAAGCGCAGGTTGCCAGTGCGGAAGCTGCCGGCCTCCGGCTGGTACAGCACGGCACCTACGGGAATGGAAACGGCGAATACAACTACCTGGAAGCGCCGGACCTGAAGTGCATTGTCGAACTGCTGGAAAGCTATAACCACTGACATCCCGGAATCAATGCCGTTCACATAACACGGAAGGAGTGATTTCTGCTTGCTGATTCAGAATGCTTCCTGGATCACAATGGACCGGGCCGCCTCTGTGGTGGTACCGGTATTTCGCAAAACCTTCCCTGCAGGATCCCCCGTTCGTTCTGCCGTACTGGAAGTCACCTGCGACGGCGTGTATGAAGCAGTGCTGAACGGCCGGCGGGTCGGCAGTTTTATCCTTGCCCCGGGCTGGACGGAATACCGCAGGCGCCTGCAGGTACAGTCCTATGACATCACCGGGCTGCTGGCGGAGAACAACACGCTGGAAATCACCGTCGCCAACGGCTGGTTCCGCAGAACCAATGCGCCATGGACCGGAACCCGGAATCCTGACGAGTTCCTTCCGGCCATGCTCATTGCCGCCCTTCACCTGGTCCGGGAAGACGGCAGTGAAGAAACCTTCCTGACGGATGAGTCCTGGGAGGTATCCGAAAGCACCGTCACCCTCAGCGGAATCTTTCTCGGTGAGGACGTGGATATGACCCGGGAGCCTGCATTTGTCCCGGCAATAACCTGTGATTTCCCGAAATCCATGCTGGTCCCCCAGGAGGGGCCGGAAGTGCATGAACAGGAAACCGTATATCCCTGTGCTTCCTTCCGGACACCCCGGGGAGAATGGGTCATCGATTTCGGACAGAATCTGACCGGTTATATGGCTTTCGACCTGGAAGCCCGTGCCGGGGAACGGCTGTCATTTTCCACCGCCGAAGTCCTGGACAGGGAAGGTAATTTCTACACAGCCAATTACCGTTCTGCCCGAAGCCAGCTTCATTATATCTGCCGGGACGGTTACCAGTCCTATAAGCCCCGTTTCACCTTCTTCGGTTTCCGGTACCTGCGGATTGATGAAGCGCCGGAGGGCTTCTCCGCTGACCGGGTCCGGGCCGTTGTGCTGCATTCCGAGATGAAGCGGACCGGATGGCTGGAAAGCAGCGACAGCATGCTGAACCAGCTGTTCAGCAATATCCTCTGGAGCCAGAAAGGCAACTACCTGGATATTCCCACGGACTGCCCCCAGCGGGACGAACGGTACGGCTGGACCGGGGACGGCCAGATCTTCTGCCGTACCGCCACATACCAGTACGATGTACGGCAGTTCTTCCGCAAATGGCTGGCGGACGTCCGGGCAGCGCAGCACGAAAACGGCTGGGTCCCCGAAGTGGTTCCCAGTCTCACTGCCTACAAACCCGGCGGAGGCGCCTGGTCAGACGCGGTCACAATCATTCCCTGGCAGCTGTACCAGACCTATGGGGATCTTTCATTCCTGTCGGATATGTATGATGCCATGGAGAAATGGATTGCGTATATTCCCACGGTCTCCACAACAGAAAACCTGTGGACAGGCTGCTGGACTTACGGCGACTGGCTGGCGCTTGACGCACCGGAAGATTATCATCCGGCCACCATCGAGCTGGCCAAGCGCGGTTACAGCAATGATGACCTGATCTGCAGCGCGTTCTATGCCAATTCCGTCAGCATCGTAATCCATGCCGGCAGGCTGCTGGGCCGGGATGTCAGCGCATATGAAGCGCTGTATGAACGCATTGCCGCCGCCTATAAAGCCCGGTTCGGCGGGTGCCTGAATACCCAGACGGAAAAAGTGCTGACCCTTCACTTTAACCTGGCAGATCATCCGCAGGAGCTGGCGGATGTCCTGGCGGAGCAGATCGTTGCCTGCGGAACCAAACTGCAGACCGGCCTTCTGGGAACCCCGTACCTGCTTCATGAGCTGAGCCGCTACGGGCATTCGGATATCGCCTGGTCCCTCCTTCTGCGCAGGGAATACCCCGGCTGGCTGTATTCTGTCTCAAAAGGCGCCACCACCGTATGGGAACACTGGGACGGCATCCGCCCGGACGGCACCTTCTGGGACGACGATATGAATTCCTATAACCATTATGCATACGGTTCCGTCGCGGACTGGGTGTTCGGTGTGGCCTGCGGCATTCAGCCGGCTGAACCCGGCTTTGCCCGCGTCCGGATCGCCCCGCAGCCCGACCCGCGTCCGGGCAGCCTTTGCGCGGTACTGGATACGGTGCATGGACGGATCCGTTCCTTCTGGAAATATACCGGCCAGGGCATCCGGTATGAGATTGACACACCGGTCCCGGCGGAAATCATTCTCGGCGGAAAATCCCGGATGGTCGGAAAAGGACGTTATGTTTTCGGTGAAGCGGACTGATCCGGCGTCTGTGGGAGAAAGGAAGAAAAAATGGAAAAGAAACTGAAGGTCCTGATGCTGAACGGCAGCCCCAGAAAAAACGGGAACATCGCCCTGGCATTTCATGAAATGGAACAGGTTTTTGACGAGTGCGGTGTCGAATATGAGAACATCCAGCTCGGCAGGATGGATATCCGGGGCTGCATTGCCTGCGAATCCTGCCGCAGGAACGGAAAATGCGCCTTCGACGATATCGTCAATGAACTGGCAGTCAAACTGGAAGCCGCCGACGGGCTGGTCATCGGCTCCCCGGTATATTTCGGTTCCGCCAACGGAACGCTGATGTCCGCACTGCAGCGCCTGTTCTACAGCACTTCCTTTGACAAGAGCCTGAAAGTCGGCGCCAGCGTAGTCAGCGCCCGGCGTTCCGGCTGCACCGCCACCTTTGATGAGCTGAACAAATTCTTTACACTGGCAAATATGCCTGTCGCCACCAGCCGGTACTGGAATAACATCTACGGCTGGGATCCCGGGGAAGGCCGGGCCGACGATGAGGGACGGCAGGTCATGCGCGTGCTGGCAAGGAACATGGTGTTCCTGATGCAGAGTATCGTCCTCGGCAAAAAAGAACTGGGGCTTCCCAAACCGGAGGAACCACGCGTATGGACAAATTTTACGCGTTGATTGCAAGAAACTTCACAGGAGGAACTTCCCATGAGTTATGAAAACCAGACCCTCGGCACCGTACTCAGTGATCCGCGGATCGCGCCGGTCGCCGCTGACGCAATCCGCAACCGGGACCTGAAGCAGGAACCCCTGTGGGATAAAACGCTGCTGCAGCTGAAGACGGAGCACTTCTTCTCCGGCGAAATCGCCCTCGGCTTTGAACGGCTGTTCCGTGCCGCCGGCACGGGCGCCTGGTATTATCCGCTGTACAGCGAAGCCGAATGCGCGGAAAACCCTGCCCGGAAGGGGACAAACATTGTCTGGTTCCCGTCGGATGATCCTGCGTCGGATGAACGGCCCTTCATCCTGGTGGTCCCCGGCGGCGGCTTTGTCAACGTCTGGAACCTGACCGAGGGCTGGCCGATCGCGGAGCAGTTCAACCGGCTCGGCTACCATGCATTCATCCTCACCTATCAGGTGGACGGCAGTGAAAAACTGCTGGAAAAAAACATGGAGGATTTTGCCCGGGCCCTGCAGCTGATCGCAGGCAATCAGAAAACGTTCCATGTGCAGCCTGACCGCTATATCACCTGCGGTTTCTCCGCCGGCGGATACCTGATCAGCCTCTGGAACACAGGGAAAGGGTATCCGCACTTTGGCCTTCCCAAACCGCAGGCTGCCTTCCCGGTCTATCCCTTTGTCAGCCCGAAGCTGGATGTTTCCGGTGACCAGCCGGAAACGGATACGGAAGAGGATCTGCAGGAAGATGTCCGCCTGTACGGCTGTCCTGTCTGGGATGCGGTCAACACGGAGTACGAGGTTCCGGAGCATGCCGAAGGCTTCCCGCCCTGCGCGCTCTTCCTTGCGGCGGGGGATGAACTGGTCAGTCCCGACCATTCACGCGTCCTGGCCGCGGCGCTGGAAAAGCTGGGCATTCCCTGCCGGCTGGAGATCGGTCCTGAGGGCGGCCATGGGTTTGCGGACGGATCCGGCATGTGCATGGCCGGATGGCCGGAACGGGCTGTCCGCTGGTACGAATCACTGAAAGCCTGAACCCATTGTCCGGCAGCCGGTTCAGCATTGATCATCCGGAACAGATTACAGAACAGCAGGAGGTACACGCATGGACGGAACTTTCTCCCTGGCTAAAGCCTATGAAAAGTATTTCAGAATCGGCGCAGCCGTTTCACCCCGGCAGATTGACGCGCATCATGACCTGCTTCTTCAGCATTTCAACAGCCTCACGGCGGAAAATGAAATGAAATATGAACCTACCGAACCGGAGGAAGGCAGGTTCAGCTTTGAAAAGGCCGATGCCGTTGTCGCCATGGCCAGGAAAATGGGGGTAAAAATCCGTGCCCATGCACCGGTCTGGCATAACCAGACGCCTGCCTGGATGTATCTGGACGGCGGCCGTCCCGCCGCGCCTGAACTGATTTATGAGCGGATCGACGCCCACAGCAAAGCCCTGTGTGAACGGTACGGCCGGGATGTATACGCCTGGGATGTGGTCAACGAAGCGACCCGGGACGGCGAATTCGACCCGGAGAAGTTTCCCGGGGAAAGCCCGGTTTACCGGAACAGTGAATACTTTAAACTGTGCGGTGCCGGCTTTATTGAAGCCGCCTTCCGTTCCATGGATAAATACGCGCCTGACGCGCAGCTATTCTACAACGACTACAGCGAATGTGTTCCGGAAAAACGGGACCGGATCATCCGGCTGATCCGGAATCTGCAGGAAAAAGGCTGCCGCGTGGACGGAATCGGTATGCAGCAGCACCATTTCTCGGCCCCGGATTATGATGAAATCAAGCGCTCCATTGAAATGTATGCCGCCCTGGGCCTCCGGATCCATATCACCGAACTGGATATTTCCATGATGGCCACCGTCAACGGAGGGGCGGAGCGCCTGAAACCGGGAGACCCCGGATTTGAGGAATATATCCGGGAAGCGCAGAAAGCCACGCCGGAAAAGCTGGCCATGATCAGCGATATCTATGTAAAGCTGTTTGAGATCTACCGCAGTTATGCCGATGTGATCGACTGCGTCACCACCTGGGGAATCGCGGACGACTATACATGGCTGGATTTCTTCGGCTGGAAACCGGGCACCCCGATTATCAAGCAGCATCCCCTGCTGTTTGATGAAAAGGAACAGCCGAAGCCCTGTGTTTATCAGCTGATTGACGCTGTCAAGTAATCCAAGCCTGCAGATAAAGGACTAATACTGATTCATGAAATCATCTCTGGCAAAAAAAGCTTTCCTCACTTCGCTTCCGGTTATGGCCGGATACATTGTGCTGGGAATCGGTTTCGGCATCCTGCTTCGCGGCGCGGGATACGGCCTGCTCTGGGCCTTGGCGATGAGCGTCCTCATCTACGCCGGGTCCATGCAGTATGTGGGAATCGGCCTGCTGGCCGGCGGTGCCGGTGTGCTCACCGCCATCCTGACCACCATCATGGTCAATGCCCGTCATCTGTTCTACAGCATTTCCATGATTGACCGGTACAAGGATGCCGGGCCCTATAAGCCCTACCTCATCTTTGCCCTGACGGATGAGACATATTCCCTGCTCTGTGACGGAAATGTCCCCGGTGCGTCCAATGCCCCGCTGTACCGCTTCCTGGTTTCCCTGTTCAACCAGTGTTACTGGATTACCGGAAGCCTGCTGGGAAACCTGCTCGGCGCGGTGCTTCCCTTTTCCACCACCGGGATCGAGTTTTCCATGACCGCCCTGTTCATCGCTTCCTTCACCGAACAGTGGCTCCGCACAAAGAACCATTTCCCCGCGTTGACCGGCTTGTTTTCCACCCTTCTCTGCCTGCTGGTCTTCGGTCCGGAGCAGTTCCTCATTCCGGCTATGCTGCTGATCACCCTGGTACTGACCCTGGCCAGGGGCCGGATGGAAGGGAGGAATGCCTGATGGACGGAAATGCCCACGCCGCGCTGCTGGTGGCTGTTATGGCGCTGTTCACCATGCTGCTGCGCTTCCTGCCCTTTCTCGTTTTCCGGAAAAGCACACCGCCTTACGTCGCTTATCTGGGTAAAGTGCTCCCTGCCGCCATCATCGGCATGCTGGTGGTCTACTGCCTGAAGGACACCGTCCTGACCCGTGCTCCTTTCGGAGCACCGGAAATCATCTCCGCCGCAGCTGTGATCGCGCTGCAGTGCTGGAAGAGAAACTCCCTGCTGAGTATTCTTTCCGGAACCGTCTGCTATATGCTGCTGGTCCAGCTGGTTTTTTAGGAAAAGCAAACCGCCTTCCTTACGGGAAGGCGGTTTTGATTATTCATGATAATGCCGCTGCCTGCTGTTTACTGTTTTCCGTTCTGGCTGGCTTCGTAGGCGTTCAGCTTCTCGGTAAAGAAGTTCAGCTTCCAGGTCACTTTCTCCAGGTACTTCTGCATTTCCTCCATCCGGGCAAGCACCCGTTCCCGATGCTCCCGCAGCAGCTCCACCCGCTCCTTCAGCGTATGGTCTCCCTGCCGGGTCAGCTGCACAAACTGGGCAATCTCCTGGATGGACATGCCGGTGTTTTTCAGGCAGCAGATCAGTCCCAGCCTTTCAAGATCCTCGTCCGTGTACTGGCGGAACCCGCCCTGGGTGCGCTCCACTCCGGAAATCAGTCCCTCTTTCTCATAATAGCGCAGGGTATGTGCGGAAAGACCTGTCTTTTTACTTACATCCTGAATAGAATACATGCTTATCCTCTCCTGACCGGTGACTTAGAGTATACTTTAAGGATCACCGACATTTTACATATATTGGTATTCTTTGTCAACGGAGCCCTTGTCAGGCAATGCCTTCTGCTGCGGCTCCCTGGATTTTGTTCATCCGGGCATAGCTGCCGCCAAGGGCTGCCAGTTCCTCATGGGTGCCTTCTTCCGTCACCCTGCCCTCTTCAATCACAAGAATCTTGTCCGCGTTCCGGATCGTGGACAGCCGGTGCGCGATCGCGATAATTGTCCGGGTTCCGGCAATCCCGGCAATGGCTTTCTGGATCTGCTGTTCTGTTTCCACGTCCACCGACGCGGTTGCCTCATCCAGGATGATAATCGGGGACTTGCGCAGAATAGCGCGCGCGATGGCGACGCGCTGCTTCTGCCCGCCGGAAAGCCGCAGCCCGCGCTCGCCAACCTGAGTATCGTATCCGTCCGGCATCGCCAGGATATCCTCATGGATATTGGCAGCCCGGGCAGCTTCCCGGATTTCCTCCATGGTTGCTTCCGGCACGGCATAACCGATGTTTTCCGCAATGGTTCCGTTGAACAGGAAGGTGTCCTGCAGCACGGGGGAAATACACCGCCGCAGGCTCTCCAGCGTTACGTCGCCGATATCGTGTCCGTCGATCAGGATCTGTCCCGCGGTCGGTTCATAGAATCGGGAAATCAGCTGGGTCAGCGTGGTCTTGCCCACGCCTGTCGGCCCTACCAGCGCCAGCATCTTTCCGGGTTCACAGTGGAATGACACATCCCGGAGCACCGGAATATCACTGCTGTAGGAAAAGCTCACATGGTCAAAGACGATATCGCCGTGCACTTCCTTCAGCGGAACAGCCGACGGTTTGTCCTGAATCTCACAGGGCGTATCCAGTACAGCAAGCACGCGCTCAGCGCCTGCCATGGACTGCTGCATGTTCTCCAGCAGGTTGGCCAGGCCGGTAACCGGCCCGTAGAACAAGCCCAGATACAGCAGGAAGGCAACAATATCTTCCACATGGAGTCCTTCCCTGTATGCAAGATACCCGCCGAAGCCCACCACCAGGATTGTTCCCAGGGAGGAGATAAACTCCACCGACGGATGGAAAATCGCGCTGATCTTCAGTGCCTGCAGCATCGCCCGGATATGCTCGAAATTCCGTTCATCCACCTTCCCGGTTTCATATTCTTCCCGGCCGAAAGACTGGATTTCATGAATACCGGACAGGTTATCCTGCAATTTGCCGTTGAGCTCGCCCATCTTTTTCTGCGACACACGGAAATAAGGCCGGACCTTCTTGGCGAAGATCACCCCGGAAACCAGGATCAGCGGAATCGGCGCGCAGGTAATCAGGGCCAGCTTCGGGTTAATGGTCAGCAGCACCGCCAGCACACCGAGGAAAGTCACCAGATTGGTAATGCTCTCCGGAATCATATGGGCATAAAGCAGCTCAAAATCCCGTGTGTCATTCACCACCCGGCTCATCAGGTCACCGGTCTGCTTGTCATGGAAATAGCCCAGATGCATCCGCTCCAGCTTGTCATAGGTTCTGGTGCGCAGGTCGCCCACCAGGTACCACGCGGCCTTGTGCGCCAGGAAGTTGCTCAGGAAGCGGAACAGGATCCGGAGCAGGTACAGCCCTACCAGGACCGCGGTCAGCACGCCGATCCGCTGCAGGCCCGCCTCATCCACGCCCCGTTCCACAATACCCGTCATGGCGGAGAGCTCTTTCGGCGCAGCCAGGTTCACTGCCGTCAGCCCCAGCGTAGCCAGGATCGCGATGATATAGAGTGTTTTGTACCGAATGGCCTCCCGGCTCAGTCTCCACAGCATTTTCATGGAATACCCCCTGTTTTCCGGACGGAATCCTGTGCCGGTCAGTACCCGATTTCTTTCAGGATCCGGTCGGTCACCCTGGCGGTCAGAAGGCTGAACGCTTTGGATACATGAGGCTGTTCCCCGAACAGGATGCAGCGGCTCAGCTGCTCCGCCTCCAGCGCGTAATTGTTCGGTGCAGTCACGGTCTTTGTCTCGCTGACGCCGTTCCGGATAATGGTATACGGAATCTCACCGCACTGGTTGAACTCCACCGGGGAGACGATCTCTCCCAGCGTTCCGTGAATATGGAAACGGTCCAGCCTGCCGGTCGGCAGCAGCATGCCGCAGTCCAGGTTGGCTACTGCGCCGTTCCCGTATAGCAGCAGCGCTGAGGTAAACAGGTCAATCTGTTTCTCTGAGAACTGGGCTGTTGCCCGGATCGTATCCGGTTCCTTCCCCAGCATCCACATGGCCATGCTGATGGCGTAGCATCCCAGGTCATACAGTGCGCCGCCGTAGGTTTCCTTCCGCAGGCGGATGTCGGTATCAGGCCGCCGGCCGGTAATAAAGGCGGATTCAAAATAGCGGATGTCGCCGATCGTCCCGGCGTCCAGTTCCGCCTTCACCGCCTGCACAAAGGGACTGTGGAGATAGGCAAAAGCTTCCATCAGGAGCACGCCGTTCTCCTCCGCCGTCCGGAACATCTCCTCTGCCTGCGCTTCAGAAACCGCCAGCGGCTTTTCGCACAGCACATGCTTTTTCGCCTTCAGCGCCTTCACCGACCACTCACAGTGAAGATCATTGGGCAGCGGGATATAGACCGCCTCCACCTCCGGATCGTTCAGCAGCTCGTCATAGCTTCCGTAGGCCTTTTGGAATCCGAAGGCCTGCTGGTAATCCCTTGCTTTTTCGATTTTCCTGCCGGCAATGGCATACAGCTCGCAGTGCTCCGCCAGCTGCATTCCGGGAATGGTCTGTCCCCTGGCGATATCCGCCGTCCCCAGAACGCCCCACTTCACTTTTTTCATTCGTCAGATCCTCCTGTCCTCATTTCCTGCGGATTGTTCGTACAAATTTTTTCTCAGACTATTGACTTAGAGTTAACTTTAAGGATTATCATCATTTTACACGAGATCCAAAGCTGTGTCAATTACCTCAGAAACGTGTTTCAGGAAAGGACGGAGGATCATGAATAATTTCACTTTCTATTCCCCAACCTGTTTTGTTTTCGGTAAAGATGCGGAAAACCGTGCCGGTGAAATGGTCCGGCGCTTCGGCGGCAGCCGGGTGCTGATCCATTACGGCGGCGGCAGTGCCGTGCGCTCCGGCCTGATCGACCGGGTCAGAGCCTCCCTGGAAGCCGCGGATATTCCCTGCTTCCTGCTCGGCGGCGTCAGGCCCAATCCCCGCAGCGGACTGGTCTATGAAGGCATTGACCTGTGCCGGAAGGAAAAGATCGACTTTATCCTGGCCGTCGGCGGCGGAAGCTCCATCGACTCCGCCAAAGCCATTGCGGCCGGTACGGTCTATGACGGTGATTTCTGGGACTTCTACAGCGGAAAGCCCATCACGGAAGCGCTTCCCGTCGGCACAGTGCTCACCATTGCCGCTGCCGGCAGCGAAGGAAGCCCGGACAGCGTGATTACCCTGGAGGACGGCATGTTCAAGCGTGGCGCTAGCGGGGACGCCATCCGGCCGAAGTTCTCCATCCTGAACCCCGCCCTGACCCAGACCCTGCCTGCTTACCAGACAGCCGCCGGCATCACGGACATCATGGCCCACCTGTATGAGCGCTACCTGACCAACACGCCGGAAGTGGAAGTCACCGACCGGCTCATCGAAGCGCTCCTGCTCACCATGATCCATGAAGGTCCCCGGGTCATTGCCGATCCGGACAATTATGAGGCCCGGGCAAATATCATGTGGGCCGGCATGATGGCGCACAACAATTCCTGCGGCGTCGGCCGGAGCCAGGACTGGAACAGCCATAATATCGAACATGAACTGTCCGCCCTGTATGACTGTGCCCACGGGGCCGGCCTGGCAGTCACCCTGCCCGCCGTGTTCACCTATGTCATGAATCACGATGTCATGCGCTTTGCCCAGGTGGCCGTCCGTGTCTGGGGCTGCCAGATGGACTTCGCCCATCCGGAAGTCACCGCCCGGGAAGGCATCGAAAAGCTCCGCCAGTTCTTTATCTCCATTGGGATGCCCCGGAACTTTGCCGAGCTCGGTGCCCGCGAAGAAGATATCCCCGCACTGGTCAACACCCTGTGCCGGGGTGACGGCCGCCAGGGCAGCATCTCCGGCTTCGTTACCCTGAATGAGGAAGACTGCGAAAAGATCTACCGCCTGATGCTCTGATCTTCCGTTTTCCTCCCCGACAGTTCACTAAAAGGAAGTTATCACGATGTTGCGCAGGCAGATCGAATGGCTTTGGAAAAACATGGACGCCCCTTACCGGCGCCGCCATGTCATCGCGCTGTGTGTCTGTGCGTTCACCTGTCTGCTCCTGCTGGTGAACCCGGCCCTGTCACGCCGTCTGATCGATGACGTGATCATGGCCGGGAATCCCGATCCCCTGCTGTCCATTTTGGCTGTAATGCTGGTGGTCAAGCTGGGACGGGAAGGGCTGCGTTATATGATGGTGATCTTTCTGGAAAAGGATTCCCAGAATGTCGTCTTCAATCTGCGCCGCACCCTGTTCACAAAGATGCAGTATAACGACATGCAGTTCTTCGATACTCACCGCACCGGTGACCTGATGACCCGCATGAGCGCCGACCTGGACTGGTGCCGCCATTTCCTCAGCTATATCGACTATCGGATTATTGACGCGGTATGCACGTTCGCTTTCGCGACCGTATACCTGGTATTTGTCAACTGGAAACTGACCCTCCTGCTGATCGTCATCACACCCGTCCTGCTGGTTATCAGCCGTCTTCTGTCCAGGCATATCCGTCCCCGCTTTGTGTTCATGCGGGAACGGCTGGCGGATATGAACACAGCCGCCCAGGAGAACATTGCCGGCAACCGGGTCGTCAAGGCTTTCGCCAGGGAAGAATACGAAAAAGAACGCTTCGAACAGAAAAATAAAGCTTTCATGAACAGCCATCTGCGTATCAACAAGCTGTGGCTGTCCTTCTTTCCTGTCATCGAACTGCTGGTGAATGCCATCCAGCTGGTTACGGTTTTTGTCGGCGGCCTGTTTATCATCCGGGGAGAACTGACCCCCGGTGAACTGGCGGTCTTCACCGGCCTGAGCTGGGCTGTTTCCAATCCCATGCGGGAACTGGGCAACCTGATCAATGACCTGCAGCGTTTCTCCACTTCCGCTGCCAAAGTGATGGAACTGTACTACGGCACCCCGCGGATCGGGGATGCCCCGGATGCTGTGTCCCATGACCGGGTGGAGGGCCGGATCGAATTCGACCATGTTTCCTTCAGTTTTGACAGCAATCCGGTTCTGGCCGATATCTGTTTTTCCGTTCAGCCCGGACAGACCGTAGCTGTCATGGGGCCCACCGGCAGCGGGAAAACCACGCTGATCAATCTCCTGGCCAGGTTCTATGACGTCACGGAAGGCGAAATCCGGGTGGACGGCTGTAATGTAAAACAATGGAAGCTCAGCCAGCTCCGGAGCGGCATCGGCACAGCCACCCAGGACGTATTCCTGTTTTCAGATACAGTGGAAGGAAACGTGGCCTTTGGAAACCAGGAACTGACACTGGACGAGGTTAAGGATTTTGCCCGCCGGGCAGACGCCGCCGAGTTTGTGGACAAACTGCCCGAAGGTTATGACACGATTATCGGCGAGCGCGGTGTCGGCCTCTCCGGCGGACAGCGCCAGCGAATCGCACTGGCCCGTGCGCTGGCAATGCGTCCCGGCATTCTGGTGATGGACGACACCACCTCTGCTGTGGACAGCGAAACAGAACAGTATATCCAGGACCAGCTCCGGAATCTTCCCTTCACCTGTACAAAGTTCATCATTGCGCAGCGGATTTCTTCCATGCGGGACGCGGACCTGATCCTGGTCCTGCAGGACGGAAGGATTACGGAGCGGGGAACCCACCGGGAACTGCTGGATAAGCGCGGGTATTACTGGCAGACCTACTGCCTCCAGTACGGTCTTTCCATGGCTGAGGACAGGCAGGCGGCCCTTTCGCCTGCTTCCGGCGTTCCGATTGTTGAGGTGCAGCATGGCACGTAATAAATTTGATGTGGATGAGCGGCTTGAATCGCCCTTCCGGTGGAAGCATCTGAAACGGGCCGGCAAATATATTGCCCGGCACAAATACAAAATGATTGCCGCGCTGATGCTGAGCGCGCTGGCAAGTATCGCCTCCCTGTTTATCCCCAAGATCACCCAGTGGGTGCTGGATGAGGCTGTTCCGAACCAGGACACTGCCATGATCGGCCGGATGGCGGCGCTGTTTGTCGGCATCATTGCGCTGAGCATCGTGTTCACCACCATCCGGTCCCGTATGATGGCCCATGTGAGCCAGCGGATTATCTACGATATCCGCAGTGATCTGTTTGCCCATCTGCAGAAGCTGCCTTTCAGCTACTATGACAGCCGTCCTGCCGGAAAGATCCTGGTCCGGGTCATCAATTACGTCAACTCCGTATCGGACATCCTTTCCAACGGCATCATCAACATGATCCTGGAAATCATCAACCTGGTTTTCATCATCGTGTTCATGTTCTCCACCAACGCCACACTGGCAGCCGTCATTATCGCCGGATTGCCTGTTTTCATCGGCATCATCATCCTGATCAAGCCCCGGCAGCGGCGTGCCTGGCAGAACCAGAGCAACAAGAACAGCAACTACAACGCCTACCTGGCGGAATCCATCG